>Ga0206123_10000273_pt1 | contig 51009 bp, 46 predicted proteins | sample Helgoland_Spring_2_FD_160086 | JGI IMG/M metagenome (GOLD analysis project Ga0206123, IMG submission 160086) | Pelagic subsurface seawater microbial communities from Kabeltonne, Helgoland, North Sea - Helgoland_Spring_Bloom_20160316_1 | ecosystem: Environmental > Aquatic > Marine > Epipelagic ...
GTGGAGTCGGGGGAAGCAGATATAGAGGTTTGGAATGTTGGAGATGATGTATCCAATGTAATGTTGTGGTTGGATGCATCCAATATTGGATCGTTTGAAATTTCCAATACTGTCATCCAAAACTGGCGAGATCTTAGTGCAAATGGAAATGATATGAATATTTCCAATGGTAACCCCTCACTGACTGAGCAATTAAATGGTAAAACCGTAGCCGTTTACGATGGGGATGATACCACGGCTACCACAAAAAACTTTAGTAATGATTTGGATCAAAGCGGGTATTCGATCGTTGCCCTAAGCCGATATGCTGGCAATTCGAGGTTTCGTGTTATTTCTTCTGGTTACAGTGTAGGTTCAAGAAATTGGCTCTTGGGTCATCATGATGGTAAGCATTCAACTTTTTTTGCTGAAAATTGGGTCGACCCAGGAACGACTGGTGATTTGAACTGGCATATTTTCTCGGTAACCCATGAACCCGCAATCTCTTACAATAATGGTGTAGCTCCATTATCATCGTTTTGGCTCAATGGTACGAATCGTGTCCAAAATTCAGGATTATCAAGTGATACTGCTCCATCACCCTCTGACATTGTGTTTGGCGGTGCTCTAACGACAGAAAAATCCACCTGTGAGGTGGCTGAGTTTATTATGATCGCTGCTGAAATATCTGATACGAAACGGCAGCAAGTTGAAGGTTACCTTGCCCACAAATGGGGACTTAGGCCTATCTTAGCCAACAACCACTTTTATAAATAAGAAGAGTAGAATTGAAGGGAAAGGAGTAAAATTTTTCTATCTTTAGACGGACAAGTCCAGAAGGTCGGCAATGTCCACCTGTCTGTCATCAAATATTTTATCCAAATCTTTTGCTTAGATAAATTTCACATTCTCCTTTTCTTGCCCAGCGTGCGGAAATAATACGAATTTCATCCTCGCGAATCGTGTAAAAAGCTACCCATGTTTTTCCCTTCATTTTGGGTAATAGGGAAGGCTTGGATTGTCTCCTGATTTAGCGGAAAGCCCAAACGCGTATGAATCAATCCTAAGTTCTTTAACCTGCTCAAAACAGAGACATTTATAAAGGTGAGGAATGGAGGCGCGGGCCGGAATCGAACCGGCGAATAGAGGATTTGCAGTCCCCGGCCTTACCACTTGGCTACCGCGCCGTGCTCCCAAAGGGTAATTTCTTATTGAATCTGTCCTCCCCGAGCAAGCAAAAAGCCGATTGGTACCGATTGCAAATCATCCAGATTCAAATCCATTCCCTCTTTTATCTTTTAAAAAATCATTGATTTCACCCTACCCATCACGGCAGAATTTATCATGGTTTTCTCACTGAAAGACAATCCGTGTTGTATTTGCCTTTGACCCAGAGAGCAAGAAAGTCAGAATCTGTGGTGTAACTATTTTTATGTCTTTTATCCACGACAATTTTCTTCTCTCCAATGATCAGGCTGTGCGCCTGTATCATGAATATGCCAAGAATGAACCAATTCTTGATTTCCACAACCACCTTCCTCCCGATGAGATCGCCAGCAACCGACGCTTCAACAACCTGGCTGAGGCTTGGCTCGAAGCCGATCACTACAAATGGCGGGCGATGCGGGCCAATGGAACCCCGGAGGAACTGGTAACGGGAAATGGTGATCCCAAGGAAAAATATTTGGCTTGGGCTGCGACCATCCCGCATGCCCTTGGTAACCCATTATATCACTGGACCCATCTCGAATTGAGAGGATGCTTTGGTATCGACACGCTGCTGAATCCGGAAACAGCAGAAGATATTTGGGAGGAAGCAAATGAGAAATTGGCAGACCCAGAGTATTCAGCAAGAGGGATGATTAAGCGCTTTAATGTTAAAGCCCTATGTACAACAGATGACCCCACCCTCTCCACTCAGCATCATAAGACGATTGCCCAAGACCTATCCATTCAAACGGTAGTGTTGCCAACTTTCCGCCCTGATCAATCCTGGGGAGTCAATCATGCCGAAAACTTTTCGAAATGGGTTTTAAAACTACAGAATATTGCAGATAAGGATATCCACGGATTGAATGATTACCTCGAAGCCCTCGCTAAGCGTGTAAATCATTTCCATGCTCTTGGCTCCCGATTATCTGACCACGCATTCCCGCAATGCTTTGCCCATTTTCCGGCTGAAGAAGAGGCAAGAAAAATTTTCGGTGAGGCGATGGAAGGAAAGAGTGCAAATGTGGCTGACACCGAAAAGTTTAGTTCCTTTATCATGCTCTATCTGTGCAAGTTGTACAAAGCGAAAGACTGGACTATGCAAATTCACCTTGGGGCTATTCGTAATAATTCATCCCGTTTATTTTCATCCTTTGGTCCCGACGCCGGGGGCGACTCGATCGGAGATCTGCCACAGGCAGAAAAGATGGGAAGATTTCTTAACAAATTGCAGGAAGAAGATGCCTTACCCCGGACAATTTTCTACAATATTAACCCAGCCGACAATCTCACTGTTTCCACTATGCTTGCAAATTTCCAGGGAGAAGTAATCGGAAAAATGCAATTGGGTTCTGGGTGGTGGCATCTCGATCAACGAGACGGGATGGTCGAGCAGTTAGAAACGGTGGCAAATGTGGGCCTGCTTTCAAGGTTTGTCGGAATGCTTACCGATTCCCGTTCCTTTCTGTCCTTCCCCAGACATGAATATTTTCGGCGGATTCTCTCCAACCTTTTGGGAGAATGGATGCAAGATGGATTTGTACCGGATGACATTGAGCTCGTGGGTGATATGGTTAAGAGAATCTCGTTCCAGAATGCAAAAGATTATCTCAACCTGCCTGAGAAATAATTATTTTGAAACTTTTCCGCCTGTGTTTGGTTCTAATGTTCAACTAATTACCTAAATCCTAAACCAACCAATACACTATGAAAATCACCATTTTTGTACTTTCCATCCTATTATCGTGCTTCTCTTTTGCAGCCAAGCCAGGTAAAGCAAAGAAAAAAGAAAACTCTGGCGGTGTTCGCCCATCCCGTGAGGAAATGATTAAAAAATTTGATACCGATGGGGATGGAAAATTAAGTGCAGAGGAAAGAGCGGAAGTGCGAAAAGAGTTCATGGCTAAGGGTAAGCTTCCATTTGTGGTAAAAGAGTTTGATAAGGACGGGGATGGAAAGCTTAATGTAGAAGAAAGATCGGAAGCACGGGCAAAGATGGCTGACCGAAAAAAAGAAGCTATTAAAGAATTCGATAAGGACGGGGACGGGAAACTTAATGAAGAGGAAAGAAAGGCTGCCCTAGCCTCCCGCAAAAAGCCTAGGAAAGACAAAAGGTATGCAAAGGGTAAAAAAGGAGGTAAAAAGAAAGACAAAAGCAAAAAAAAGAAGGACTCCTGACTTCCTGTTTATATCCCTACACCTTTTAAAGGCCTCTGGTTTCCGGAGGCCTTTTTTATAAAATTATTATTGATGGACACGGAATACACTTCACCCCCTTGCTGACTTCTCCTAAGATATCCCAATGCCTGAAAATTTATTAGAACAGATTGAAACCATCGCCAAGCGTGCCCGTTCTGCTTCCCTCTCTCTTACCGGTGCGAGTGAAGAAGAAAAGAATCAAGCACTCGAAGCCATTGCCCAAGGTTTAGAATCAAACCGGAAAACTTTGCTCCAAGAAAACAAGCGGGATTTAAATGCGGCCGAAGATAACGGGCTCAGCCCAGCCATGGTTGACCGCCTCAAGCTCGACGACACCAGGATTGATGCCATGGCCAAAGGAGTTCGGCAACTTATTGACCTGCCTGACCCGGTGGGGAAAGTGATCGAATCTAAGACCCGGCCCAATGGGCTGGAGATTCGAAAAACAAGAGTTCCTATTGGTGTTATTGGTATTATCTATGAATCCCGCCCTAATGTAACCATCGACTGTGCTGGTCTATGTTTAAAATCTGGAAATGCCTCTATTCTCAGGGGGGGTAAAGAAGCCGAATTTTCTAACCGGGCCCTGGCTTCGATTATTTCAGGGGCATTAGAGTCATCTTCCTTACCCGATGATGCGGTGCAATTAATTCCAACAACGAAACGAGAAGCCCTCAATCATTTATTGACCATGGATGACTACATTCACTGTATCATTCCTCGGGGGGGAGAAGGTCTGATTCGCTTCGTTTCAGAAAATAGCCGTATCCCCGTAATAAAACACTACAAGGGAGTTTGTAATTTATTTATCGACGCCACTGCCCAATTAAATATGGCCCAAGACATTGCAGTCTCGGCAAAATGCGGCCGCCCCGGCGTATGCAATGCCATTGAAAACCTCGTGGTTGAAAAATCTATTGCCTCTCAATTCCTGCCCGACTGTGCCCGGGCATTGATTGAAAAAGGGTGCAAGATTTTTGCGGACACGGAAGCCCAATCTATTCTTTCAGGCATGGAGGTTTCTTCGGCTGGAGAAGATGAGTTTGCGGAGGAATTCCTCGATCTTCGCATTGCCATAAAAGTCGTGGACTCCCTAAGCGAAGGCATTGCTTTCATTAACCAATACGGCAGTGGCCATAGCGAATCCATTATCACGGAAAATCCAGGGAATGCGGAAATGTTTTTGAACAATGTCGATGCCTCTTCGGTTTATTGGAATGCCAGCACTCGCTACACCGATGGCTTCGAGTTTGGACTGGGGGCTGAGATAGGTATTTCCACCGATCGCCTGCACGCACGCGGACCGATGGGATTGGAAGAACTTTGCACCTACAAATACCAAATTATTGGCTCGGGCCAATGGAAGTAACTAAGCCTGCCCATCATGAATGATCTCATCATAGCAGGAGGTACCCTTATTAATGAAGGCACCCAGAAAAATCAGGATGTTTATATCCGCAACGGACATATTGAAAACATCGGTCCATCCCTCCCATCCCTGTACCCGAACTGCCAAGTACTCGATGCGGAGGGGAAGCTCGTCCTTCCTGGGCTCATTGATGACCAGGTTCACTTCCGCGAGCCCGGACTCACGCACAAAGCGTGCATCTCATCCGAATCTCAAGCGGCGGTAGCTGGTGGTACAACCACTTTTTTTGAAATGCCCAATGTATCCCCACCTACCCTTGATAAAGAAAAGCTGGAGGAAAAATATGCAATTGCTCGAAACGGATCAAAGGCCAACTTTGCTTTCTTTCTTGGGGCAAGTAATGAGAATTTAGAGGCGATTAAAGGGATTGACCCTAGCTCTATTGCCGGGATCAAAATCTTCATGGGATCATCTACCGGAAATATGCTGGTCGATGAGGAAGCTACCCTCGAGCAAATTTTCCGTCACGCCCCCACGATTATTGCCACCCATTGTGAAGATACTCCTCTAGTTGTGGCCAATGAAGATCTGGCCCGCGACCAATATGGAGAAAATGTACCTTTTGCTGAGCACCCCAATATCAGGTCCCGGGAAGCCTGCCTCAAATCCTCTTCGATGGCGGTGGAAATGGCGAAAAGAGAAAAGGCAAAACTCCATGTGCTCCACATTACAACCGAGGAAGAACTCCAACTTTTTGAAGCTGGTCATGACCGTATAACCGCAGAGGCATGTGTCCACCATTTATGGTTTGAGGAATTGAGTTACTCAACCCTGGGCTCTCTGATTAAGTGCAACCCTGCTATAAAAAAAGCAAGCGATAGGGATGCCATTCGCAGAGCGGTCAAGGATGGCACGATTTCGGTTCTGGCAACCGACCATGCCCCCCACACTTGGGAGGAAAAACAAGGAACCTATTTCAATGCACCCTCCGGACTCCCTCTAATCCAGCACTCTTTATTGCTATTACTGGAAATGTGCGAGCAACAGTGCTTTTCCCTTGAAACTGTTGTTGAGCGGGCCTGCCACGCACCCGCCCGTTTATTCCAAGTAAAAAAGCGGGGATTCCTGCGCGAAGGGTATTGGGCGGACATTGTAATCGTAGACCCTGCACAACATACAGATGTAAGTAAAAGCAAACTCTGGAGCAAATGCCAATGGTCACCCTTTCCCCATATCACCTTTACCAACTCGATCCATACCACAATTGTATCCGGGCAAATTGCCTACCAAGAAGGAAAGATCAATCCATCGGCTCTAGGCCAGCGCGTGGATTTTGAGAAGCATAGAAGGTGATTCATTTTTTATCTCATAATCCAGACCCTAAAAAATATGATCCCTTCCACTCCTGCTTTCCTCATTCTAGGATTTATCCTTGGTTGTATACCATCAGCCTCTGGAAAACTTGCTCAAAGTCGGCCCAATGTTGTACTGGTCATGACCGACGATCAGGGAATGGGCGATTTATCATGTATGGGCAACCAAATCCTTCGCACCCCGTATCTCGACCGTTTCCATTCTCAATCCACTCGATTTACTGACTTTCAGGTTAGCCCAACATGTGCCCCCACCCGTGCGGCAATCATGAGCGGTAGATTCCCATTTGAGGTTGGGATTTCTCACACAATCTTACAACGGGAGAGAATGGCCCTAAACATAACCACTCTACCCCAGACCCTCGAGCAAGCAGGGTATAAAACCGGATTATTTGGAAAATGGCACTTGGGAGATGGGCCTGAATACTTACCTCAAAATCGAGGGTTTGATGAAGTCCTGATGCACGGTGCTGGGGGCATCGGGCAGTACATCTACGGGGACTTTAAAACCAATTTAAAGAATACCTATTTTGACAGTGTTTTACTACACAATCAAAAAATCGTTCGCTCACAGGGTTTTTGTACCGATGTATTTTTCGGTGCATCCCTTCATTGGATTGAAAAGCAGCTTAAGATGAAGAATCCCTTTTTTGCCTACATTTCCCTGAACGCTCCTCACGCTCCCTTTATTGCACCTGAAAAATACAAGAAAAGATTTTTGGATGAAGGGTATGATCAAAACACTGCGGGAAGATATGGTATGATTGAAAATATTGATGACAATTTTGGTAAACTTATGACCCAGTTAAGGGAATGGGATGCGCTGAAAAACACCTTGGTTATTTTCATGACTGATAATGGTATGGCCATGCCCCGAATTAAAAAAAATCGTCAAACCCTTACTCCCTTTAATGCGGGGCTCAAGGGTGCAAAAGCCAGTGTAGAAGAAGGCGGCACTCATGTCCCTGCGTTTTGGTATTGGCAGGGTGTGCTCAAAGAAGGCCATGACATTTCTGCCTTGGCTGCTCATATTGATCTCTACCCTACCCTTTGTGAACTGGCAGGTGTCGCGATTCCAAAAAGCAAGCTTCCACCTGCAGGGAGGTCCTTACTCCCCCTTCTACAAAACTCAAAAGCTGAGTGGAAAGACCGAACCCTTTATTTTCACCGAGGAAGATGGGATGATGGACGATGGGATTTCAAGGACCGGGAAAAACATCGCTACCTAAAATGTGCAGTGCGCACACAGAGATGGAGGTGGATCGATAATCAATTCCTCTACGACATCCAGAAAGACCCCTTTCAAAAAAAAGATGTCGCTCTTCAGCACCCAAAAGTTATGAAAAACCTATGTCAGAAATATGACCAGTGGTGGGAATCGCTCAGACCCTTACTGGTCAATGAAGGATTGGACACAATCGCCCCCGAAGACCATCACCTTATCCGTTTAGAAAACCAGCAGTTGGCAGAAGGTAAAATACCTTTATTGGAAGCGAGAAACTAAACGATCCCTACAGCACTAAACATTCTTTGACTATCAAAGCCTGACTGTACGAAGGAGGTATCCGGGTACCTCTGATCATGAAATTTCCCGGTAAAATTAAAGCAGGAACCAAAATATTGGAACCAGTTATCGGCACAGATCTTTACCCCTCTATACTCGACTTACTTGACCTACCCCTTATTCCTGATCAGCACATGGATGGTGAAAGTGTAAAACCATTACTAACCGGGAAAAAATCCCTAAACCGGGAGGCAATTTATTTTCACTTTCCTCACTACCACCACATCAATTCCATGGGTCCAAGCGGAGCAATCCCTAAAGGGGACTTCAAACTGATTGAAGTGTTTGAGACGGGACATTATGAACTTTATAATGTCCGTAAAGATAATAACGAGGATCATGACCTCGCGAGTAAAATGCCAAAGTTAGTCGATGAATTGGCCAATAAGTTGAAGCAGTGGAGAAAGAAATCAAACGCCCGTATGGCGGTTCTCAACCGCGAGTATGACCCCGCTTCAGATTTCAGAAAGAAAAAGAAATAATGCTGTTCAAGGAAGCCATGGGTATTTTTTGAATTCGGGCTTCCTCTTTTCAAGAAAAGCTTTCTTACCTTCCGATCCTTCTTCAGACAAGTAATATAAAAGAGTGGCATTACCCGCAAGCTCCTGAATGCCGGACTGCCCATCAAGCTCCGCATTAAATGCAGACTTTAAACAACGGATCGCAAGGGGGCTTTTCTCCATAATTTCGCCAGCCCACTTCAGTCCTTCTTCTTCCAGCTTATCAATTGGCACAACGGTGTTCACCAGCCCCATGTCCAAGGCTTCCTGGGCATTGTACTGCCGGCATAAATACCAGATTTCTCGGGCTTTCTTCTGCCCTACAATCCGGGCAAGATAACTGGAGCCCAGGCCCCCATCAAAGCTTCCAACCTTGGGCCCGGTCTGCCCAAATATCGCATTATCTGCGGCGATGGTAAGATCACAGACTACATGGAGCACATGACCGCCTCCGATTGCATACCCTGACACCAAAGCAATCACAACTTTTGGCATGCTGCGTATCAACTTCTGCAGATCCAGTACATTCAGGCGAGGCACCCCATCCTCTCCGACATAACCGGCATCACCGCGAACGCTTTGATCACCACCTGAACAGAAAGCATATTTACCATCGGTGTGAGGGCCTGCACCGGTGAGTAAAACGACCCCAACATCTGGATCCTCACGGGCATCTAAAAATGCCTGATACATTTCAGACACAGTCTTTGGACGAAATGCATTTCGTTTGTGAGGGCGGTTGATGGTGACTTTGGCAACACCAGCCGCTTTATGATACAAAATATCTTCAAATTCTCCTACGGCATCCCAAATCATGATTCTTCCTTATCCTCTGCGTACTTGGTTTCTTCACTCTCTTCGTCACGGTTAAAATCTACTTCTTTCCCTTGCATACCCCACTTATCACGCAAATATTTCCTTTCCTCTTTCCAGTCTGCAAAGGGTTTACCCCGTAAAGAAAGAAGTTTGTCTAAATTTGTCGAGTCGTGCTTGGCAGTCTCATCACTCATGGGTTTAATCTCCTCATATCCCAGTCACTCTTTGGCTGTACCTTTTCGTATAAAAACCGGTCATGCAAACGATTTGGGCCGCCTTGCCAAAACTCAATACTGTTAGGCACAAGATAATACCCTCCCCAATGAGGGGGCTTAGGGGGTTTCCCTCCATATTTCCCTTTGGCTTCCAAAAAAGATTTTTCCAAAGTTTCTCGAGAATCAAGCTCTTCACTTTGGCTTGATGCCCAGGCGCCTAACTGGCTAAGTAAAGGACGGGAAAGAAAGTACTCCTCGGCCTTAGAATCTTCCACTTTAGAAACTTCTCCGGTCACCATAACCTGACGCTGCAAGGCGAACCAAGGGAAATGCATACAAGCTTTGGGATTAGAAGTTAAATGCCTTGCTTTTCGACTATTGTAATTGGTGTAAAAGATAAAGCGCCCATCCTCTATACCTTTGAGCAGAACCGCCCGGGCAACCGGCCTGTTTTGATCATCCACTGTGGATAAGCTACAGGCGTTGGGATCGTACACCTTTGCAGAAACTGCATCATCCAGCCAAGAGGCAAATTGAGAAAGAGGACACACATTCATGGAAGCCCTCCGAAGAGGCTCTTGGTCATATTGCTCACGCATAGATTGCAGTTGGGCAGAAATATCAGTCATAGATTATTACAATAACAAAGAGTTCAATCACCGCAAAACGTTTTCATGATTGATCGCTTTCCTGCAACACGCTCTTTCTTATCTTATTTACCTTGGTATTTTTCGCTTTATCACGAATCTTTTTCCGCACTTTTATGTTCCCCAATATAAGTCTGCGGGCCAGCAGTCCACGCCATGTTTTACGAAACCAATGCAACTCGTGAACTGGCTCCACCGCAGAAGCGAGCTTTTCCTTGTAATCAAAATGCCCGGGTAGAAAGTCAACAGCTTTCGCTTCCTGCCAGATCTGTTTCAGCCGGTATTGTAATAATTGTTTACCCGGGGAGTATTTTTTCCAGCGGTCATCAAAAGCAAGGTGATGAAGTCCAATACTCTTTTCTCCAACAAGTTCAATTTGCCAGGCTATAGGCTGATCATTGACCCGCAAGATTGGCAGATAGACCCTCCCCTGCTCCGCAAGTTTTGGTAATAACTCAAAGAAAAAGCCACGTTTCCCCCGAGCGGTGTACAAACCCGCCCGTTCCTTGGACTTCCAGGATTCCACTTCAACAACACAAGTCGCGGGCATCGCAGCACGGACCGCTTCAAAGCTTTTAAATATATCAATTCGGACATTTCCTTTCTGGGCTAAAGCGTTTTGATCATACCGGTAAGACTTGCGAGTTTTGGCTCCCACTTGAGTAGACCAATAATCCTCAAAGCTGGTATCTCTCGTAGGAACGAGGAAAGATGTACTTCGAGGTTTACGATGAATATGCAGGAAATGACTTTCTGTAATTTTTGAGTCGAAAAAAGCTGACCAAAAGGAATCCTGAATTAAGGGAATCCAGCTAAATAAAAATTCACCTAAAAGGCTTTCCAAGGCATTGATTAAAGGGAGGGCTGCATCCACCATACATACAGGGTGAAAGTAATTGGCTTCATCATACACAAAAGGCCACAAGCCTTTGGTCCCAAGTAACCCGGGCCGTTCAACAAATGGCCAGAACCCTACTAGTTTCCCCTCGGATGACCTGGCCACAATAATAATAACTGAGATAGCAGGGGTTTGCCGCTTCAACCATTCTTTTAACCAAGGAGTTGAGAAATAAAAATTCTCGAAATCAGCAGAAGCATAGAGGTCATCAATTTCGCCCTGATGGGTATCCAGCCAATCTTGGCTGCGAATAATTTGAGCGTTTACAGTCATACCCCTGGGATAAAGAGGTAGGTACAAAAAATATTCCCTAGACCACTAAATTGGCAAAGTCCTCGTACTCGGCACGAAAACCTCCGTCAATCCCTCGGCAAAGAACGGCGACGGCATCATGAGAGTGAAGAGATTCAAAGTGTGAGCATACAACCCTGAAATCAATAATTCTACTATCATCGGATAATTGATCATAGAGTAATCGGGCTGCATCTTCGACGAACTTTACCTTGGCCCCGTTCATCTCAGCAAATGCCTGCTCATCTTCTCTACGCACCATAACTTGGGTTTCAGTTGTACGCCCAGTAATACACATATCCCGAAGTTCCAAAAGAGAAACTTCGCGATCAGGGTGTACCTCTACGCTTACCCTAGCCTTACTGCGTTGGGAATGTGGGATCGCCAAGAGATCACGGGTTTCCCTCGCATGCTCAGATAACTCGGACGCACATGGGCAGGCGGAAGAGTAAACAAAATCGAAGTGGATAATTTTTCGTACCCGGTCGGCACGATCAATTAATCCTTCAAAGCTGCAACCGTAATACTGATAACCTTCAAGCCCACTGCGTAGACTACGCTGAATCATAGGATAAGAAAAATCGGCTTTGATCCGGGCTTCTTTTGAATCAAGCTTGGATTTGTAATGCCGCAAAATTTCAGCAAGAATCTCAGGGGAAAAAACCTCATTTTTGTACTCGTAAAAAATGCGAATAATCCGGGACATATTGATACCCTTTTTGTCGGCATCCAAGCTAACTGTACCGGTAACACTAGTTTCAACCGCTAGATTTTCCCCGTCTGGGCCAACAAATCGCAATGGTAATTTGAAACCTGATATCCCAACCTGTAAGATTGGAACATTCGCCCCTTCCATATCAGTGTTCCCCGAATTTTGCACATCAGGCAAAGAAGCACGATACTCGGGAGTGACAACAAAAGAGTCATCATACTCACGTTTCAGTGGTTTTTGTTGATCGCTTGGGGTTTCCATAACTACTATTATTTACAAGGTTGGGCAAAGTGCAAGTCGATGGTCGAGAAGCGTCATAAAAATCTATTTAGATTTCCCTTGGTTAGCTACCGCATCCATGGCTTTAGCTACCTTTTCTGGGTCTCCCAAATATTGGCGGTTTGTGGGCTTAAGGTTCTCGTCTAGATCATACACCAGAGGCATGCCGGTGGGAACATTCATACCAATGATATCATCTTCGGTTACCCCGTCTAGGTATTTTATAAGAGCCCGTAAAGAATTACCATGGGCTGCAATTAAAACTTGTTTGCCCGATTTAATTTGAGGTGCGATGGTACCCTCCCATAAAGGTAGGAAGCGGGCCACGGTGTCCTGCAAGCACTCCGTGAGTGGTATATTACTATCGTCTAAATTAGCGTAACGGCGATCCTTCCCTGCATAGCCATCGTCATCTTTAGTCATGGCAGGAGGAGGGATATCGTAACTTCTTCGCCAGACAAGTACTTGCTCATCTCCATGTTTCTCTGCGGTCTCTGCCTTGTTCAAACCCTGCAAAGCACCGTAATGCCTCTCATTCAACCGCCATTCTCGGTGAACGGGTATCCAAACCTGTTCCATTTCAGTGAGTGCCAACCAGAGTGTACGAATAGCCCGAGTGAGCACGGAGGTGTAGGCAACATCAAATTCAAAGCCCTCAGCCTTTAAAAGCCTGCCTGCTTCTCTTCCTTCCCGTTCACCCTGTTCCGTCAAGTTAACATCATGCCAACCAGTGAAACGATTTTCCAGATTCCATTGGCTTTCGCCATGACGAAGTAAAACTAATTTGTGCATGTTGCTGAAGATATTAACGGTGGGTAATAAATAAGATGTATAACTATATAAATCATAAAACGAAAAGCGAATAAATTTCGCCAGCCCAAGTCAGCCTGAAAATAATTTACACATTCTTTCGATCAAATAAGTGAAATCCTCTTTGCATAAACTAGAAAGTTCAGTAATCATGATGTTATTTAACCCATGATTTTCAGCCGTTTACTTTTCCTCTTCATCTTTATACCCATCGCTGAACTCTTTTTGCTCTTACAAATTGGGGCAAGGGTTGGACTGATGCCCACTTTGGGACTAATCGTATTTACTGGAATCCTAGGAGCCTCTCTCGCACGCCACCAAGGTTTGGCGATTTTACAAAAAATTAAATCCGAAATGCAACAAGGGCGACCACCTGCCGTTGAGATGGTAGAGGGTGCAATGGTTGTAATCGGTGGCGTTGTGCTACTCACTCCAGGGGTGCTGACTGATTGCTTTGGTTTTGCTTTGATGGTTCCAAAGTTTAGAAGATCAATTGCTTCTAAAATACAGAAAGGGTTTAGTAAAAACTTTCAAGGAGGCCAATCTTTTCATACAAATTCAAACAACTTTAAATCCTCCAACTTCAAGAATAAAGATGATGATGTCATTGACATCTAAGATTTTAATTCCCTTGGCTCTTCTCGCACTTGGCGGGTGTGGAGGAACAGGCCTTGAGGGAAACTACCTAGGAAAAATTGGAACTAAACAGGATGTATGCATCCGCTTTTTTGGTGGAAATGAAGCTGAAATCAAAGGGTATTGGAACCAAGACCTTAAAGGGGAATTTAAAACATCATCCATTAAAGGAGAAAATGTAGATTCTATTGTTTTCTTAGGACCGAGTGAAAAACCTTTTAAATTACGCGTTTGCTACAGTGCGGAAGATGACCACATTGAAATCCTCGCCATTCATTCTAGGGTTTTCGGGCCCGGTGCGAGGTATATACAAACAGAAAAAGATTCTACTTTTGAGAATCAAAATCCAAAGCTTTACCGGGTTAAATAAAACCTTTCCCTCATTAATCCCCGGTTACTTTTTTTTCAATTTCATGCTTCAGCGAGTTGGTAAACTCCTCCCCTTTCCCCTCGCGGCGGGCAACTTCCACATAAAAAGGGATATAATCATTCATCTCCAACGCTTTTACAGCAATGTTATGAAAAGCCTCCGTTTGATCGATAAAGTAAGTTCTATCACCAAAAGAAATGGTGATCCCGCATTCGCTTTGGAATACAGTCAGTCTTGGAGTACTTTTTTCATTCATGAGCCTTTACCTTGATTCTAAATCTTTCCAATCACAAGTTTTCTTCACATTAAGTCAACAGCACTCAGTAAAGTAATTGGTCTGTAAATGTTTTTACTCCCCTACAAAGATGACAACCCGACCAGACAATTTGCATGGGTTAACTGGTGCTTTATCTTGATGAATCTATGGGTGTTTTTTTCTTACCAGTTTCCGTTGGAAGCAAAGGATCAAATTTCTTATTTCTCAAATTTCGGGTTTATTCCCTTTGCTTTTTTTAAGCAATTTGCTCCTCTAACTTTGCAAGGCATGGTATGGGAATGGGCGACGGTTTTCACTTCTATGTTTAGCCATGGTGGCATCATTCACCTCCTCGGGAATATGCTCTTCCTCTACCTTTATGGGGATAATGTCGAGGATGCGATGGGCAAAAGTAGGTATTTTTTATTCTTCTTACTTTGTGGAACCTGTGCTGCCTTTGCCCAAGCATTTATGGATCCTTTTTCAAAAGTCCCGATGGTTGGTGCCTCAGGAGCGATTTCAGGAGTGATTGCTAGTTACCTGTTACTCTACCCTAGAGCAAATGTACGGGTCTTTTACTGGTTTATCATTTTTGTGGGGACGATTTATTTGCCAGCTTATTTACTTCTAGGCTTCTGGGTCATGGAACAAATCATCGCCTTACCCGAATCCATGAAAGAAGCGGGTGGCGTTGCCATTGCAGCACACCTAGGCGGGTTTACTGCAGGCCTGCTCTTAACGCCATTCTTTAAGCAAAGCGAAATCAAGTTATTTCAAAAAGCAAATAGTCGTGCTTTTTCTCGCAAATCTAAAAGGATTCGATAACCTGCTTTCCTAGTGCTTACCGAAAATTTCAAGGTTTAAAAATTCACAGAATTTCAGGTATAAGCTATTCGCAAATTCTACCCTTTCAATTTCAAAACTAACTTTAAAAACTCATTCAGATTTTATGGAAAAAGCATATTCACCCAAAGAAGTAGAAGACCGTTTGTATGCAAAATGGCTACAAGACAGTTCATTCCAAGGTAAGATAAAACCGAATAAAGATTCTTACTCCATCGTTATTCCCCCACCCAATGTAACCGGCGTGCTGACCATGGGCCATGTATTGAATAACACCATCCAAGACATTCTTGCTAGACGAGCAAGGCAGTTGGGGAAATCCGTGCTGTGGTTGCCTGGTACAGACCACGCTGGGATCGCCACACAAACTAAAGTGGAACAAGCGCTCAAAAAGGAAGGAAGGTCTAGGGAATCCCTCGGCCGGGAAGAATTTAATCTCCAAGCCTGTCTTTGGAGAGACAAGCATGGAGGAATCATTCTCAATCAATTGAAAAAATTGGGTTGCTCATGCGATTGGGACAGAAATGTTCACACCCTGGATGAAGATTATTCAGAGTCGGTCCTTACCGCTTTTGTTAAACTTTTTAAAAAGGGGTATGTGTATCGAGGGCAAAGAATGGTGAATTGGTGTCCTTCTAGTTTAACCGCTCTTTCTGACGAGGAGGTGATCATGAAACCTCAATCCAGTATCCTTTACAAGATCAAGTACGACATCGTGGAAATCCCTGGGTCTTATCTTGAAGTCTGCACCACCCGCCCGGAAACTATTCTCGGAGATGTGGCACTTGCGATTCACCCGGAAGACCCGAAATGGGAAAAGCTGAAAGGTTTGCATGTTACCCGACCGCTCAATCCGATCACCATTCCAATTATTGCCGATGAAGCCGTTGATCAGGAATTTGGCACTGGAATATTAAAAATTACCCCGGCCCATGATAAATTAGATTTTGAGATTGGGAAGAGACATGACCTTCCGGTCATTGAAATCCTCAACCCAGACGGCACCCTCAATGAGGTTGCTGGTCAAGAGTACGCTGGGGTTGATCGGTTTTCCGCGCGAAAACTGATCAGTTCGAAACTTAAAGAAAGCGGCAACCTTATCGAAGAAAAACCCTACCAAAATAATGTTGGTTTTTCCGAAAGAGCGGATGTACCTATCGAGCCAAGGCTTTCTGAGCAATGGTTTTTGCAATACCCTCGTGTGAAGGAAGCTAAAAAAGTGATCGAAGAGGGACATATCAAATTCTTTCCCCAGCGCTGGGAAAAAAACTACCTTCACTGGATGAACAACATACAGGACTGGTGTATCAGTCGACAATTATGGTGGGGGCATCGCATACCAGTATGGTACAAAAAGGGAAAACCTAAAACAGATCCGGCGAATTGGCATGTTTCGGTTTCTGGGCCCACTGACCCCGAAAACTGGGAGCAAGACGAGGATGTCCTTGATACCTGGGCCTCCTCCTGGTTATGGCCTTTGGCCACCTTAGGTTGGCCGGATGACAAGGCGATGGAAAGCAAGGGACTCAATTATTTTTATCCCACCTCTGTCTTGGTTACAGGTCCCGATATTATTTTCTTTTGGGTGGCCCGTATGATCATGGCTGGCCTTGAGTTTAATGGCAGATCATACAAGCCCGATGATGATATACCAGACATCGATCTTCCCAACCGTGTTCCCTTTGAAAATGTTTATTTTACCGGAATCATACGAGATGCTGAAGGTAGAAAAATGTCAAAATCACTGGGCAACTCGCCTGACCCCTTGGACTTAATTGAAAAATATGGGGCCGATGGGCTAAGGCACGGTATTATGAGTATCGCCCCCAAGGGCTCAGATATTCGGTTTGCCGAGGAGCGTATCGAGCAGGGGCGAAACTTCTGCAATAAACTTTGGAATGTGTCGCGTTTTCGAACCCTTTGCGGAAGCACAAATCAAAATCTTTCCCCGGTTGAAATCCTATCCAGAGTAAAACCTGAACAAATTAAAGATGAAGATCATGCAATTCTTATCAGCCTTCAAAGAACGATTGAGGAAGTAGAAAAAGCCTACGAAACCTTTGAGTTCAACACTGTCCTTCACTCCATATATAAATTCTTCTGGAGTGACTTCTGTGACTGGTATGTCGAGAATTCCAAAAACAGAATCAAGGACGAAAAAACGAAGGATACATGCTTGGCTGTACAAGATATTTGCTTGCGGGAAATCCTTTTACTCCTTCATCCCTTCACACCTTTTATTACCGAAGAATTGTGGTCACTCCTTGGATTCAGTAATGGCACTTCAATACAAGGCATTCGCCCCTCAACCAATGAGGAATTACTCGAACTTCTTGCGGGTGCCGATATTACACTCAACCCAAGTGCAGAAAAAGAAATTGCTGCCATTCGGGAACTCGTGACTCAATTGCGAGCACTGAAAGCGGAAAGAAACTTGTCGAGTAATCGAAATGTTGAGTTCTTTTACGTGGCGGACACAGAAAATGGTCACCTTATAGCAAAGGCAGAGCGGGCCATTTTAGATGCGGTTGGGGCGAGTGCTCTTAATGCCTCAGACCGGCCGCCATCAGGTCTACCCGCTGTTGCATCGTCACTTGGCTCTTTTTACTTGGACTTATCATCCGGGGTAAATGTGGAAGAAGAAACGACTAGAATTACAAAAGAGATCGCAAATCTTGGGAAGATTATACTTTCGATTGAAAACAAATTGAAAAATGAAAAGTTTGTTTCAAAAGCGCCGGAAGCCGTAGTCGAGGGAGCAAAGACTCAACTTGCAGAAAACAAGGCAAAGCTCAAAGAATCGGAAGATATCCTTCAATCTCTTACTAGCTAGCCGCCGGGTTGAAATCTCTCCTTTTGCCGACTGGGTATTTCCGGCAGGGGCGGTAGCTGCTCAGTCTTTTCCTTTTCGCCAATTATTTTACGAGCCTCTCTTTGCAAAGATTCCCAACGAATGTGAGAAAAGGTGGGGCTGTTCGTGATTAAGGACAATAAACTTTTCCACTCTACCTTTACCCGCTCCCAATCACCCATTGAAATATCTGAGCCCTTCAGCTCAATGCTTTTCATCATACATTCATCCCGGATCACCTCGGCTGCGCCCTCCCCATACTCCAAAGGTAAACCTGCCTTTAGGTAACCCGGGCAATCGTTCAAGCCAAAAGTTTCCCGGCAGACCAGGGACAAGCGAGAGTCTGTTTGGCTGAGAGCCCGAAAACGGTGACCTGCTCTCAGGTTAGCCAAATCCAAAACTAATTCCTCAACTGGATAGTTCTGATCCTCAAGAGCTACAGCAATTGCTAGTCCCTCCCCTCTGGAAAAACAGCTGAAGACTTTCCCTCGCTGGGTGGGCTTTGCATTGGCATCAATTAAACCTAATTCAAACCATGCCTCGGCGGCCGATAGTGTAGCTAAGTTCCCGCGGTTAGCGGATTCAATATTCTCTTTAAATGGAGAGTCGTAAATCCGGGTAGTTCTTCGCAAGGGAGGATTTAGCAGCATTTTCCCGCGGGCATCCCTCCACGCGAACACCGTCGCCTCCTCATACCTTAACCGCACCCCCAACACTTTGCCACGATCCACAAATTGTTCGAGAACCCCACCGTTTGAAACCAAAGGCAGAAATTCTTTTAACACACTTTCCAATCCCTGGCGTTTCCATTTCTTGCGACTTAATATCTTTCGCTCCTTGGGCGGTAGAGTTTGAGTAGCTTGTCTTAATTTATTTCGAAAAGATTTAATCAAAGTAACCCGGGTACGATTGGAATCATCTTCATACACCGCAATCGGTAATTCTCTCCCATAAGCCGGATCACTCCTCTTACCAAAACGACAAGGGTTTCCTGCATTCACCTTGCTCAATGTATTGGGTAAGGTAAGTGCCTTCACCCATTCTCCTTTATGTAAAACAAGGGCATCCCCTAGTCTAGCCTGGAATTGACCGCCCTGCCGTTCCCATAAGCCAACTGAATTCCTCATTTCGATTACATGATCCCGTTGATTGTCCTCCTCTGCATTCTTTTCTTTTGGAACAGGATGATCTTCCTTAGACTTAATAAATGCAGATAATGAATCCCTAAACCCTAGGCGTAAATCTTGCTCAGAAAAAAGACGATTCACCAACCATCTTGCAGCTTCCACATGATTCTTTTTCTGATCAACAGCATCACCCATAACACGGATTAAAGCGGGCCAATCCAAGGTAGTTGATCGTTTTAATTTCAAGGGCCTGGCGTCCGCCATCCTTGCCTGTTTTGGCACCACAATAATAAAGCCTCGATCATCCAACCCACGCCGACCTGCTCGACCAAACATTTGCAGAAGCTCATCGGGTCGAAGCATATAAATTCCATCATCCATTCGATACTCTCGATCGGTGACGAGAACTGATCGCATAGAAAAATTGATTCCAGCCGCAAGCCCGGTCGTTGCCACCACCACTTGTAATTGACCCGCTTTGGCCAAGGGTTCAACCAAGCCTGCACGTTTCTTATAATCAAGCCCACTATGATGATAAGCCACTCGCCTTTTCAAGAGAGGGATTAATTCTTTTCCTGCAACTTTTTTCTGTTCGGCTGTAAGCTCCAAAGTATCAACAACAGGAAGTTCTGCAGCCAATTGCTTCGCTAATTCCTCCGCAGCTTTCCTGCGGGGAGCGAAGACCAATAAAGGCCCGAGGTTAGAACTTAAAGCGGCGTGAATAAGCTTGGGTAAATGGCCCCGAATTTTTCTGCTCCGAAACGGTCGACGAAGTAAAGCTTCAGCGAATACCTCCTCAAGGGGAACCGGGCGTTTTCCTTCCGTCACCAATGAAACTTTTCGACCATGACTCCGCAACCAGTCTGCGACTTCAAGAGGGTTGACAACACTGCCACTCATTAAAAGTAAACGCACTTGATTTGAAGCAATGGCTAGCGTGACTTCATACCCCGGACCTCGCCTTAAATCTCCAAGCATCTGGTATTCATCCACCACAAATAAATCTGGCCCATGCCCCATACTGATCCTCGCTCTCTGAGTCTCTAACGTCGCCACAATTATACGGGAGTTTGATTTGTAGCGAAGGTCACCAGTGACAAGCCCAACCTCCCATCCCCGCTGCTGCCACTCACGGAATTTATCGTTCGCTAGAGCTCGTGTAGGTACCGTGTATACGGCACGCCCCTTCCAGCCACTTTCTATTAATTGCTCAAAAACATAAGTTTTCCCGGCACCAGTGGGGGCATGCAAAACCACATCATCCCCATCTCGAAGACAGTTAAGAGCCTTCCTTTGCCATCCATCCGGCAAAGATAGCCTTTCTCCAAATTGAGTGCTGTTTGTTTGCATTTTTCTTGCTTTGTTATTGCATAACATAGGGTATGAAATCCAGACCACAACTTTCGATCTCAAGATATCCTAAAACATCCTAGAATTTCATGATTAATATCATTGCTGCCTGTGACCGAAACCGATTGATCGGAAAAAATGGGACTTTGCCATGGAACATTCAGAAAGATTGGGATTATTTTCTTCAAACAACGAAAAATGGAGTTTTGATCATGGGTCGAAAATCCTATGAAGACTTCCAAGACCATGTATCCTCCTATGAGATCATTGTCATAAGCAAAAGGGATCAAAGCGGCTGTAAGAAAGCAAAACTGGCCGGTTCTTTTGAAGAAGCGATAAAGCTGGGGTTGAAAGCCAAAAAAACTATTTGGATATGTGGTGGCAGGAAAGTGTATGAGGAAGCTATGCCTGTCGCAGATCATCTTTTTCTTACTCAAATTGACCAGGAATATGAAGGCGATGTCTATTTCCCACCTTGGGAAAGAATTTTTAATCGCCCATTGTCTTCGACTACAGACAGGGAAAAAGGGGTGGGATTAGAATTTTTAGTACTTGGTAAAAATAATTTGTGATCCCATTGGCTTGCTTCTTCTGATTCATTAGCTACCATAATTACGCTCTTACACCATGGAAAAGCTTAGATTTTTAACTGCAAACGATCTAGAGAAGATCAAAATTGAGTTCGGCACTCCAACTTTCGTGTACGATGAAAGCATCCTTCGGGCAAATGCCAAGGAAGTGATGTCCTTTCCAAATGAGTTTGGTCTCTTTCCTCGTTATGCGATGAAGTCTGCACCCACTTCCGCGATTCTGCGTATCTTTAATCAAGAAGGGCTTGGGATTGACGCCAGCTCGGTCCATGAAGTTGAGCGAGCCATCCGATCAGGATTTGGAACAGAATTAATCTCATTGAGTACCCAAGAGCTTGCAGATGACATTAAATATTTCGCTCAGGATGGGGTGAAAGTTAACTTATGTTCCCTTAATCAAATTCACCGTTTTGCGTCCTTAATCAAAGGACAGAAAGTTGGCTTAAGATTCAACCCGGGCATGGGCTCAGGGGGTACAAATCGTACCAATGTTGGAGGACCAGCAAGTAGCTTTGGTATATGGAAAGAAGATATCAATGAAGCCAAAAGACTTTGCAAAGAATATGGTCTGAAGGTAGAGAGAATCCATACCCATATAGGTTCTGGCTCTGACCCTGAGATCTGGAAAAAAGTAGCCGCTATGAGCCTGGAGATTGTAAATCAGTTTCCAGGCGTACACACTCTGAATCTTGGGGGGGGCTATAAAGTGGCGAGGATGCCGGATGAAAAGGCCACGAACCTGCAAGAGATTGGAGAACCCGTCCGGCAATTATTTATTGAATTTGAAAAGGAAACGGCGAGAAAGTTAAAACTTGAAATTGAGCCTGGCACTTTCCTTCTCGCTCACGCCTGTAGCTTGGTAAGCACTATTCAAGATGTCACCACCACGGGAAAAGAAGGATATCGCTTTTTAAAATTAAATGCGGGTATGACAGAAATCCTTCGCCCCAGCCTCTATGGAGCACAACACCCCATTTTTGTTGTCCCTGAACCAGGGCAGGAAAGCTTTCGCGAGGAGTGCCCACAGGTCATTGTCGGTCACTGCTGTGAGTCAGGAGATCTCCTTACTCCAGCACCGGGAGATTCTGAAGTACTGGCTCCAAGACTATTACCAAGAGGTGAGATTAATGATATCTGCGTGATCGAAGGTGCAGGTGCATACTGCTCTTCCATGTGTGCTAAAAACTACAACTCCTTTCCTGAAGCGGCCGAGGTCCTTAAAAAAACAGACGGCACCTTGGCTTTCATAAGAAAAAGGCAGACTTTTGATCAATTGATTGAAAATGAAGTCGTGCCGTGAAGGTAAGCGGTTTATCTCACTTCCCCTTAGGCCAGCCTGTACCGGCTAAAGACCATGCGGTATGTGTAAGTTTGCCAACGGTCAAAGATTTAATTGGGTACGAGGAGAAGAATTCTGGCACCTTGGCAGCCATGAAGTCTGGATACCCACGGTTTGTCAGAAATCACATCATCCAAGCCTTGGTGCATCACTTTGAGCAAGATGATGCCGACAGAAAACATGAAAGCTTTCTTTTTACCAAAGTAGCAGATTGTGAATTTTTCCTTTCCCTCTATCAGATAGAAGCTAGTGAACTGGATGAAAAGGATGGCTTGTTTCGTTTACGACTCGCTCAGGGTAGCAAAGATGCTAAAAACTGCAGGCTATTTCAACAACACACGGGCTCCAGCATTTCATCTCGTTTTGCAGAAGACTTTCTTTATCAAAAAGGTGTCATTGCCAAAAGAGAATTGGTTGCATCTTCAAAAGTGCCTGCTTCTGAAAAAATTTGTAAAGTCATCGCCAAGGCACATGGGCCAAAAATTGATGCCAAAGATGTATTACTTGCAAATTCTGGCGCCAATGCATTTTACTGCCTTTTTAAAGCTGCAACTGAGGAGGCCCGTCGGGAGAAAAAGAAAATTTGGATACGGCTAGGTTGGCTATACCTAGACACGATAAAAGTGATGCAGCTCCTGCTTCACCAACAAAGTGATGAACAAGTGATAGAACTAAATAACTTGGATGACATTACAAAACTTGAAAAAATATTTCAGTCCCGAGGTGATGAAGTGGCAGGAGTTGTAACAGAATTCCCAACTAATCCACTCTTAGAATCATTTGACCTTGAAAGGGTCAGAGAACTATGTGATCGGAACAACAGCCTTCTCATCGTTGACCCCACGATGGCATCTCCCAAGAATGCAAAAGTTTCATCACTGGCAGATGTGGTAGTCAACAGCCTGACCAAATATGCTAATTGGGAAGGTGATGTAATGATGGGCAGCCTAGTATTTCCACGGGAATCAGCCAGAGGCAGAAGATTAATGGAACTTACGGAAGGTTATATCTCACCTCCTTTTGACAGAGATCTCAAAAGGCTGGCTGAACAAATCCCTTATTATGAAAATTTCATAGAGCATACAAATGCGAGTAATTTAAAAGTTGCGAATTATTTAGAAAATCACCCGAAGGTAAAAACTGTCCATTGGGCATACCAAAAGAAGTGTGCTCAAAATTATAAAAAAGTAGCCGGGAGTAATAGCCCAGGCTGCGTAGTCAGCTTTGAGTTACATATCCCTTTCGATGGGTTTTACGACTCACTAAGGATGCTGAAAAGCCCAAGCTTTGGCACAGAATTCACTCTTTGTTGCCCCTATGTATTTCTGGCGCACTACTCGATGATGCAGAGTAAAGAGGGGAAGAACCAACTGAGTAAAGCTGGGATTTCTCCCTTCTTATTAAGGCTCTCTATTGGTCTCGAACCAGTGGATGAAATTATTGCTGTGCTTGCTGAGTCGCTAGACCGAAGTTATTCAAAATCGTGAGAGTCTAGTACTTTTCTAACCCGCCTTTTGGATAACCGGACATAGGCAGGTACACCATTATCATAGGGCACTTCAACCTCACCTTGAATTAAGGGCTGGCAGTACTTTATGAACTTGGCAGTCATACTAATTCCATCTTCTGAAATCCAATCTGCCGGTATTTCTTTTACTCCGTTGGCAATTTCAGAAAGAGGAGCCAAACTAGTTTCACATTCATAATTCTCACCTTCAGAACGCACTAAAATAACCATCTTGTCCGTTTCTCCAGCAACAGCTGCCTTTACCGCCGCACCACCTGCCATAAAAGCTTCATCGTTGTCTGTTTGCGAAGAGCATTGAGCAGCGGCACGCTGCCCGATCCCCAACTTAGAAGACCTTGCTTTCACAGCAAGGTTTTGCTCCACAAGACTGGCAAGGAAGTCCCCTACACCACCAAGTTGCTGGTGGCCAAAAGCATCTTGGCTCGAAGTTGAGTTGGCGACATAATTGCCATCCTTATCAAGCAAGCCTTCCCCTACAACTACAAGGCAGTATTTGTTTTTCTTAAGGACATCCCGGACATCCTCAATGAATTTATCTTTGGAGAAAGGTACTTCAGGTAATAAAATTATATGCGGTGCATCTTTGGCATTATCTTTTCCCTTGGCAAGAGTGGCGCCCGCAGCAATCCAACCAGCATTTCGGCCCATTACTTCCATAATAGAAACCAAGTCGTGCTGTCCCATAGCTTCATGGTCTAACGCACACTCACGAATGACCGTGCAAATATATTTAACCACACTGCCATAGCCAGGGCAATGGTCAGTAGTGACGAGATCGTTATCAATGGTTTTAGGAACACCAATAACCCGAAGCTCATAATTCTTTTTCTGAGCTAATTTAGATATTTTATCAGCTGTATCCTGAGAATCATTACCGCCACAATAAAAGAAGTATCGGATGTTGTGAGCTTCGAAAACCTCAAGGATGCGTTCGTAATCCTGCTCTCTCTTGAGCTTGAAACGACATGTGCCTAAAGCGGAAGCAGGAGTAAACCGTAAGCCACGAATATTTTGCTGAGATTCTTCTGCAAGGTCGATCAGCTCTTCTTTGAGAATCCCAAGTACACCGTTGATGCCACCATACACCTCTTCGATACACGGATTATTGAGGGCCTCAGACACCACTCCAGCAACACTTGCGTTAATAACGGTAGTAGGTCCCCCTGACTGGGCGACCAAACAATTTCCTACTAATTCCTCTGACATGACAAAATATATTTATAATTAAAGAACATTCATTCAACTAACAGGTATCAATTGGCAATCGCAAAAATTCTAGAAAGTGTAAAAAAAAGGAAAATTCCATTGAAATCTATAAAATTGAGGGTGGGGAGTAATTTTTAGAGGTAGGATATTTCAGAACCCAAGAATCTACTTTTTTACAAAAGGTATCAACTTGGTCATGTGCGGCACCTACCCTTTTCTTTCCTTCTTCCATTAATAGATTTAACTTTTTATCGTCTAAACCAAGTCGAGTATCCTGCCCAAGGCGGGATACTAAATCATTTTCCTTTATATCTCCAGCACGTAGAGCTTTCACTGTGGCTACCGCATGTTCTTTAATAGCTGCATGAGCATCTTCCCTGCCTGCCCCTGCTTTTACTGCCTCCATCATGACTGTTGTTGATAACAGAAACGGTAAATATTTTTCAGTCTCTGCCTCAATAACAGCGGGAAAGACCTCCATTTGGGTTAATACGGTCAGAAAGGTGTCAAGCAAACCATCGATGGCAAAAAAGGCATCAGGCAAAGCAACTCGCCGAACTACTGAACATGATACATCCCCTTCATTCCATTGATCACCAGATAGTTGGGAAAGCATGGCGAGGTGGCCATTCAGAATAGCATGAAAACCATTAATACGCTCACAACTTCGACTGTTCATTTTATGAGGCATCGCTGAAGAACCAGTCTGTCCTTTGGCAAAACCTTCCCCGAGCAATTCATGGCCTGCCATAATCCGCAAAGTTTTGGAAAAACTTGAAGGAGCGGCTGCAATACGGTTGAGAAGGGAAACGACTTCAAAATCTAAACTCCTTGGGTAAACCTGGCCCACATTTTCCCAATTTGCGGGAGCACCCAGGTGAGTCATCACTTTTCGGTCTAAATCTGCTGCCTTCTCTGGGCTGCCTAACAATGTTATCTGGTCCAAACATGTCCCCACTGCACCCTTCAGTCCTCTGTAAGGGTAATTTGCACAAAGCCTGCTTAAAGACTCCACGCACCTTTCAAGTTCTTCCCCCCAATTTGAAAATCGCTTCCCCAAAGTAGTTAGCTGAGCTGGCACATTGTGAGAACGTGCGGTAACCGGTAATTCTTTGTACTGCTTTGCTTTTTCGGACAGGGCAATGAGAGCAGCAATACATTTTTCCAGAATCACGATTAAGGAGCGATGAACCTGTAATTGCTCAACATTTTCCGTAAGATCCCGACTGGTCATGCCTTTATGAGCATGCTGATGCCCAGATTTCGCTGCAAATTCCTCCAACCTCGCTTTTACATCGTGCTTTGTCACCTGCTCGCGTTGCCTGATCGATTCGAGGTCAACTACAGCTTTTACCTTTTCAGAGTTGGTAATCGCCTCTGGCTCGATGTCTACTCCCAATTCTTTCTGGGCTTTCATCACCGCGATCCAGAATTCTCGCTCCAGCATGACTTTACCGGACGCGGTCCAGATTGATTTCATTTCGGCCGACGCATATCTCTCGGCAAGTGCATTAGGTACTTCTACAGTCATTTATATTTTGGTTTCAATTTGTTCCAACACTTCACACACTTCCCGAATAATAAACTCAGGGGTTGAGGCACCGGCTGTGACGCCAGCAATTTGGTAATTCGATAAAACATTTGGGTCCAGATCCTTAGATGTTTCGATATGAAATGTAGGTCTTCCCTGTGCGGTTGCCAGCTTAGCCAATTTCCGGGTGTTTGCTGAGTGCTTACCACCGATTACAACAATAACTTCAGCCCCTTGCTCAACTAACAAAATAAGATCTGACTGTCTTTCCTTGGTGGCCCCGCAAATTGTGTCAAATACAACAACTTCCTCAAATCTCTCCTTTAGTTGTTGAGCAACCTCCTTAAATTCATGAGTGAACATAGTAGATTGAGAAACAAGGGCAATCTTGCCATTTAGTGCAGGCAGGCTCTCAATGTCATCAGCATGACTGACGACATGCCCCTTCTCATTGGCATACCCCAAAAGTCCAATAACTTCAGGATGTTCAGGGTCACCAAAAATGACCACATGAAAACCTTTTTCAGCGTGAAGCTTTATCTTGCCAGCAATGATCCCCACATCCGGGCATGTGCCATCCCGAAAAGGAAGGCCCAATTGTTTTAAATATTTTCTTCGTTCCGGAGAAATTCCATGAGCTCTAACCACGACCACAGAATCTTTTTCATTCGAAGGTGCAATATCTATCTGGGACTGGCTATTGTAGTCCCCGACTTCACGAATGTCCTCGGAACTTAGAGCCTTCATCATCTGACTATTATGAATCAAAGGGCCATCAGTGTAGACTCGCTTCTGCCCTCCCTGTGCTTCCTCTCGGGCAACTTGTACTGCCCGCTCAACTCCCCAACAAAATCCTGCACTTTTAGCTCTTATCACTTTCATTTCTTCAACTTTCTTTCATACCTTTAACTTATGCGAGGAGCAATATTGATTTGCAAAAGGTGTAATTATAGAAAAAAAAGAAACATGCTTTCCACGATTCCTTATTCTTCTCACGCCTTGGTCTGCCTGCAGATCATAATCTGTAACCAATGCCTCATGGCCCAAAAAGCAGAAAAGGAACCCGAAAGTATTTACAAAATTGAGCAAGCATCTCGGGATGGTATCGGTAAATTTTACAGAGGTAGAGAGATCTCTCAAGTTATGGGACACCTGGGTGCTTCTTGGCTAGAAAGACCCAAAAGAGAACAAGAAGAAAGGACTGATCTGTTAATTAAAGGAATGAACCTACAACCTGCTGATCATGTAGCGGATATTGGAGCGGGCTCAGGATACTTTTCTTTCCGTATGGCAGATTTATTGCCCGGCGGCAAAGTATTTGCGGTCGATATTTCTCCTCAAATGCTTGGTATTGTAAGGGCGAGAATAAAAGAGAAAACGGTAAGCAATGTTATTCCTATTCAAAGCACAATCACAAGAACAATGCTTGATCCGGGCACAATAGATAAGGCTCTAATTGTAGATGCGTATCACGAATTTTCCCACCCCATGGAGATGGCACAGTCCATCTACCAAGCCCTGAAGAAAGAGGGACTGCTGATTCTTATTGAATACCGCAAGGAAGATCCAAGCGTGCCCATCAAACCACTCCACAAAATGTCGGAGAAGCAAGCCATTAAAGAAATTGAAGCTGTTGGTTTCCAATGGGTAAAGACATTGAATATTTTACCCCAGCAACACTTCATGATTTTCAAAAAGAAATAAATAAATCATCGAACCCTGTAATCCCATTGAACCTCGTGAATAAAAAAATCCTTATCCCCCTCCTTTTTAGTTTTTACCTTATCCCTCTTTCGCATGCGGTCGAAGTAGCGGGCTTCACCTTTACCGCACCCACAGAATGGAAGTCATCGCCCCCAACATCAAGCATGCGAAAAGCCCAATTTGAGGCACCATGCTCAACAAATGAAAAGGCAGAGGTTACCTTTTTTCATTTCGGCTCAACTGGGGCTGGGGGCATACAGGCTAATGTCGACAGATGGATGAAACAATTTGAAGACCCTCAAGGTAAAGTAGTAGAAACAGAAAAAATTGCGAATGTTAGTGTAACTTTTGCTCAAGCACATGGAACCTTTCTTAGCGGCCGACCCTTTGGGGCCAAAACCCCAAAGCCTGGCTATGCATTGATGGCAGCGATTATTGACGGTTCAGCTGGTTCTATCTTTGTCAAAATGACGGGTCCAAAAACTGCGGTGGATGAGAATACGGAAGCCCTCAAGAAAATGGTCCTGGATTCTCTAAAAGAATAAATTATTTCAATTTCTCTCTGACCTGCACCAAAGCCTTGCTCACAGTTTGAGCGTATTCCTCAATCAAAGGAAGGCGATCATGACCTCGAAACTGTTTGAGGCCTTCGTAATGTCCAATTTGCAACCGAGCGTATTCGGTCTTTGAGTTCGCAATATATGGCTCCAGGAAAACAACCGGGCTGAGGTAAATTCGATTGGCGAGTAAATTCCTTCCCCATACACCCGGAACTTCTCCTACTTTAATTGCATTGGGCCCACGATAACGGAAAGCGGGCAGACCAGTCTTTTGATGAAAAGCTTTACCCATTTCTTCGGCAACATCTTTTTCAGTCTTCGACCAGGCACTGAGCAAGCGGTAAATCATTTCAAATCGTTGATCATCATAAGCTAATTCTCCACCCATATAACAGCCGTTGACCAGCACATGATAATCATTTCGCTCCACAAGCTCTTTTTCATCGGGGTCGCCCCATGGTGCCGCATTAAGGTGGAGGCAAACCACTAAGTCTGGCTTGATTTGCCGATTTATCTTTCTGGCTCGTGCCCGAATTTCACTTACCCTGTAGAAAAGGATTTCCCTTCTTTTTATTCTTAATTCTGCCAGCTCATCGGGAGAACGTTTACTTTGGTCTATTTTGTGTAACCAGTCTTCAGCCATCTCTTCAAAATCTCTAGGCCTTTGTACAGTCACAGGTTCGGATTTTTCGCGGATTAAAAAGGTCTGAAACCCTTCTTCGTCGAGTAGAACCTTCAACCTTTTCGCAACTTGTAAGCTGATATCTCCCTCCTTAATAACCGAATCATTACCAAGCTGAAAATGCCTGCCCTCCATTTCTGAATACTTTCCCCCAATGTGGCCTGGGTCTAAGGCAACTCTGAGCATCTTGCCCCTGTTATTTCTAGGCTCAACTCGAGAGTTGGGTGTATCTCCTTTTTTAAATCGCAACCTGTACCAATCATCAGTCCCCACACTCTTGCGAAAGGAAACCTGCTCTTTTTCAAACTTTATCCATGGCTCCCACCAGCTCTTACGCGGGCAATAAATATTTTCGAGATCCGACCGGAAGAGTGCTTCCGTCCATTGCTCCTGAAACTCATCCAACTTTGACCAATCAGGAGCTTCTCCCAATGAAGTTATCCCCGCCATCAGACATCTCACAAAGATGAAGAAACTTACCATAGCCACCGTTTTTATCCGCACCTTGATAGTTATGAATTGAGAAAAAGAATTTGCAAAGTCTTTTCTTTTCCTCGAGGACTCAATGAGAGACTGAGCCGAATGGAGCAAAATAAAAACACTAAAGCATTCTTCCAAAACAAAGAAATACTCATCCTGGAGGACGATCATTTCCTCGCGAAGCGATTGGTAGCTCAATTTGAAAATTATGAAGCAGATGTTACCTCATGCTCTACCTTAGAAGATGCTCGAAAAGCACTTGAGAATCTTACTTTTGATTTTGCATTATTTGACCTGAACCTTCCGGATGGTGAAAGCCTTGATCTTCTTCGTAAAAAAAGAGTACCTAGCAACACATTACTAATCCTAATGACCGCGGAGGGAGGTATAACTTCAGCAGTGGAAGCAATGCGGCTTGGGGCAGTTGATTATTTAAGTAAACCTTTTGAAATCGATGAAATCCCACTTCTTTTTCTTAAATGTGACCGGCAGCGCAAAAATCAACGCTTCATCCAACACACATTTGAAAAGCGAAAACAGAAAACAGCCAATTTATTTTTCAAGGGTTCTTTCAAAGAAGACCTACAGCAACTTACAAAAATCACAGAGGTCGATCAAAGATTACAAACCAACCTCCCCCCTCTTTTGATTGGTGGACCAACTGGATCAGGGAAATCAACTTACGCAAGATGGGTTCACGACCATGGTCCCCGCCATAATGCAGCTTTTGTCGCCATCAATTGCTCTGCCATCCCGCATAGTTTGATTGAATCTGAACTTTTTGGGCTTGAGAAAGGTGCTTTTACGGATGCCAAAAATTCACGCATAGGGCTATTTGAAGCAGCCGACAATGGTACGCTCTTCTTGGATGAGGTCGCCAGCCTTTCCCTTCCCGCACAAGCCAAAGTTTTACTCGCAATAGAGAACGGGATCATTCGGCGATTAGGCGGAACCAAGGAAATTAATGTTGATGTCAGAATCATCGCCGCGGCGAATCAAGACCTTAGGCAAATGATCGCTGAAAAACAATTCAGGGAAGATCTATTTCATAGACTTGATCTGCTCAGAATCAATATCCCCCCCTTAAATACAAGGGGGAATGATATTATAGCTCTCGCCTCATATTTCCTCCAGGCTCTTTGTCAAAAATACAAAATCTCTTCGTCTCGATTGTCCAAAGAAAGTGAAGTCCAACTGCTAACTCATCAATGGACTGGCAATGCCCGAGAATTAATTCACGAACTCGAGCGAAGTTTGATTATGAGCGAAAAAGGGGAAGCCTTGGAAATTTCAGCTTCACGAAAACATCCTAATGAGCCTTTAACAAAGCCCGAGGGCAATGATTGGCTAAATCCATCTTTTTCCATCCCAACTAATGGATTCAAACTCGAGAAAGAAATGATTCGAATGCTTGAGCTGGGAATTAAGCAAGCAAACGGCAATATCTCCGAAGCTGCCCGACTCTTGGGTGTCCCACGAGACTACATTCGTTACAGGCTACAAAAAAAGGGTAAATAAATTTTGGGAATTATTTCCCAAACCAGCAGGCTAAATTGTGGATTATTTCCCTAAATGCCTCAAGTAGATTTCACCAAAAATACATAAGTCACTGTTGGGCATTAACTTAAGTCAAATCAAGCCTTTGGCATAGTTTATGATATATGTAATGCAACATTTATAATCACAATTACAATATATGAAAAAAATAATTATACTCTTACTCACCGCCAACTTATGTTTTTCCTGGATACACGCCCAGGACAAGTCCTCTGTAGAGAAAGTAAAGATTTTCCCTGCACACTGGGGGAAAGCACCAAATATTCAAACTATGGACGTTGTGGATCTACCGAAAGATTTTGGAAAAGGAAGCTCTACATTGAAGAGCTGGATCAACGGTAACCTCAGGAAAGACTACGCCAATCAACCTGAAATTCTTACCGACAGGGAAAAATTGTATCCAAAAAAAGTAGAAGCTGAAGTCATTGCGGCCGTAAAAGACGGTACAATTTCCAAAGAAGATGCCCGAAAAAAACTTAATTCATTGCGTGAAGATATGGCCAAAAAAGGGAACTTCAAAAGACCTCAGCGCCCTCAAAAAATCGAGCTTTCAAATGAAGTCAAGGAAAAGATTGAGGCGGTGAAAGAGTTGGAAAAATCCGTCCATACTGAGATGAAGGCTCGGGTGGAAGAACTTGGAAAAGACGCATCCCGTGAAGAGATTAAATCTGCAGTGGAATCCTTTAAGGAAACCAACAAAGATCGTTTTGAGAAGATAAAAGAAGCCCACTCTTCGATTCGTCAAGACCTAGAAGCTAACCGGCCCGCAAAGCCAGAAAGACCTGAGCTTAACGAAGAACTAAAGGTAAAAGTCGAAGCTCTACAGGCTAAAAGAAAAGAAATGCATGAAGCTCACAAAGAACTTCACCAAAGCCTTAAGGATGCGACAAAAGAAGACCGAAAGGTCATGATTGCAAACTTTAAAGAAACCAATAAAGAAAAACATCAGGAGATCAAAGCCCAAGCCAAGCAAGTGAAGGAAGAAATCAGAGAACTTGTTGAAACGGAAGCTACTCGTACATCTGACCTCTAAGAAATTCCGCTCCTATCAGTTGGAGAAGTACTTAACCCTGCGGGATGACCATGGTCATCCCGCTTTTTTGTTTGTTAAAGGACAAGCTCATCGCCTTATTCTTATATCATAAAAGCTATACCCTTACTCTTTGTACACCTTGCCCTCTCATATCTTGCGGCAAAAAGCTCAAACGAAAGTTTAACCGACGAAGAACTGAAAGAGATGTTATTTGGGGAGGCAATTTCCAGTATCTTAGAACCTGAAGTTAGATGGGTCCCATCTTCCACAATCGAATTAGGTGCAGGGTATTCAGATAATCCTTTGTACGCTCCATTTATAAGAGAAGACACAGCCTATATTGAAGTTTCGGGCGAAGTCTTTTTGATGAGAGAGGGGAACAAAGAATACTTCACCTATTTTTACTTTTTCGGGGAAGGTAAAAGGTTTAAAACTTTCTCGGATAATAAAGATACTGCCCTTTTGCTCGGGCAATTTGAACATGCCTACACCCCAAAGAATTCAAGCCAAAGCTATGGTTTTCGCTTTCGACACACCTACTACGATCAAGGCTTTGATTTTTCTGAACTTGGTCTTCCCTACCGGATGTCGGTGACCTCCAACAAAACAGAGTGGATTCCATACCTAAGCCACAGGTTTTCCCCACAAACCACTGGAACCATAAGCTTGAGTAAAGGGTTCGAAAACTACAGAAAAATCACGGATGACAACCGGGATAGAACCCTCTCGTTATCCTTGCAAGGTAAGGGCTCGTTGGGTGCATGGAAAGTATCCGGTGAAGTAGGTAAGAAAAAATATAATGAACGCCAGCGACGCAATGGAGATGGTAGTCTTTTTTCGGCCATTCCCGTAGAAACATGCAAGGAAAGTGTCTCCTTTAAAATCGATAAAGCTTTCAAACCTGAATCCCTTGGCAATTCTACCGCAAAGCTTCAATGGTCCAGGCTTAAGGATGGAGGTGGTAGCTACTATGATTATAGAAAAATGGGGCTTAGCCTCGAGCAGGAGTTTAAATTTTTCCCATACACCGTCACCGCATCATTGAGCGGGTCAGACACAAAATACGATACCCGCAAAATTGATACGGGTGAACTTTTCGAACGACAAAGCTTGAGATACAGCACCTCAATCACTCGGGTTTTAGGTGAAAGAACAGAGGCGTATCTAAAATGGTCCAGAGAGGAAGATTTCTCCAATGCTAGAGACTATGAATATTACTCGAACTTTTGGTCCCTTGGACTAACCTGGGAAATCTAACCTTATGAATATCCGAAAAGAATGGTTAGGTTTTGCTCTTAGTTTGTTAGTTCTCTTTTTTCTGTCAACTGTCCTCCTTTTATTTTCCCGTAAAAACTTTCACCTTCAGGCAATCGAGTCGCAAGATAATCTGATTCGCACAGAGCTAACCACCCTGGTCGAGGAAAATGAATATAAGCTTCTTGAAAGAGATATTACTTTTTTGGATTTGGGAGTTCCTGAAATGGCATACAATCAAGAGGAACTGCTTGAATATATTGCCCTCGATGTATTGACTCTGCCCAGGGTAAACCAAGTGCATGCCTACGACACCGCGGGGAAACCAATTCCTTTAGCAACGGGAACGATGTCAAATCCTGTTGCCAAAAGATTTTCATTAACCGAGAAAAACACGCCCGCTTTTTTTTACCATAACCAAGGCGATTCCTTTTCTCTTTTTTTTAGAATAACTACATTTGAGGGAACCTACATTTTTGAAATTCTATTAGAAGAAGACTTTATTTTAAACGAGTGGGAGAAGATTGACGGGCAACTTCTTGAACAAGGATTTCTTATCATCTTAGCAGGTATCCTCATTCTTTATGTAATTTTTCATTTCATGACTAAACACATTCAAGAAAGAGAGAGAAAACTAGAACAGCAAAATACCCTTCTGCGAAAGACGAATCAAAAACTAGCACAAGCTTATAAAACCGTAAGCCTTGGAGCCTTAACGGGGCACCTGATGCACTCTTTAAAAACACCCCTTACTTCCCTCCAAATTCTTGCCAGTGAAGCGGATAAGAATAACAATATAGATCCGAAGGAGTTAGCGGATGTGCATGGCCAAATTAAAGATTTGGTATCTCAATCCTTACACTCCCTTCAAGAAATCGAAAATCAGAATCAAGCTTATGAAATGAGGATCGCAGAGATTTTTAAGCTGGTCATCGATAGAACCTCCAGCATTTCTAAGCTGGGGAATGTAATCATAAAAGATAGCTCGAATGATGAGTTAACTTTGGACAACTTACGCAGTTCACTGCTATCTCCGATTATAATTTCTTTGCTAGAAAACGCGTTTCAATCTCGAAAAGATACCGAAGTAACCTTGCAGGCAGAAAAAGATAACCATTCGCTGTTGATACATGTGAAAGATACCAGCACTGGAATCCCTGCATCTGAACAAGATTTTTTATTTGATCCCACTAAAAGTCGTAAAAAAGATGGAACTGGGCTCGGGCTTGCTCTTGCCCAGCAACTGGCTCGAAGTATGGGTGCAAAAATTAAACTAATTCATAGCGATAATGGTGGTTCACACTTTACCATTTTTTTGAATATTGAGCCTAATCAAGTTGAAAGTGTTTATTAGACGTATTTTATTCTCTTCTTTTGCTATTTAACATCATGCGGTACCTTTTATTCTTTTTCCTTTACCCTACGCTGATAACTGGATCACTTATTGCAAATTCAAGTAACCCACCAAATGGATATCACGGTGAAACTGCGAGTTGCAGATCTTGCCACAGCACTTATGCTTTAAATTCTGGTTCAGGAATCTTAGCAATATCCGGGATGCCGTCAGGCTATATACCAGGTCAAACTTATAACCTGTCCGTTGCCCTATCGGATCCATCCTCTACAGCCTACGGCTTTCAATTAACAGCCAAAGCAAATGGGAGTACAAGCGGCGCATTAAGCACGGCATCCAGTGCCATGGGTCTTGAATCAGGTGCCATAGAGCATCGGGGTACTTCCGTCTCCGGAAGCTGGAATTTTCAATGGACAGCACCCGCAACGAATGAAGGTGAGGTCTCGTTTTATGCTTCTGGAGTGGCAACCAACGGCAACGGTATGAGCACTGGAGATTATGTGTACACGACCGTACAAAACCTTACCGCAAGTTCATTTTCTCACGCTTCTATGGAATGGAATGCTAGCACCAATGGGGTGGTTTATTCCTCTCCTGCTATTGGCACGGACGGTAGCGTGTATATTGGCTCCAATGACAATAAATTACATGCGTTTAACTCAGATGGGACCATAAAGTGGACATTCACTGCAGGTAACTGGGTCGATTCCTCACCTGCAATCGCAACGGATGGAACGATCTATGTTGGGTCTTGGGATAATAAGCTGTATGCGCTTAACCCCGAAGATGGATCAAAAATATGGGAATATGAAACCAACAGCTATGTGATCGCAAGCCCAGCCATTGGAGCAGATGGGAAAATTTATGTAGGTTCTAAAGATTCAATTTTCTATGCCTTGGAAAGTAATGGTTCTGTTGCGTGGGAATATTTTGCAGGGCAACCAATTTCATCCTCAGCTGCCCTTGGTCAGGACGGAACCATTTATTTTGGGGATGATAATGGAAGCCTTCATGCCGTTTCTCCAGATGGTTCAAGTAAATGGGTTTACCAAGTGGATAAGGTTGCCGATTCGAACAGCTCGATTCTCTCCTCCCCCGCCCTTGATCTGTCAGGCAATATTTATTTTGGCTCTGGAAATGGATATTGCTACTCGATTGCTGATCAAGAATCGAATGCTTCCTTAAACTGGAGTTATCTCACTGGTGATCGAGTCGATGCTTCTCCTGTACTGGGTATGAATGATGAAATATTTTTTGCTTCCAGGGATGGCTACTTTCGCTCCTTATCGACAATTTCCGGGGTACTAAACTGGGAGGAATTTGTGGGAGATGTTTTTTACAGCAGCCCAGTTGTCGATTTAAATGGCAGAGTTTATGTCATTGGATACACCGGAGGAGGAGAAAATCATTTATCCGTATTTGAAGCCAACGGTACAAAAGCGTGGGATACAAATGCCTCCGACAGCCCATTTGGCATTAACGGCATTGTGGATTCTTCCCTCATGCTTAGCGATGAGGGAAAGTTATACTATGGATGCTATGATGGGAGTCTTTACTGCTTAGATATAGGGGTTGAACCCGCCACATCTGACTGGCCAATGTTTAAAAGAAATGATCGCAGGGATGGAGCGTGGCCAAGTTATACACTCGAAATCCTGGTTGCGGCTGCTGAAGGTGAAGTCTCAGGAGCAGGTATTTACAACCCTGGCTCCTCAGCTTCAATATCCGCCATTCCACAGACAGGGTATTCCTTTGCGTATTGGTCAGGAAGTGGACCTGTAGACCCTAATGCATCGGCCACCACTATCTCCATGACAGAAGACCGCAACATAACCGCAGTTTTCGATCAAAATTCTTACCAACTCTCGGCTTCAATAGCACCGGCAAATTCTGCCGAGATCACAGGTACGGGAACCTATACTCACGGAGCATCGGCAACTCTTTCTTTTTCTTCGATTTCTCCGGGCTATATTTTTGAGTCCTGGTCTGGAGATGCAACAGGAAGTGATACCCCGCTTTCCCTCATAGTTACAGAAAGCAAAACGGTAACGGCAAACTTCGGTTTAATTGACCTTGAGCTTAATGTAACTGCTGATCCCGGTGGCTCGGTTACCGGAGGAGGGCTAATTCAATACGGCACGACTTCTCCAATTACCGCGACTCCAGAGGAAGGCTATAGTTTTATGGGATGGTCAGGCGCAGGCATCAATGATTCAATTTCTGCATCAACAACCGTCGAGATGACGGAAGCTAGAGAAGTGCATGCCATTTTTTCCTTAAATTCATACTCCTTGACAGTCTCTACCTCAGGCGAAGGAACCGCGACTGGTACCGGCACATATAATCATGGGGATCTGGCAAATATTACTGCAACGCCAGCTACTGGTTATTCTTTTGGGGGCTGGAATGGAAATGGAGTGACTGATGCAAATGCACTGTCAACTTCGATAAGCATGACAGCTAACACATCGGTTTCGGCCATATTTGAACTCAACGCCTATAACCTTTCGCTTTCGGCTGGTACCGGTGGAACGGTTAGCGAATCTGGAACTCATACTTTTGGTAGCGTTGTTGCGATTGAAGCAACTTCCAACGAAGGATATTATTTTAACTCATGGTATGGTGGAACTGTGGAAGACGAAAGCTCTTTTCAAACAAACGTGACCATTAACCAAAATATTTCCTTGAGTGCTCTATTTGAAATTAATCAATATACACTATCTGCAAGTACACCGACCGGGGGAACAATATCAGGCACAGGCCAATACTCATACGGGACTATTGTAACCGTTAATGCGATACCGCAAAGCAACTATATTTTCTCACATTGGATCGGGGAAAATCTGGAAGACATCAATGCCTCTTCGACCAAGATGGTCCTAGATCAAGATTATGAAATTGCGGCAATCTTCGAAGAAAAACCTGTAGAGCAAAAGTCTATCATTGTAACATCCAGCCCAAGCAGTGCAGGCACGACAACCGGTTCAGGTGCCTTCGCTGTTGGCACTCTTACTTCCATAACCGCAACCCCGCTGGAGGGCTATCAATTTTCTTATTGGGAGGGTCAAAGTATTTCGGACTCAAATGCATCAACTACTTCAGTTATTTTAGACAGTGACCAAAATATTACAGCCCACTTCAGTGCCCTTTCCTACACAATTACCATTGCCTCCGATACAGGAGGAACGGTAACGGGAGAAGGCTATTACCCTCATGGCTCCACTATTTCCATCTCTGCTTTGGCAGAAGATGGATATGAATTCTACCAATGGAGTGGAACTGATATCCCAAACCCGCTTCTGGACTCCTTTTCTGTAGAAGCCACCCAAGACTTAAACCTAACCGCAAATTTCTCACTTAATACATACACCGTTACACTTTCACAGAATATTGAGGGTGGTAAAGTCCTGGGAGGTGGAACCTTTCCCCATGGATCCACAGCTTTACTCGAAGCAACCCCCTCAAATGGATTCCAATTCCTGAACTGGACTAAAGGCGGCAGTATTTTAGGCACGAATAAAGCATTGAGCGTGGATATCTTGATGGACTCCAATATAACTGCAAATTTTGAGAAGCTTGTAGCCACAAAGATCGAAGGCGTAAATCCTTTGGGTGATGAATGGTACGGGGCAGATTGGCTTGGATATTTTTACTCCGCAGGTACAGATTGGTCCTATCACCTAGATCTTGGATGGCTCTATATGATCCCCAACGAGGACGGAAGCATGTGGGCATGGTCCCCACAACTAGACTGGCTATGGTTGTCACCCTCAACTTTTCCTCAAAGCCTGGTTTGGTCTAGAAATGAGTCAGACTGGATTTTCTTTTCTTTTCAAAGTGCAGGTGGTGCACAAATTTACCATTATAAAAATGGAAATTGGAGTTCCTTTGATCCAAATACTCAAGTGAGCTTGGAAGATTCTATTTTTTAATGACCAAGAGAAACTGGCTTTCGGCCTTCCAACGCATTTTTAAGAGTAGTCTCGTCAGCATAAGTGACCCCAGCTCCACTGGGTAAGCCAAAACCAATACGACTAACCTCGATATTTTTATCTCCGATTATTTCCTCTTTCAAGAAATGGCAGGTTGCCTCGCCCTCCATATCATTCCCTAAAGCCAGGATCACTTCCGTGACCTCTTCCCCTTTAAAGCGCTCGGCTAAAGAAGAAAGGTTTAATTGCTCCGGGCCAATACCCCGAATGGGGGAAAGTTTTCCCTGTAGCACATGATACTTCCCCCGGAAGACTCCCGATCTTTCCATGGCATATAAATCGGTTACAGATTCTACGATACAGATTGTAGCTGTCTCTCTTTCTTCAGACAAACAAATGGAACATTCTTCGGATTCGGTTAAATTCCCACAAACCTTACATGGCCCTAACTTATCCGAAGCATTTTGAATAGCCTTTTGTAGAGATGTGGCCTTCTCCGGCTTTTCGACCAGCAAATGCAGGGCAATTTTCTCGGCCGAACGAAAGCCTAAGCCAGGCAAGGACTTCAGCCCTTGAACAAGGTCATCATAAGAAGATATCAATTCTCAGGAATTTAAAATAAACCAGGCATTTGCATACCACCCGTTAATCCGCTCATCGCCTCATCATTCTTTTTCTTAGCCTGCTCAGAAGCATCAACAATAGCTTGAAGGATTGCCTCCGACACAAACTCTGCATCCTCTTTTAAAAATTCCGGGTCAAGTTGGAGATCTTTAAACTCCCCTTGTCCGGAAACCTTTACAGTCACGGCCCCACCGCCCCCACTGACTTCAATTATCTCATCGGATAGAAGGGCCTGAGCTTCCTCCATCTTCTGTTGCATTTTCTGAGCTTGTTTAAGTAATTTTCCTACGCCTACCATTACTATATTGAATGAGTTGTATGGTTAGCTTGCAAGCATTTCTTGGTACGCTTCTTTAAATGAGTTATAGACCGGAGCCCATCCAATCTCTTCTCTTATTAAATGACTCGAAACCTTTCGATTGGGAGTCCCTTCCCGCTCTAGGTTGTCAAACGCAGGAACCTCCAAAGAAAGATGCCCGGCAATCCATTCCACAATTTCTCTTCTCTTCGCCCATTCATTATCCGAGACATTATAAATTTTTCCTTGAGGCAAAAGGTGCCCCTTTCTCAAAACATCAAGAATTGCGCCAACCGCATCATCTCTGTGAGTAAGGTTTAAGATACGCCCTCCCCTCCCCTTCAGTGCTTCCCCAGCCTTGACTTTATCAATCAACAGGTGCCTCCCAGGCCCATATAATCCAGCCAGTCTTAAAACAAAGCATTTTCGATTCTCTTTATTTTGGCTCATACAGACTTTTTCCGCCTCCAGCAAAACCTGACCTCGTTCAGAGACGCTTTCATGGCTCGAAGCTTCATCAACAAGTTCACCCTGACTTTGTGGATAGACTGACGTACTGCTTGTAAACACAAAGGTGAAATCTTTTTGCGAACTCAACCATTCCCTAACCGACTCCATTCCCTGCAAATAAGATTGCCTGTATCCGTCTAAAGACGGAGCGGCTGCTCCAACACAATTGACAACATAGTCTTGATCCCGATCAATTTGATCATGCCAGGATCGCTCTTCTAATCTACCTGTGACTACATGCTGCACACCCAGTTTAGACAGAGTAGAAGCTGTACCTTCATTTCGTGTGAATGCGAAAACCTCCCAGCCCATAGATAGGCATGAAGAGGCAAGTTTTTCCCCTAGGTAACCACAACCTAGAATGGTTATTTTTTTACTCATATTTTGCTTATATTCGGTCCACAACCTGCGACTTTTTCTTTTTACTACTTGAACACATGGCCATTCCTTGGCATGGGTTGCATATAGTATGCATATCGTATTCATTTGTTGGGGCAACATTTGTCGATCCCCTGCCGCTGAGGCAACCTTTAAGAAGCTAGTCGAGGATCGTAACTTGCAGGATGTTATAACCTGTGATTCTGCCGGTACCATCTCTCAACACCAGGGAAACCGTCCTGATTCCCGAATGCAAAAGGCGGCCAAGGATAGAGATATTCAAACTGGTGGGACCGCACGTATGGTAACCAGTGAAGATTTCTCATCGGCTGATATGCTCATCACTATGGACAATTTTAATTTTTCTGAACTTTCTCAATTGGCTCCTGACCAAAAAGCGAAAGAAAAAATCAAACCATTTTGTGATTTCGTATCCACTACAGACACTGAAGTCCCAGACCCTTATTATGGTGGGGCTCAAGGGTTTGAAAAAGTGCTTGATCTTCTGGAAGATGGCTGCGTCCGCCTTCTCGATGATATTCAAAAAAAAGATTAAGAAAACCTTCGGACTGTGAGCCAGAGCCACAAGTACACAAGTATTGCCGAAGCAATTTCAAAGAAAACTCAGGCTTCATTTATTCCAACCAAGCAAAGTGCTCTGAGCGGAGGCTCTATCAGCCAAAGCTCCCGCTTTCAATCCGAAGATGGACGGGTCTTTTTTGTCAAAGAAAATAACCTAGGCTTTTTCCCCTTTTTCAAAGCAGAAGCTCAGGCCTTACTTGAAATAAAAAATACCCAAACCATTCGGGTACCTGAAGTTATCACCTTTGGCCTTACTTCCCATGCATCATTCCTTGTTCTTGAATTCATGAAAGAAGGAAGCACTTCCAATTTAAGCTCTGCTCAACTTGGCCAAGACCTCGCACAACTCCACTTAGTCCGCCAACCTTTTTTTGGGTGGGAAATTGATAACTGCATTGGTGCCACCTCTCAACCCAACCCCAAGGGTGAAAATTGGGCCGAGTTTTATCGCTCTCACCGCTTAGCTCACCAATTTGAACTAGCCAAAGAGAAAAACAGGGAATTCGAAAAGGTGGAAGAACTCCTGCAAGGCATTCCTTTTTTCTTCCAGGACTATTCCCCCCACCCATCTCTTTTACATGGGGATCTTTGGGGAGGGAATGCCTCGGTTGACTCAACTGGAATTCCGTTTGTTTTTGACCCAGCCAGTTACTATGGTGACCGTGAGGCCGATATTGCCTTTACCTATATGTTTGGTGGATTCTCTCCATCTTTTTACCAAGCATACAATGAAGTATATCCTCTCGACCACGGATTTAAGAGCCGCAAATCCTTATACAATTTGTACCACGAACTTAATCATTTTAATCTATTCGGAGGTGGTTATGCGGCATCAGCACAATCCAGTATCTTCCAGTTAGTATCCCAATTTTCTTGAAAAACGATCTCCAAAAAATCCTTCTTACTGAACTTGATATCCAACAACGAGTGACCACGCTTGGTACGGAAATCGACTCCTTTTATGAAGGTAAGGAAATCCTGCTTGTCACCCTATTGGATGGGGCGATTGTTTTCACCGCTGACCTTATCCGTAACCTCTCAATCCGTCTGAGATTAGACTGTATAAGGGTTTCCAGCTATGGTAACTCGATGGACCCTGAAACTGCCCCGCGCATCCTCAGCTCACTCAAATCAGAAGTTCAGGGGAAACATGTATTATTGGTCGATGATATCCTCGACACTGGAAACACCATGGAACGGGTAAGCCAGGAAGTTTTCTCACAAAGCCCGGCATCTGTTCGAACCTGTGTTTTCCTGGATAAACCCGACCGGAGACAAAATAATTTTCGAGCCGATTGGTTTGGTTTCGCCATTCCCGATGAATTTGTTGTAGGGTACGGGTTGGATTATGCAGGCCAGTATCGTCACCTGCCCTATGTTGCTACTTTAAAACCATCAGTTTACGGACAGTAAACGACCGCCTGCTATGTACAAAACTACGAAAAACCCTCTCCGTAAGATCTATTATTGGACCCTATCGCTTGCGGAAAGAAAATCAGCCACTGGCTGGCTGGCCGGCATATCGTTTGCAGAAGCAAGCTTCTTCCCCATCCCGCCCGATGTATTGCTAATTCCATTATGCCTAGGGGCGCTCAAGAAGGCACTTCAATTTGCTCTCATTTGCTCCATTGCTTCTGTTTTAGGTGGCCTGGCTGGCTACGGCATCGGAGCTGTTGGTTGGGAAAGCTTGCAGGCTTACTTCTTTCAGTATGTTCCAGGCTTCACCGAAGCCAAGTTTGAACGAATCACCGAGTGGTACGCGGAATGGGGCTGGCCCCTTGTTTTTCTCGCTGGGTTTTCCCCCATTCCCTATAAAGTCTTCACCATTGCCAGTGGCGTATTAAACATGAGTATATTACCTTTTCTTTTGGCTTCCGCCGTCAGCCGTTCCGCCCGGTTCTTTTTGGTGGCGATTCTCATTGCCAAATTCGGCGAGCCGATGAAGGAAAAAATTGACAAACACTTCAACCTCTTAGCCTTAACCTTCGCTGTCCTTTTGATTGGCGGGTTTGCTCTATTAAAAAGCCTGACCAATCACGGTTAGAAAGCGTGGCCTACAGCCCCGTATTCCCAGAGTAAAAACACTCCCTGCAAAGAGATACATATCGCTCATTCCCTCCGATTTCAATTTGCTCTCCCGAACTCTCCATTTGGCCAGAGCCATCAATCCTTGCATTCATCGTCGCTTTTTTACCACAGTGGCAAATTGTTTTTATTTCTTTGATTTCATCTGCCCATGCCATTAAACAAGAACTTCCTTGAAAAGGCTCTGCCAAGAAACCGGTTCTTATTCCAAAAGCGAGCACGGGGATGCCTTCTTTATCTACAACTTCTGTAAGTTGTACTACTTGTTCCTTTTTTTAAAAACTGGGCTTCATCGATTAAAACACAGGCCAGTTTTGCTGCCTTCGATTGATCTCTCACTAGGATTAACAGATTATCGCCTTTGCGAAAAGTTTTGGCATCCTGCTCGATCCCGATTCTTGAGCGAATCACCCCCTTACCGTGGCGATCGTCGAGGTAAGCGGTAAGCAACAAAGTATTCATCCCACGCTCACCATAATTATGATGTGCTTGGAACAAAGCCGTAGACTTTTCTGCATTCATAGAAGAATAGTGAAAATACAATTTCGCCACTCTTCTAAAGGGGCAAGTTTTTTAGTCCCTTGCAAGTATCATCCATTCTGCTCCGCGTTTAAACGCTCCATATATTCAGAGACATTACAGGTCAGCATCCGGGTTTTACTCGGAGAGACTTCAAGCACTTTGGTCACAACCTTGTCCAAAAAGGAACGGTCATGACTTACAATAATCGCGGTACCGTCAAATAAGTTTAACGCTTCCTGCAAAACTTCTTTACTCCGGATATCCAGGTGATTGGTGGGCTCATCCATAATCAGGAAATTGCAGGGCTTCATCAGCAATTTCGCAAGAGCCACTCGGTTACGTTCGCCACCTGACAAGACCGAAGTTTTTTTAAACACATCGTTTCCGCTGAACAACAAGGCGCCCAAGGCAGCTCGGGGGTTGGCATCCGGATTGTCGTGTAGAGATTCCTCCACCTCAGCAAGCACCTCGTTTGCTGGGTTTAATTCCTCCGCCTGATGCTGGGCAAAGTATCCAATCACTGTATTTACCCCCATATCCCTTTCCCCTCCCTGGAAAGGTTCCACCCCTGCTAGAATCCGAACCAAGGTAGATTTACCCGCACCATTTACTCCGACAACGGCAATTCGGTCCCCTTTTTCTATACGCAAATCCAACCCATCAAACACCCGTAAGTCACCATAAGACTTTTCTAAACCCTCGAGCTCAACAACTTTATGGCTTGCTGGCGGGGAAGGAGGAAACCGGAAGTAGATTTTTTTCTCTTCCGCCTCAGGTTTAATAATTTCCATTTTCTCCAACGCCTTAATGCGGCTTTGCACCATCGCCGCTTTTTTAATGTTTGAGCGGAACCGGTTAATAAACTCTTTCTCTTTTTGAATTTCTTTTTTTTGGTTCACTGAGGCTTTTCTCTGACGCTCCAACCTCGCGGCACTCTCTTTAAGATAAAAGGTGTAGTTTCCCTTGTAGCTATTAAGAGTGCCCATTTTAAGCTCCATGGTTCTTTCCGTGACCGACTCAAGAAAAGCCCGATCATGGGAGATCAATAAAATAGATCCCTGGTAGTTACGAAGGTAATGCTCAAGCCAGTGCTGAGAAATAATATCCAGGTGATTGGTGGGCTCATCCAGAATCAACAAGGATGGGCTCTGTAAAAGTAATTTCCCTAAGGCAATCCGCATCTGCCAACCACCCGAAAATTCATCCACCTGTCTATCCATATCTGATACTGAAAACCCCATCCCCATCATAATCTTTTCAATCCGGGAATTCATTTTTTCGGGCTCAAATGATGCCAACTTTTCTTCCCAAGCCCCCATTTGATCGATTAGATCATAAAACTCTTCCGTATCTGGATCCATTTCACCAAGTCGCGTTTCTGCATCCTCCAAGGTTTTCTTTAAATCCACAGCGCCTGAAAAAGCCGTTAAAGCTTCCTCTCTCAGACTGTGCCCTTGCACGGAAATACCATCTTGAGGCAGATAACCTACAGTGGCGTATTCTGGCTTTTGAATTTCTCCTTCATCGGGTTCCACTTCTCCCATTAACATCCGAAGCAAGGTGGTCTTCCCCGAACCATTTGAGCCAACCAATGCGATACGATCGCGAGTCCCAATTGATTCAGAAATGTCATTAAAAATTTTCTTATGCCCAAAGGCTAAATTTACTTCTTTGATAAAAATCATGAGTCATCTTGATAGAGATTTTTCTACTCTTGGGCAATGAGATTACCTATGGTAAGATTTGAGCAGATGGATAAACTTTCATATAAACACCCAAGGAGACTGGTTGGGCTATCCATGATTTGCTTGAGTGCCTTTTTTACCAATTGCGGAGTGCCTGACATCAATGACCAGCAGGTTTTATTTGAGGCAAAGGCTAATGCGACTCCTCTACCATCCCTCAACCGCAAGCTGATGTATGGAATGATTCAGTTGTATGTCGATGCAGATGACGCCCCCTTTAACGGATGGGTAAAACAAGACAACCCCGAAGGAAAAATTGAGGAAATCGGATATTTAGAAGATGGGCAAAAAGAAGGAACCTGGCTTTCCTGGCACCGTAACGGACAACTGGAATCAAAAATAAACTGGCACAATGACCAGTATGTAGGGCACTTCCAAGTCTGGCACCCCAACGGGGAGGTAAAAGCTTTAGGTCAGACCAAGGACGGGGAAGTGGACGGGAAATGGCTAAACTTCTACCAGACGGGTATTTTAGCCTCCCGATCAATGAGTAAGGTAGGCTTGGCCATTTCGTCCCAGACTTGGACCCCAGATGGTCAACTATGTAAAAAAACAAACCTTGTGGATGGAAATGGAACGGTTTACCAGTACGAAGAAAATGGAAGTGTCCACAAGGTTACTTTTTTCCAAAAAGGGATAGGTACAATTTTACCGCCGCAGCATTTTTAGATCCCGAGTTACTTCCTCTCCCTTATCAAAATAAAGGGTGGGCAGAGCGTCCCCTTCCTCATCGAAAAATCGCCAAGGTCCATGCTGCATACCTTCAATGTAATTACCCTTCACCCTCAAACTCCCCTCCGACCACCACTCTTGGTAAGTACCGTGCCACTTATCATCTTTCATCCAGCCTTTTTTGTGTATTCCACCCTTTTCATACCAGACCGTGTAGGAACCATTTTTTTTCCCTTTAAGGTAATGACTTTCCACTTTCAAAGTACCATCCGCAAAAATTTCCTGCTTGGTCCCACTATAGTCTTTGCTGGATGGCACAAAAGGAGGAGGCAGTAAGTTGTTCCCCTCAACCAAGGGAGCGTGGGTGCCTTCTTCTTTTTCCCCGGCGGCAGCAAACATTACTGGCTTTGCTATCCTCTTTTTCATTTCTATACCATTTTCATCTAATAAATTTTGAGGGGAAACCAAGGTTCCTCCTACAGGTTTCTCAGTTGACCGAACCCATGCACCTTTCCTTGCTTCCTCTTGTTCGTCAGGAGGGAGTATTTTCTTGGACATAATTATAGGAATCACTTTTTCTTCAGACTTTGAGCCTTCATGCGTAGCGGGTATTTTGCCTTGGCTTGGCCCCTTATCTTCGCTGCAAGATAGCAAAAAAACAAATGAGAGTACTAAAAGATGAAAAAAGAAAGTCATATATCTCTCGTATTATTGATTGTAATGCAAGCAAACCTTGTAAGTTCAAAAGAGTGCCCGGGGAGGGACTTGAACCCTCACGCCATTACTGGCAGCGGATTTTAAGTCCGCAGCGTCTACCATTCCGCCACCCGGGCATATTACCCTCCCTTTCATAACAAAAAATTTCCGGGAATCGAGCAAATTGTAAGTTCTCTTTGATCTTATTCACTTAATCTTGGCAAAAAATGTATATAATCTTAATTTTTTATTATGTATTCACAGAAATGATTCCTTGCTCTGACCTACTGATTCTGCACAGAATTCTTATTGCCCTATGAATGAAAAAATACTTGTTGTTGATGATGAGGAATCAATCCTCAAAGGAATTAATTTGAATTTGGGTCGCACCTTCAACCTGACCACAGCTAATAGCCCAGAAGAAGCTTTTGCAAAGGTTAAGGAACATGGTCCTTTTGCAGTTGTGGTTTCAGATATGCGCATGCCTGGGATGGATGGGGCTACAATGATGAGGCAAATCAAACAGAATCAGCCAGATACAGTGTGTATCCTGCTCACTGGCCATGCTGATTTTGAATTTGGAGGATCTGAAGCCCTACAATCAGGGCAGTTATTTAAAATTTTAAGCAAACCATGCCCGCCAGATTCCTTAAAAGCAACCATCCAAAGTGCTTTAGCTTCCAGAGGCCAAGGAAGCACAGAAGAGGAAAAGCCACCAGACTTTGTACTGTAGAATTTCTTTTGAAAACCCAGGCAAGTCATGAGCTTGTGCTTGTTCTTAGGCTCTTAACTTTTTCAATGAAAAATAGCTCAGGAATAAACCGAGCCCAAACATGGCCCCAGCTGTCCCTCCGACAAGAGATTGGAGCCCGTAGCTTTCGACCATAAAAGCCAAAGCAATCATGGGCATAAAAATCATTACAAGTGCGGGCAACAATGCAAACTTGTAGCCTACCTTACTTGCTTTCAAAAATACAACAAAGGTGAGCAGGGCCAAGGCGGCAAGTAACTGATTGGTTGCCCCAAACAGTGGCCATATCGCTTTCCATGCAGGCTGCATACTGCCATCCGGACCCGGAAATTCTTGAAAAACTAAAATGCCGGGCAATATCAAAGCCATCAAGGTACCACCAAACCGACTTGCCTGGTTTCTCCATGAAAGTAATTCTTCAATTAAAAAACGGGTTAACCGGGTACAGGTATCGAGTGTGGTTAGCAGAAATGTACTGATGGCAAGCATCGCGAACTCGGCACCCAATGAAAGTGGTATGCCCACCGCACCAAAAAATTTTGCGGCACCCGCGGCAAAGATGCCCACAGGCGTCCCCCCTGCTTCTCTCTCACTCAATGTTAACACAGCCACACAACCCATTGCAAAAACCGCAAGCACCCCCTCCACTAGCATCCCCCCATAGCTGATACGCCGCACATCACTCTCCTTTATAATTTGCTTGGAAGTGGTCCCACTGGAAACAATGCTGTGAAATCCACTGCAGGCCCCGCAGGCAACCGTAATAAAGAGAAAAGGGACCAGCATACCCAGCTTTTCAGATTCCCAACCGGTAAAAGCCGGCATTTGTATGGTTTCCCCCGCCATTAACATGCCCACCACCCCGAGTAATAAAATCGCATATAAAAAACCTGCACTTAAAAAATCTCGGGGCTGCAAAAGCAAACCAACGGGGAGCACTGCGGCAACAAAACAATAGGCCAAAGTTGTCCATACCCAAAATTCTTTCCCCACTTCAATCATTGGAAAATAATGGCCCACCGCAAGACCGGCAAAAGTAAGCGGGAAAAAGATCAGGGCTAACTGGCCCAAAGAAAATTTTTGACTCCTCAGTAAAAAGCCAAAGACCACGGCCACCACAATAAACCAACCTGATGCTGTCGCCACTGCCGGCTGCTTGGTAAAAGTATTCGCGGTCAAATCCAGAAAAACCACAATTACATAAATCAGGGCAAGGATAACAAAGAGCATAAAGATTCTGCCCACTCCCTCGCCTACCAGGTTTTTCATCGTATCAGCAATGGAACGGCCTCCGTTTCGCACAGACATGAGGGTGCTGCCAAAATCATGCACCCCGCCCACAAGGATAGCTCCCACAAGAATCCACACCCAAGTGGGGCCCCAGCCAAAATACATGGCGGCTAAAATCGGGCCGACAATGGGTCCCGCTCCTGCAATGGAAGAAAAGTGGTGCCCGAATAAGACCGAGGCCCGGGTTGGGGAGTAGTCCACCCCATCTTCTTTCCTTACAGCAGGCGTTGTCGCCGCATCATCAAGCTTACAACATCGTGACAAAAAATTTCCGTAATACCGGTAAGCCAAAAAACAGACCAAGCAACTTGAAAGCAGGATAAAAGCAAGCATGGCAATATGTAATGGGCGAACCCGTAAAAATTTGCAAGGTTTGATGGCACTCCTCAAGCTCAGTTTTAAATTTTCCTGATAAACTCAGAAACCACATTGCATACTTTTCATATAACATTCGACTTCCCAAGTGAATATACCTATAATTGAGACGGCTTTTGCGAAAGATTGAGGCTTACATTGCGTTTATTATGAAATCTAAAACACCCATACTTGTTTCACTGCTATTTCCTTTTTTCCTTTTCCTTGAGGCGGACCCCGCTCCCCAAGACTCTTGGTATCTCGATCGGGAAGTCAAATTGCCAGAGATGCCTGGCTTTAGAAAGCCTCTGGGTATCACAATCGACGCTGCCGGAAAATCCTATGTGGTCGATCAGAGTAATCATACCATTACCGTGTGGGATCAAAATGGAACTTTCCTTCGCAGGTTTGGCACTCATGGCTCAGGAGACGGCCAATTGTCAAGCCCGGCCGATATTGAAATAACCCAAAATGAAATTTATGTGGTGGATCGGGATAACCATCGTATTCAAGTCTTTGATAAAAATGGGACTTACCTTAGAAAATGGGGAAGTCACGGGACTGGGCAGGGAGAAATTAGAACCCCACGATCTATCACTTTAAGTTTTAACGGTTCCGTGGCGGATGAAGTCTTTGTTGCAGATTGGGATAATCACGGTGTTCAGGTTTATGATGCCAATGGGACTTTTAAGAGGTTTATTGGAGGCAATGGTAGTGCAGACCATCAATTTCAATATGTATCTGGCGTCGCAATTGGCCCCGATAGTCTTCTCTATGTATCCTCAAGAAACCACAACAAAATCAAAGTCTTTGAAACCAATGGTACTTATGTGCGCTCATTTACAACCATTGCTCACCCTTCTGACATTGATTTCTTCGGAGATAAGCTCGCCGTTGGTAATAACGAATACAACACAGTCAAAATTTTTGATAAAAACGGAACCGAGCTTGGATCCATTGGATCCAGTGGCGACTCCAGTGCCCCAGGGGAATTCAAGGAGTCATATGGTCTTTCCTATGCACCCAACGGTGAGTTACATGTGGCAGATCATCATAACCATCGAATCCAGGTATTCGATAGCAATAACAGTTACCTTCGAAGTTATGGCATGTATGGACAGGCAGGCGTTGCCCCTTACAGTTTTCAAATTACTCCGGAAAATACTTATTTAATTTCATGCGTTGAACGCCATTGTGTTTTTGAAATAGATGAAAATGGAACTTTTATTCGCATGATTGCCACGCACCAAAATCTTTCCGGCTATGGTGTAAATAATCCCCGCTCCGCCTTTCTGGCCTCTGACAACCGGGTCTACATTGCCGACACCAGCCATAATCGTATACAGGTCTATGAGCGCAACGGCACCTTTGTCCGCAAGTTTGGAACAAGTGGGAGCAGCGATGGTAATTTCAACCAGCCCTATGCAGTTATTGTTTCCCCCGAACTTGAAGTTTTTG
>Ga0206123_10000275_pt1 | contig 50830 bp, 44 predicted proteins | sample Helgoland_Spring_2_FD_160086 | JGI IMG/M metagenome (GOLD analysis project Ga0206123, IMG submission 160086) | Pelagic subsurface seawater microbial communities from Kabeltonne, Helgoland, North Sea - Helgoland_Spring_Bloom_20160316_1 | ecosystem: Environmental > Aquatic > Marine > Epipelagic ...
ACATTACGGGTTTGTAGGGGTTCTCTCCCATAATGTTTGTTTTGTTGTATCCTGTGCCGGCAACCGTATATTTTTTGTCAATGTTAATTGTTACATTAAAATTTCCCCAAGGGCTATGAAACTCTCGTGCAATATAAGGGTCTGCGTGCCACCCTTGAAAATCATATTCTGCCATTTTTGGGTACCACTGGGTCATAGAAAAACGAACGCCCTCTGCGTTGTCCCTGCCGCTTCTTCTTATCTGCAGCGGTATTTGTGCATCCCAAGACATTTTAAAGGTGCTTTTAGCCCCAGGCTGTATAGGCTCTCTAAGGGTAACCTCAAGTACAGTACCCACTATTTGGTAGTCTAGTTTTTTTCCATCTTGTGTAAGTTTGTGGGGTTTTATATACCCAATTTCACTTGGTGATAGTTTAGAGATTTTATCTCCAACTCTTCTGTCTGGATCCTCTATTGAAAGAGAGCGAACATCCATCTCGCTCCCTGGCTGAAACGCATTAAAATACAAATGATAAAACACCTTGTCTAATACATCTGGAGAATTATTGGTGTACACAAGTGCTTGTTTGCCACTGTATTGATTGTTTTTTTCGTCCACGTCTATTACCATAGTGTAATCTACATGTTGTTGCCAGTAGGTGGTATTGTTTTGTGCGTTTGCCATTGAGAATAAGCACAAAGGAAGGGCGAGATAAAAAAGTGTTTTCATAGCGATTGTATTATAAAAATTCGGCCACTTATTTCCTGAAAAAAAGCAGCCGATTTCTTTTAGATATATTCTTAATTTACATTCTTGAGGCCATAATAAAGGCGTTGTACATGTTCACCATCTTCCCAGAAGTAGAAATGTTCTCAAAATTATTTTTGTTTTCTGGGTCACCCCCTAATACAACATCCATTTTTACAGATAAGCCACTATCCATTAGTATTTGCTTTACCTGTTTTGCTGATAATTTTGGGTAGTAAGAGCGAAGCATTGCTGCAACACCAGCAACATTTGGAGAGGCCATAGAGGTTCCTTGCAAATACTCATAGGTGTTTAAGGGAGTGGTTGCCCATATTTTCACCCCGGGGCCAAAGACATCAACGGTTACTTTTCCGTAATTCGAAAAGTTAGCCAATAAATCACTACCGTAGTTATAATTTAGTGCGCCAACAGTTAAAAACGTATCACTAATCTCTGCCCCCACACCAACTTGATCGTTGGGGTATACCTGCTTATTGTCTAAATCTAATCCTTCGTTGCCGGCAGCATTTACAATTAACACATCATTTTCACCCGCATATACAATGGCGTCCCAAACCCACTGAGGGTGTGTTGAGTAATACTTACCAAAACTTGTGTTGATTACCTTAGCGCCATTGTCTACAGCATAACGTATTGCATTTGCAATATCTTTATCGTATTCATCACCATCAGGAACCGCCCTAACGGCCATAATTTGAACATTTTGAGCCACCCCGTCAATCCCAAGATCGTTGTCGCGTTGAGCCGCTATAATACCAGCAACATGGGTGCCGTGTTTGGCGTCTGCCTTTTTTGGGTCTGGACCGTCTACATCATTGTTTCCATAATAAGGGTTTTGGTTGTTATCTGGATCATCACCAATAACGCCCCTAAAATCTGTACTTGTGTCGAAATGAGAGTCTAACCTTCCTTGAAAGTAATCTACCCCACCTTGAATTTGTTTTATTAAACTAGGGATATCATCACTGTAGTTTAACATTTGGGTTAATATGGCTATTTGCTCTTTTTCTTTTTCTTCTGGGTTCTCAATACCAGACAGGTCTTGTTTTGAGTACCCTGGTTTTCCAAGTTTTTTACTCATAGCAGCGTGGGCGGGTTTTAGCCTTCCTAGCATACTACTGTATCTTGATAGATTGGCCGTGTTTTGGGTAGTTTCCTTGCTAAGCTCTTGGCTGGCCTTTTCATACAACGCAAACTCTGCGCTATCAACGGCGCTAACAGAGGCCTGGGTTTTACCCTCATATTTTGGCTTTAATTTTCTTACGATTCTTACATACTCCATGTTTTCCTGGACGATATCTCCAAGAAAATTCCAGCCATGGATATCATCTATGTATCCGTTTTTATCATCGTCAACCCCATTCCCTGGAATTTCTTTTTCATTGATCCACATTACGTTTTTAAGATCTTCGTGCTCAATGTCAATCCCGCTGTCAACCACAGCAACAATTACTTTTTTACCCACCTTGTTTTTTATAATTTCTTGATAGGTTCTCTCCACACCCATTCCTGGAATTGTGTCGTTTTGCAAATCTTTGAGGCTCCAAGATTTTAACTCGGCTTCAGTTAGTTTGGCTGTTTTTGCAGCAGGCGCCTCGGGCTCTTCCATAGCCATAGAAAGACTCGGAATAATCGTTGATCCACACCCAGTGAGTAAAAGGGCAGTTAGGGCAATAAAAAAGATGTTTGTTTTGGTTTTCATAAAAAATTAATTAAATAGTTGTTCAAATGTAAATGTGGCATCAAGACGCACCCCTTTATCTGTGTGTTTTACGGTTATGATTTGATGGTGCGCATCGTGTTCCAAAAATAAAAAATAATTATGGTCTGCGGCAGCATTTAAAAACTTTTCTTTTTCTGGTAAAGTAAGTAGCGGCCTAGTATCATAGCCCATAACAAACGGTAAAGGGAGGTGTCCGACCGTAGGGATTAGGTCTGCCATAAATACAATTGTTTTTCCCTGGTACTCAAGGGTAGGAAGCATTTGTTTTTCTGTGTGGCCATCAGCAAAAAAAACACCAAACCCCAGGGCTGATTGTTTTAAGTAATCAAGACGCTTATTTTCTTTTGAAAAGCTACTCTTTGGGCCACCAATAAAGTTTAATTGGCCACTCTCTTGCATGGGTAAAATATTTTCTTCTAAAAAAGAAGCCTTTTCTCTGCGATTTGGTTTTGTTGCCCACATCCAGTGTTTTTCATTACTCCAATACCGCGCGTTTTTAAACGCTGGCTCATAGCCTGTTTTTGCCTTGTTCCAATCAACGCTACCGCCACAATGATCAAAATGAAGGTGTGTCATAAACACATCTGTAATATCATCTTTGTGAAATCCAGCCTGTTTTAAAGACCTGTCCAAGCAGTGGTCTCCCCAGGGATGGTAGTATCCAAAAAACTTTTCTGTTTGTTTGTTTCCCATTCCTGTATCAATTAAGGTGAGTTTGTTGCCTTGTTCAATTAATAGGCAGCGCGCCGCTATATCTATCATGTTGTTGGCGTCTGGGGGGTTTGTTTTGCTCCACAAGGTTTTTGGAACAACACCAAACATGGCGCCGCCATCTAACTTAAAATTACCAGCTTCTATTGGGTACAGTTTCATGAGAATGCAAAATACAAAAACAAAGGGGTTTGCCGAACAGCCTGGGATGTTTTATTATGACAAAACCCCCTAGTTGAACCAGAAATATACATAGCCACAAGACCAATTGTTGTGTTTGATCAAACACTCTTTGTTTTGGTTGCTATTAATGAGTGATATTTACTATTTTAGCTTAAAGAATTAATTTACAAATCAGTACCTATTTTTATGGAAGCATTGCCCAAAAAAGGCATAAAAGGATTGGCAGAAAACTGGAAGAACGATTTAATAGCAGCAGTAAGCGTTGCGTTAATCGCCTTGCCACTTTCTTTAGGGATCGCTCTAGCGGCCGGCGCACCAGCAATGTCAGGTATTTTTTCTGCCATTATAGGCGGTGTTGTTACAACTCTATACCGAGGGGGTCACATTTCTGTTAATGGACCCGCAAAAGGAGTAATTGGGGTTATCCTTTTGGGAATTACCCTTATGGATGACGGTTCTGGCCAAGCATTCAATTACGTTTTGGCGGCAGTGGTAATATCTGGAGCGCTTCAAACACTTTTGGGGATCCTTAAATTAGGGCGCCTGGCAGATATTTTTCATAGCACGGTAATCCACGGCATTTTAGCAGCAATTGGGATCATCATTTTTGCCAAACAAATCCATGTGGCTATGGGGACGGTTTCTCAGAGCCCTAGTATCATCCAAAACCTGATAGATGCGGTGGTGCTTTTACCACAAGCAAACCCATTTGTGTTGGTTATCGCCCTGTCAGGGTTGTTTTTGTTGATCATCCACTCCAAGACAAGTTATCGCTTTTTCCATCTTTTACCAGCTCCTATGTGGGTTATTGCGCTCTCGATTCCGTTTGTTTACGCTTTTAATTTCTTTGATCACCAAACCCTCTCCTTTTTTGGAAAATCTTTTGAGGTAGGGCCTGAGCTTCTACTGAATATCCCAGACACGATAACAGATTCGATAATGCACCCAAATTTTGGCAAGATACACACCATAGAATTTTGGATTACTGTATTTTCAATGCTGATCATTACCAGTATAGAGTCTTTGGCCATTGCCAAGGCTGTAGACAAGATTGACCCCTACAAACGAAAAACAGATCTAAACAAAGATTTAACAGGTATAGGAATAAGCACAATGGTTGCTGGATTGTTAGGCGGATTGCCCATTATTGCTGTGATCATCAGAAGCACAGTGAATATACATAATGGCGCTAAAACCAAATGGTCTAACATGTATCAGGGCCTTTTACTGCTTGTTTTTATCGTAATACTAAGCCCGGTTATGAGGCAGGTGCCCTTATGCGCCTTTGCAATACTTTTAGTATACACAGGATTTAAGCTCGCCTCGCCCGCGGTGTTTAAACAAGCCTACAAACAAGGAGCAGAACAACTGGTCTTTTTTGTTGCCACGATGATTTTAACCCTTTATACGAATCTATTGATTGGACTTCTTGGAGGCTTGTTATTGGCCTTGGCAACCCACATGTTGCTAGCGAGGGTTTCGATTACTCAGTTTTTTAAAATGGTTTACAGATCCCGCACAAAACTAATCCAAAGGCAAGACGGAGGCTATGATTTAAAGATAAGAGGAGTTGCAAACTTTTTAGGTATTTTAAAAGCCGATAAGCTTGTGGCGCAAATTCCATCTGGCGCAAATGTTAACATTGATTTATCAGAAACCAGGCTGGTTGGCATCACCTACATGGATTTTTTGGTAGAATTTTTAAAAACCCAACGAGCCTCAGGAGGGAAAGCCTTTATTACAGGTTTAGACGCTCATGTATCATCAACCACTTATAATAGAGCGCTTAAAATTAGTCTGGCGGGTTCTGTGGTTAAGTTGTCTCAAAGACAAAAGCGATTACGAAACTTGGCCACAGAAAAAGACTATCAATTTACCCCTCAAGTGGATTGGAACACAACCGATTTAAAGAAATTTCATTTTTTTGAAATCAGGCCTATTGAACACAAATACAATTCTGTGAAAGGAGTATTTGACTCTTACGGGGCTTCTTGGGAGGTTGCCGATATAACATTTAATGAGGGTCAAGCATTTACCGCAGAGACATTTAACATGACCATGATGGTATTAAATTTAAATAAAAAAATACCCGTCTTTGCTATGGAAAAAGAAGGTGTTTTAGGAAACATATTTGACAAAGTGGTAGCCTTTACAGGGTATAAAGACATTAACTTTGAAATGTATCCTGAGTTTTCTAAAAAATTCCTTCTTATGGGAAACAATGAATCTGAGATCCGGTTCTTTTTTACAGAAGAGGTGATAAATTTTTTGGAAAACCATCAAATATATCATATAGAGAGTAACGGAGAGGCTTTATTTATTTTTAATAAAATCAAACTTGCAAGAACCGATGAAACAATCGAGTTTATCGCGTATGCTAAAGAGTTAGCCTCTTTGTTAAAAAGCTAATAATTCTCGAACACAAGGGGTATACTTGAGCGGATTCACCCGTTTAGTGTTTGAAAAATAAATTTTAACATTTCACGGGTTCTTTCTACTTTGCAATTAAATAATATACTTATGCTAGAACTTGCTGGTGTCATCATTTTAGGGATTTTTGCGCAATGGATTGCCTGGAAAGTAAAAATCCCCGCCATTCTGCCACTGATTTTAATTGGTCTGGCAGTTGGGCCTTTGTCTACGTTTTATTCTGATGATGGTACGCAATGGATTCAGCCTATTTGGAACACACAAAAAGGGTTTTTTCCAGGAGAGAGCCTGTTTTATTTTGTTTCCTTGGCTATTGGGATTATTCTATTTGAAGGAGGGCTTACCCTTAAGATGAGCGAAATTAAAAAGGTGGGCGGGGTTATAGGCAAACTTATAAGCCTTGGCTCTGTTGTCACTTTTTTTTGTTCCGGTGTGTCAGCTCATTATGTACTTGGTCTTGACTGGCAAGTTTCATTTTTGTTTGCGGGGCTTATCATTGTTACTGGCCCAACAGTAATTACTCCCATTTTAAGAAATATTCCTTTGCGAAAAGACGTCTCTGCGGTATTAAAGTGGGAGGGTATTTTAATTGATCCTATTGGGGCGCTTGTTGCTGTTTTGGTTTTTGGATTTATAAGTGTAAATATTCCAGTTCAGGGTCTTGAAGGGGCGGTTTCACAAATTCACGATGCTGGAGGCAGCTACACCAAGCATGCGCTTTTAGAGTTTGGAAAAATTATTGTAATCGGGTTTGCGTTTGGTCTGGCAGGTGGCTTTGCCATGTATCACACCGTTAAACGCAAGGTGATTCCTCACTATCTATTAAACGTAGCCTCTTTGTCTATGGTGCTTTTAATTTTCGTGCTTAGCGATTTATTTGCGCATGAATCTGGCCTATTAGCCGTTGTTGTTATGGGGATGTACCTAGGAAACAGTGACTTACCGAATCTCAAAGAGCTGTTGTACTTCAAAGAATCGTTAAGCGTGCTTCTAATATCCATCTTATTTATTTTGCTCTCCGCCAATATTAGTATCGATGATTTACTCTTGATATACAACTGGGAAACAGCAGCTTTATTTGCAGTGGTTATTTTTGTTGTGAGGCCCTTGGGCGTCTTTTTGAGCACCACAAATTCAGCCCTTTCTATAAATGAAAAACTATTTATTTCTTGGGTGGGACCTCGCGGTATCGTTGCAGCGGGTATTGCCTCTTTGTTTGGAACAAAACTTGTTGAAATGGGGGTTGCGGGAGCGCAATACATTACACCTCTTGTGTTTGGGCTGGTGCTTGTAACGGTTCTTTTAAACGCAACCACTGCAAGAATGGTCGCTTCTTTACTAGGTGTGTTTCTGAAAAAAAGCGAAGGCATTATGATTATTGGCGGCTCTCGAGTCTCAAGATTAATTGCCGCCTATCTTCAAAAAAACAACAGGCGCGTGGTACTTATAGATAGTAATAAAGCAAATGTTGAAAAAGCAAAGGAACTGGGCCTAGAGGCTTTGTCTGCAAACATCTATAACGATGATTTGAGCGACAATATAGAACTCAGCGATATGGGTTACCTGCTATCAATGACAGGAAATGACGCTATTAATAGGTATGCCATGGATAAGCTAGGCAGGTCTTTTGGAGAAAACGGTAGTTACAGACTTGTTACACCAGAGGAGTTGAAAAGTAAAAACACCAACAACCGTGATTTGTTTTGCCCCACCCATGACTATATAGACCTAATGCGGGTTGCCCAGGCGTTTCCGTCCATACAAGAGGTTTTGGCCCCTAGTGTAGATATATATAAAGAGATAATACAGCTCATAGGCAGCAATCAAGATGCCATTGCCTTGTTTGCAAAAAGTCCAGAGGGCGTGATTACCCTTATTGGCAACACAAATGAAATCACACTAGAGCAGAACACAACAATAGCCTACATAGGTAGACCTATGGATTTTGAAGACGTTATGACCACAAAACCGACACCCCCTTCTTAGCTAGACTAAAAAACGAATATTAAATTTAATTGATGCCTCCACGACTCTTTAAAATAATAACCATCCTTAAGCTTGCCACCCTTGGTTTTTTATTGGTTTGTTGTGAAACCAGGGGGTCAGGAAATATTGAGTGCTTGTCGGCGATCCCAGAATTAAATGATGCAGCAGAAGCCTATAACCAAGACCCATCTGCAGAAAACTGCGATCGATACAAACTAGCCTTGCAGATATATATTAATAATGGTTGTGCAGGTGTGGACCAAAGTGCCTATGCTGAGTTGGATGGACTGCCTTGTAGCTAAAGGAATTAATCGTTTAATTTTAAAACAGCCATAAAAGCAGCTTGTGGGATTTCAACATTTCCTACCTGGCGCATGCGTTTCTTTCCTTTTTTCTGCTTTTCTAGCAGCTTACGTTTTCTAGAAATATCTCCTCCATAACACTTTGCCGTCACGTCCTTACGAACCGCTTTTACTGTTTCTCTTGAGATAATTTTTGCACCTATTGCTGCCTGAATTGGAATGTCAAATTGTTGTCTTGGAATGAGCTTGCGAAGCTTTTCGCACATTTTTCTACCAATATCTTGAGCATTGTCCTGGTGTAGCAATGAAGACAAGGCGTCTACCACACTTCCATTTAGCAAAACATCAAGCCTTACCAGTTTAGATTCTCGCATCCCGATGGGGGCGTAATCAAAAGAAGCATATCCCTTAGAGACTGTCTTTAAGCGGTCATAAAAGTCAAAAACAATTTCTGCCAAAGGCATATCAAAGCTAAGCTCCACACGCTCTGTGGTTAGATACGTTTGGTTGGTAATTTGCCCTCGTTTTTCTATGCACAGAGACATTACATTACCCACAAAATCTGACTTTGTAATGATCGTAGCCTTGATGTAAGGCTCCTCCATCCGGTTGAGTTTGGAGGGGTCTGGCAAGTCGCTAGGGTTGTTCACCAGAAGTACTGTGTCTGGCTCTCTATTGGTATAGGCGTTGTAGGATACGTTGGGCACTGTAGTGATAACAGTCATAGAAAACTCCCTTTCTAGGCGCTCTTGTATGATTTCAAGGTGTAACATTCCTAAAAACCCACACCTAAAGCCAAAACCTAAAGCCGCCGAACTCTCTGGAACAAAAACAAGAGAAGCGTCGTTAAGCTGGAGCTTCTCCATAGAGGCACGAAGCTCTTCGTAATCTTCTGTGTCTACAGGGTAAATACCAGCAAACACCATGGGCTTTACATCCTCAAAGCCCTCAATCATATTTGTTGTTGGGTTCTTTGCATCTGTAATAGTGTCACCGACCTTGATCTCTTTTGCCTCTTTAATCCCTGTGATAAGGTAACCAACATCCCCTGTAGAAATTATTTTTTTTGGCGTTTGTGTTAGATTCAGGGTTCCTACCTCATCTGCAAAATAGGTTTTACCTGTTGCCATAAACTTGATGTGCTGCCCTTTTTTTATCTCCCCATTTAACACCCTAAAATACGTTTCAACCCCTCTAAAAGAGTTGTACACAGAATCAAAAATTAGAGCCTGTAAAGGCTCTTGCTTAACTCCTTTTGGCGCTGGAACCCTTTCTATAATAGCCTTTAGTATTTCAGTAATACCTATGCCTGTTTTTGCGCTAGCAGGAATGATTTCTTCTGGATCACAACCAAGAAGATCAACAATATCGTCGGTTACCTCTTCTGGATTTGCAGAGGGGAGATCTATTTTATTAAGCACCGGAATGATCTCCAAATCATTTTCTAAGGCTAGGTAAAGATTAGAAATGGTTTGTGCTTGTATACTTTGCGCAGCATCTACTACCAGCAGTGCGCCCTCGCAAGCAGCAATAGAGCGAGAAACCTCGTAAGAGAAATCTACATGGCCCGGGGTGTCAATTAAGTTCAAGACGTATTGTTCACCATTGAGGGTATAATTCATTTGTATGGCATGACTTTTTATGGTAATTCCACGCTCCCGCTCTATATCCATATTATCAAGTAGCTGTGCCTGAGATTCACGTTCAGATACAGCCCCAGTGGTCCCTAATAGTCTGTCTGCCAGGGTGCTTTTACCATGATCTATATGGGCAATAATGCAAAAGTTGCGAATGTTCTTCATGTAGCTTGTTGTTAGAAAACAATAATTTGCATGCGTGTCAAGCAAATTTGAGGATGTAAAGATACCATAAAAGGGCATCATGTACACACCTTACCTTTAATCGATTTTTAGTAAAACCATGAAAGTGTTTGGTTATAATTCTCCATATTTGTTATGGCATCAAATCAATCCCTTTGGACCTAGCCCCCCTATCTATGCAAAACAATCTAGTTTTATCATCTCAAAGAAGGAAGCTTTTTTGGTGTGCCACAACGCCAGCTTTTTTGTTTTTTATGTTATTACCCATAGTATTATTTGGTCAGCAAAGTCAAATAAGCGGGACGATCTTAGACACGAACAACTCCCCAATCTCATTTGTGACGGTGCTTGTTTTGCAAACAACTGCCGATGACGATAGCAACCCCGTCCCTGAGCTGGTAAAAGGAACCACCACTGACGATTTAGGTAATTTTACTCTTGAAGACTTAGCCCACGCAAACTATACCCTGCAGTTTAGTTTCATTGGTTTTGAGACACAAACCAAGAATATAACACTTACAACAAACACAGCCCTTGGCCAGATACTTCTTTTGGAAAACAGCCAAATGCTAGAAGAGGCTGTTATTACTCTTAAAAAACCAACCATTGAAAAAGCGCCAGGACGGCTTGTTTTTAATATAGAAAATACTTCTGTAGCTTCGGGAAACGCTTTGGATGTGCTTAAAAAAACACCTGGAGTTGTTGTTTCCCAGCAGGGAATATCTGTAAAAAATAACAGCCCTGTCATCTATTTAAACAACAAACGGATATACCTCTCTGGAGAGGAAACACGGTCACTTTTAGAGAGTACAAACGCAGCAAATTTAAAGTCTGTAGAGGTCATCACCAACCCATCTTCAAAATACGACGCAGCAGCCACAACGGTTATAAACATTCAAACAAAAAAAGCCGTTGCCATTGGTTATAAAGGCTCTAACTCAAACACCTACGAGCAATCCGTGTATGCAAAATACAATCTAGCAACGGCTCATTTTTATAAAAATAAATGGCTAAACGGATACGCAAGTTATTCTTACGCGCCAAGAAAAGAATTTAAAGAAGACCAAAACAACACGCGCTTTTTTGAGCCAGATGAAGTTACCACAAGTGGATACAGAGACTCTTATTTTACAAGAGAAACCAATAGTAATGCCCATCAGGCAAACTTTGTTTTAGACATCGAAGCAAGCCAACAACACACCCTTGGATTTAATGCTTCTATTTTTTTCTCACCCAACAAGGTGTTTAACAACCAGGCTTTAAGCTACAACACCAACCGCAATGAGCAACTAGATTCTACTTTTACAACACTAGGAAGCTCTACAAGAAACACATCAAACATTGCTCTTAACGCAAGCCACACCTGGAAAATTGATGATAATGGAGCTCAAATAGTATCTCAGGTAAACTTCATCACCTACAGCGCTGACAGATCACAAAACTTAGAAACCAATTATTTTTTACCCACAGGAGCGCAAACAAACCGCACTGATTTTACTACAACAGGTAACCAAGAAAGCTCCATATTTACAGGACAAGTAGACCTTAGTACCCCGATAACTTTAGGAACCCTTGATTGGGGGTTAAAGTTTAGTGATATAACAATTGCCAGCGCTCAGAATTTTTTTAACCAAACCAGCCAAGGAGCAGAGTTAGACCCAAACTTCTCTGACGCGTTTGATTATCAAGAATCAATTTTTGCAGCCTATTTTTCTATCATCAAAGATTGGGACGCGTGGAGTTTAGATCTTGGTTTACGCGCAGAGCAGACAGACGTTAATGGCGAATCAAAAAGTGTAGGTCAGGTAAACAACCAGTATTATTTTGAGCTGTTCCCTAATATGTCATTGCTATACAAGGCCAATAATCAACACAGCTTTGGCATGAGCTATTCTAGGTCCATTACCAGACCAAGTTACGAGAGCTTAAATCCTTTTAGGTACTTTATTAACGAGAACAATTATACAGACGGGAACCCAAATTTAGTGCCAGAGATAGATTCAAAATATACCCTTAACTACACCTATAAAAATACCTGGTTTTTGGAGGCTTATTATTGGCACATCAAAAACCCACTTGAGGAGTTAAGGTTTCAGGACAACACCACGCGCATCTTGCAAAATTTAGAATCAAACCTTTTGACAGGCTACCAATATAGCTTAGATGTAACCTACGCAAATAGCGTAACCCGTTGGCTGTACTTGCAGGTTGTAACCTCTGGGTTTTTTATTGAAAATGAGTTTTTGGCACAGCAAAGCTCCCAACAAACAGCCCTTGTAAATACCTATGGTTTTTACGGACAAATCTATAGCGGCCTTACCCTAAGCGAGCAGGCAAATATTACAAGTGATATCACAATGTTGTATATCTCAAACCTTATTTTTGGCTCTTACGGCTATAAAAATCAGTTTAACCTCTCTGCCTCTATCAGGAAAAAGATTTGGGATAAAAAAGCGAGTATCACCATTGGAGTAGACGACATTTTTAACACCAATAACATTCCTGTATCTTCCCGTTACGCAAATCAGGACAATAGTTATTTTGCCAGACCAGAATCTAGATTGTTTAGGGTTGGTTTTACCTACAATTTTGGAAATTCAAAACTCCAAGACAACAACCGAGCCACCTCAACCAAAGAGAGCGACAGGCTAGATTAAAAAGCCACCGGTTTTTTTAAAACGACCGGAGTATAATTTTACTATTTTTGCAATAGTAATAACAACAAAACGCTCAGCACTATGAGCAAAACACATGGCTAAAATTGGAGACATAGACCTTGGAGCATTCCCATTATTACTTGCCCCTATGGAAGATGTGAGCGATCCTCCATTTAGAGCTCTTTGCAAAGAACAAGGTGCAGATGTGGTTTACACAGAATTTATATCCAGCGAAGGGCTTATCCGTGATGCAGCAAAAAGCGTTATGAAGCTCGACATATACGAAAAAGAACGCCCCGTAGGCATACAAATCTTTGGAGCGGTCTTAGAATCCATGCTAAAGAGTATAGAAATTGTGGAGGCCAGTGGTCCAGACATCATAGATATTAATTTTGGATGCCCTGTAAAAAAAGTAGTAAGCAAGGGCGCGGGAGCAGGTATTTTAAAAGATATTGACCTTATGGTTTCTCTTACCCAAGCAATGGTAAAACACACCAAATTACCAGTAACGGTAAAAACACGGCTAGGTTGGGACGAAGATTCAATTAAAATTGTTGAGGTGGCAGAGCGTTTGCAGGATGTGGGTTGTAAGGCTATTTCCATTCATGGGAGAACGCGCGCTCAGATGTATAAAGGAGAGGCCAACTGGCATCCCATTGCCGCTGTTAAAAACAACCCCCGCATGCACATTCCTGTTTTTGGAAACGGAGACGTAGATACCCCAGAGAAAGCGATGCTTATGCGTGACAAATTTGGCCTTGACGGCGCTATGATTGGGCGCGCTAGTATTGGAAATCCGTGGTTTTTTAATCAGGTAAAGCACTTCTTTGAAACAGGCACCCATGCAGCTCCCCCTACAATGCAGCAGCGTGTAGAGGCCGCAAGAAGACATCTAGAAATGGCCATAGGCTGGAAAGGAGAGGTCCTTGGGGTTTTTGAAACCAGAAGGCATTATACCAATTACTTTAAAGGGATTCCTCACTTTAAAGAGTACCGCATGAAAATGGTAACCAGCGATCACAGCCAAGATGTGTTTAAGGCTTTTGATGAGGTCTTAGAGCGGTTTGGAGATCATCAATTTGTCTAATGCTATTGTAGTAATTGTTCCCTAACCCTGCTGGCTGCAATTTTGGCCGCTACTAAGCCAAGTGCAGAAATAGTACAAAATACAACAAGCACATTAAGCCCAAGTAGTTTTACCGGATAAGGTAAATTAGGCGTTATGTTTAAAAGGGAAAACTCTGCCTGTAGCCACACCACAACAACCCCTAGGAAGATCCCTAGGGCCCCTCCCAAGAGGGTCATAAGTGCGCCCTGTAAAAAGAAAATACGTCTTATTTCCTTGATTGTTGCGCCCATATTATAAAGTGTTTTGATGTTTTTTCTTTTATCGAGAATCATCATAATAATGGCCCCAACGATATTAAACAATGCAATGATCATTACAAGTGTGCAGATAAGGTATACCGCTATGTTTTCTGTATTAAGCATTTTATAAAGCGCATCATTTTGCTCAATACGGGTTTTTATAAGTACATCTTCTTTAAAAAGGGCATTAATTTTTTTCTTTGCTTCAGCTGCAGAGGCGTTTGGCGAAAGTTTAATTTCTAGGGCAGAAATTTTGGTGCTATCTATAGATAGCAGTCTTCTGGCAAAATTTAAATCACTAAACACGTATTTTGAATTGAGCTCTTGGTTTACAAAATAAATGCCCGAGACCACCGCGGTTTGTTTGGTAAAGTCTTTCTCAGGGTTTAATGGGTCTATTTGCCCCACACCCGCCTTGGGTACAAAAATCTCTAAAAGACCACTATAATCTCTGGCACCAAGGCCAAGTTTACGCGAGGTGTCATAGCCAATAACCACCTCTTTTTTATTTGGTGTTAACCACTCTCTAGAGAGAAGAATACTATCTGTGGGGTTTACAAGATCATACTTAGCATCAACTCCTTTAATAAAAGCCATGTCATTCTTGCCTTTAAACTGGATAAAGACCCTTTCCTCAATGGTTTGAGAGAAGGCAAATACTTCGGGTAAGCTTGTAAGGGCATTTTTTTGAGCCTGAGAAAACGATATTGTTTTACCCGAGGCGGGATACACTTTTAAGTCGCTATCAAAGATATTGGTGTATTCTAAGCTATAGGCTTTAAGTCCAGAGAATCCAGAGAGAACAATAAACAATACCAAAGAACCTATCACAACCCCTGCGGCAGCAATCGCGGTAATAATATTAATGGCGTTGCTGCTACTGGATGCAAATAAATACCGCTTTGCGATGTACAGCGAAATTTTCAAGGGCTTACGATTTTCTCCTTTTTGGGAGTAGTTCAGGGTCTTGTATTGGGTTTTGATCTCCTTTTACAGCATCTTCAATCTTCTCGATGTAATCTAAAGAGTCATCATTGTAGAAGGTAAGCTCTGGCATTCTTCTTAGTTGGTGTTTTGTAAGCTGAGCAATTTCATGCCTTATTTTTGGCTTTATATCATTTAGCTCATTGGTAATTTGTGAGGCGTTTGCAGATGGGAACACACTGACAAACACCTTCGCAATTGACAAATCTGTAGTGACACTTACCTTGCTCACCGAGATTATAATACCTGATTGCCCTGCCTCTCTAAGCTTGTTTTGTAAAACAGTTGCCAGGTCTTGCTGTAGTACCCCTGCTATTTTTTTCTGTCTGTTACTTTCTACCATGTGGTAAAAGTACTATAATTAATGGTATGGGGCCTATTTTGGTTGCCGGGGAATTGTTATTTTTGATATACAAAGGATTCTATTGTATTTAAAACCTACTAGACACTCAAAAAAAGCACATTAAAACCAATATTTATGCGTAAAATAGAACATATAGGTATTGCCGTAAAAGACATGCAGGCGGCCACAAAAATATACAGCTCCCTTCTAGGGTATGCTCATTATAAAACCGAGCAGGTTGCCAGTGAAGGAGTAAACACCGCTTTTTTTACCTGCGGAGACAGTAAAATTGAGCTTTTAGAGGCCACAAGTAATGAGAGCGCTATCGCAAAATTTATTTCCAAAAAAGGAGAGGGAGTGCATCACATCGCATTTGCTGTAGATGATATAAAAAAGGAGGTGTCAAGACTTGAAAAAGAAGGTTTTGAGGTCTTAAACCCAGAACCAAAAATAGGGGCAGACAACAAGTGGGTGGTCTTCCTGCACCCAAAATCTAGCAATGGTGTTTTGGTAGAATTATGCCAAGAGCGTAATTAAGTTAAAAAAAGTTTGTGTAGCTATTAAAACACCTTATTTTTGCACCCACATTATAGGTCCTATAGCTCAGTTGGTTAGAGCACCTGACTCATAATCAGGGGGTCCATGGTTCGAGCCCATGTGGGACCACAAAAAATAAAGCCTTTACAGTGATGTAGGGGCTTTTTTTGCGGGCTTTTAACACCTAATTAGCTTTTAACTACTAAACAACACACAACTCAAAGAACAGCATAGAACTACTAAAATTTGACAGACTTTTGACAGACATTTAAGTTCTTTTCGCCTTTTACAATCTTTAACAACCTATGTTGTGCCAACATATCTGCTCTAAAGAGGAATTTTAAAATAAAAAACCCTCACATTTCTGCAAGGGTTTGATACTGTGGGGAGTTATTAAAATTTAATACTCAACTGCTTGGCCATCCACACCAATAGAATTATGCATTTGAATAATTTTCCATTCTTCACCCATCTTTTGAATGACGCCCGTACTTCTTATGTCGTTTATTGTCATTGTTTGTTCATCCATTTGAAAAGATAAGTCTAATATTTCAGAAAAGGCAACCATGTTTCCGTCTTCACTTACAAATGTTGTACGATCTCTTGATTGAAATTTTGGATTTGGTATGGCCAACTGAGCCTTAATAGAGGGCTCTAATTCTGTCCAATTTTTGTAAAATTCTGCTTTATCTGTCCCAATTAACACTCCTTTTTCATAAAAGATATTCTTTGCTTTTTCTAAGGAACTCTCCTCAAAAAAGCTCCATTGAGAATCTATAAATTTATTTGCCTCTGCCTCTATAGATAAAAGGTCAACAGTGTTTGGTTGAGATTTTTCGGAGGTGCATGAGATAGCTAAAATTGCGATAAGTACTAGTGATATTTTTTTCATTTTAAGTGAGTTTTTTCAAATATAGCACATATTTGAATGATAATGAGTTGCAAATAACCACCTATTTTTATAAATTAGTTTTTTAAATCATTAAATCATTAAATCATTAAATCATGAAAAAAGCAATCTTTTTTTTATTTTCAATTCTAGCTCATTCTTTAGCCTCTCAAACCGTCTCAATAACAGCGCCTTCCATCCCAGACCAGGGTGTTATTTATGAAGTTTCTGTAAAAAACAGCCTTATCGATTTTTCAACCTCGGGAGATTGGGACTTTTCACAAATAACAACCAACAGCAATTCATCAATTGAATTTGCCCTGGTATCAGACTCTCAATATTCTAATAATTACCCAAATGCCACTCATGTAAAATATGAGGATGGGCAACAATTTTTTCTTGGCTTCGATGCTTCGGCAAGTTCATATCACGGCGAGAGAACCGTTATAAATACAGCTTATGATACGCCACTATTGTTGTTTCCATACCCTTTTAGTGTGGGCGACACGAGTTCAGATCAAATTCTTGATGTTCCATTTACATGTACAGGGTGTCCACCTGCTTTAGAGAGAAACCATGAAGTTGAATTTACAGCGCTTTCATCTGGCTCCGTAACCATGCCAGATGGATCGGTTTATGACAACGTAGTCCTTGTGCAGACGGTTCAAAATTTTACAGATGGTCAAATAGGTTCGCCACCATGTTTAAATGAATTACAAGCTTGGGAATGGTGGGCTGAAGGGTTCGCAACCCCTCTTGTTCGAACTTCGGTTATCACACAAAGCGGCCAGTGCCCTCCGGGATCTAACTCGGTTACTAAATTTATTACTGGTGTTACGTTAAACAGCACAGATAATCAATACAATAACCCTGATTTAACTTTAGTATCACTACCAAACAATCACTTTGAAGTATTGCTAAGCACACCTTCAAATCAAAAAGGCATGGTATCTGTTTTCAACATGTTGGGACAAAACATTAAGCGCGTGGGTCTAGAACAACCAACAGCGCATACATATAAAACAGTTATAGATATGTCAGGGTATGCACCAGGGGTTTACCTAGTAAAGGCGTCCTTAGATGGCTCAGGCATGGAAAAGACAGCGAGAATTATAGTGAAGTAATATTTATTTTTATAGGCACATTTTAAAAAAGGCGTTTGTAATAACATTTTCCTGCCGGAATGGGTTAAAAGACATTTTTTAAACATAACACATATCTAAATAATATAGGGTTGCAAATAACAACTAATTAACTTACTTTAGTAGTAGTATTAATTATAAATAAACAAACACATGAAACTATTACTTAAAAGTATGTTATTTATTTTTCTTATTTCCTCAAATGCATTCGCCCTTGATTCTAATGATGACATGGATCAATTAAAAAAGCTTGTAGGGAAGTGGAAAGGAACCCTTGAGTGGTCAACTGGAGCAGAGCCTGAGACCTTAAACCTTGAATATAGTGTTCGTTCAAACGGAAGTGCACTTTTAGAGGAAAGTAATCAAGGCGGGGTAGAAATGCTAACTATCTTTAACAATCAAAACGGCGCATTGCAGTCAACGCATTATTGTGGGCTTATGAATAAGCCAATTTCTTATTTAAAAAGCAGCTCAAATAACGAGTTACTTTTTGAAACAGATATTGAGAAAAGCGGACTAGATAAAACCAAAGAGTCTTTTGTTATCTCCTGGACAATAGGATTTATAGACGGAGATCCAAATCGGTTTAATTATCAGTACAAAGTTCATAACCCAGACGGCACTATTATAACCAGAACTGCAGTTATGGAAAAAGTAATCTAAATCAAAAAACCCTCTCAATTTGAGAGGGTTTTTTTAAATGAAGTGCACATCACGTCTATTGAAACTGTTTTAAAATACGTAATTCATAGTCTTTTACGTTTTCTACAGGCCCTCTTTCTTTGATTAATTTCACAAAGGTTTTATTGCTCCAAAACTTTTGGTAAAGCATCATGTGATCTTCTTTGTTTTTGCCAGACAAAGCAATCCAGTGTGTGGCTCCGTTTGGTCTTCCAAAATCATAGGTTCCAAAACCAACACTTCTACCTTCAAAGTCTTCTTTAAAGGTGTCAACAATTTTGTCATGCCCTGCCTTGAACACATTAGGATCTTCAATTTTTATATCCCAAATATGCACCGTCTTGTTTTCTTCTTTTCCTGCCTGCCAGCTAGAGACTCTCCCAGAGTAGGATGTTTGCCACTCTTCTATATAATTTGCCATTCTTGACCATAACAGGTCTGCTTTATCGTCACTCATGGCATCTTCTGCCATTAAATCTTCTCCCATGGTCCAAAACCATACCATTCGGTGTGTGGCACCGTTGGTTCTTCCATTTCCAATTCGCTCCAAAGAGACACCTCCTTGATTCATGGCAACAGAATCAAACGTTCTGTTGAAAATTTCTAAAAGATCTTTTTGTGTGTGAGGCTTTGCTTTAAATTCAACCGCGCTGAAAGCCATAGTTTGTCCAGATAATTGACATGCAAACAAGGCAACAACAATTGTAATAAGTACTTTTTTCATGAGTTTGTTTTTAAAATTAATAACCAAATTTAGTAAATTAATTTTATTATGAAATTAATTTATAGGTTTTTTTAAATTTTAATTACTTTATTCTTGCAATCAATATAATTTACAATACATTTGAATAAACACATAAAATATTTAAAGATGAAAAAAATAATTGTAACAACTTTATGCCTGGCTTTAGTATACGCATGCAATCCGCCTGCAGATACAAATCCAGCGCCCGCTGCTACGTCAATTGGATATCAAGTCTCTAAAAGTGGAGAAAAAATCCCACTATATGGAGGTGACATGGCTGCTGTTTCTCTATGGGAAACATATCTAAAAGCACACAACGAGCAAGATCTTGAAACTATTGCGGCTTTAAATGCCGATAAAGACTTTGTGGCATATGGCCCAAAAGGAGAGGTTATTAAAGGCACAGAGGCGCACATGGAATTTTTAACTGCTTGGTTTGAACAAGCCAAACCAAAGTGGACAACAAAGTATCTAATTACAAACATGTACACAGACAGCGAGGGCAACATCCAGCAATGGATTACTTCAGGACATGATTTAACCCTTACCGTTGACGGTAAAGAAGTTAAATTAAACCAAGTTCATGACGGATTAGTTGTTGACGGAAAAGTAAAAATGTTTACTGTTAACGAGAGAGTACTTGCCCCAGAGCCAGCGCAAGAATAGATATCTAATATTTAAAAAGCCCTCGCAGTAGCGGGGGCTTTTTTTTAAATAAAGATTATAAATAACCCTGGGTAATGCGTTTTACATACTTACCGATGACATCAAACTCTAAATTTACTAGGGTATCTTTTTCAAAGGTGTTAAAGTTTGTGTGCTCGTAGGTGTAGGGTATGATCGCAACACTAAAGGTGCTCTCCCTAGAATCTACCACGGTAAGACTTACTCCGTTTACCGTAATAGAGCCTTTCTCTATGGTTATGTTGCTCAATGAGTGATCATAAGAAAAGGTATAAATCCAGCTACCATTTTGCGCTATTACCCTTTGGCAAACAGCGGTTTGATCTACATGCCCCTGGACAATATGCCCATCTAGCCTGTCTCCAAGTTTCATAGCTCGTTCTAAATTTACAACAGATCCAGTGTGTAATTGTCCAATATTGGTTTTATCTAGGGTTTCTTTAATTGCCGTGACAACATAGCTGGTGTCTGTTAAAGAAACAACCGTAAGGCACACTCCGTTGTGTGAGACACTTTGGTCAATTTTTAACACTGGCGCCAGCTCACTGGCTATCTCTATGTGCAGGTTATCCCCCTCTTTGGCTAGGGATTTAATTTTACCTATAGATTCAATTATTCCTGTAAACATTGTTAATTTGGTTACATTTGCACTACAAAAATAATGATAAACAAACGACCTGTATGAGCAATCAACAAAAAATAATAGTAGGGATCTCGATTGGTGATTTAAATGGTATTGGAAGTGAGATTATTCTAAGGACGTTTCAAGATCAAAGAATGCTAGAGTTTTGTACGCCTGTTATTTTTGCCTCTGTAAAACTGATGTCATTTTTTAAAAAACAGTATGACCTCCAGGTTAATCTTCATGGTATTGACCATCTAGACAAAATAATTCCCAAAAAAATAAATGTTTTAAACCTCTGGAAAGAGCCCTTACAAATTGAATTTGGCAAACAAGACCCTGACCTTGGCAGCTACTCAGTACAATCTTTAGAAGCCGCAGTAACCGCCTTAAAAGAAGATAAAATAAACGCCCTGGTAACGGCGCCAATACATAAGTCTAACATACAATCAGACACCTTTAATTTTCCTGGGCATACAGATTATTTGAACCATGAGCTTGAGGGTGATAGCTTGATGTTGATGATTTCAGACAGCCTAAGAGTAGGTCTTTTAACAGACCATGTAGCTGTAAAAGACATCTCGGCAAGTATCACAAGAGAGGTAATCGAGAAAAAGATCAATACGATTCATAAAACACTTATCCAAGATTTTGGTATCGCAAAACCTAAAATAGCCGTGCTGGGGATCAACCCTCATACTGGAGACAACGGTGTTATTGGAAATGAGGATGACACCATTATGCGTCCTACCCTTGACAACCTTCGCAATAACGGCAAAACAGTTTTTGGCCCCTATGCCGCAGATAGTTTTTTTGGCACTGCAAACTATAAAAACTTTGATGTTATTATTGCCTCCTACCACGACCAAGGGCTTGTCCCTTTTAAAACCCTTTCTTTTGGCTCAGGAGTAAATTACACAGCTGGACTCAGTAAAATAAGAACCTCTCCAGATCACGGAACAGCCTTCGATATTGCCGGTAAAAACAAAGCAGACTTCAGCTCCTTTAGAGCTGCTGTTTTTAAGGCAATTTCTATTTTTGAAACTAGGAGAGAATATCTAATTTCTGCAGAAAACCCCTTAAAAATTAGCAAACGCAAACCCTTTGCAAAAAAGTAGCAATAAAATAATTTGCAAATCAAATAATTTTCTATCTTTGCACCCGCTTTGTACGCAAGGCGAATATTGCAAACTGGTGTGATTATGAGAGATTTGAAAGAATTTACAATCCCTTTTGTTGGGTTAAAACTCGGAGAGCATCATTTTGATTTTACAATAGACAACAAGTTCTTTGAGCATTTTGAGTATGATGAGTTTAATGCAGCAACCATTTCTCTCGATGTACTATTGGAAAAGAAAACAACCTTTATGGAGTTTACATTAACCTACACTGGTGATGTAGACGTAAACTGTGACGTAACCAACGAACCCTTTAAGGAGTCTGTGGCTGGGAACTATCATTTTATCGTAAAGTTTGGGGATGACTTTAACAATGAAAACGAAGATTTATATATCATCCCTCACGGGAGCTATCAGGTAAACATTCAACAATTCATTTATGAGTCTATCATTTTGAATTTACCAAGTAGGAGAGTACATCCAGGGGTAGAAGACGGCACACTGCAAAGTGATATTCTCGACAAACTCGAAGCGTGAAGCCCAATGGCACCCAAAGAAGATATAGACGCATCTCAACAAGGTCCAATAGACCCAAGATGGGATTCATTAAAAAAATTACTAAACGAAAAATAACAGAACGTAATGGCACATCCTAAAAGAAAAATCTCCAAAACAAGAAGAGACAAAAGAAGAACACATTACAAAGCAGTTGCACCGCAAATTGCAACAGACCCAACAACCGGAGAATCACACTTATACCACAGAGCTCACTGGCATGAAGGCAAGCTATACTACCGTGGTCAAGTTGTTATTGATGCCGTAGAAGAGGTAGAAGCATAAGGCTTTAAAAAAGTAGGACATCCCTAACTCTCACACCCTGTGAGAGTTTTTTGTTTTCTAAGCGATAAGTGAAAATCAAAAAATTAAAAAAAGTCTTTATTTTGATTAAATTTCATTATTTTTCAAGCTTTTTAAACAAAATCTAACCCTCATCACTGGATTTAAACAAATTCTATGAGTACCATTACTGCTGCAATCACTGCTGTTGGAGGCTATGTTCCTGAGTATGTTTTAACAAACGATATTCTAGCAACAATGGTAGAAACCAACGACGATTGGATTACCTCAAGAACAGGAATCAAAGAGCGTCGCATCTTGAAAGAACAAGGCCAAGGAACCTCTTTTATGGCCATCAAAGCAGCCCAAGATTTACTTTCTAAAAATCAAACCAACCCACAAGACATAGATTTGGTGATCATGGCAACCGCCACACCCGATATGCCAGTAGCCTCAACAGGAGCTTATGTAGCCACTAAAATTGGAGCAGTAAATGCTTTCTCTTATGATTTAGCTGCTGCTTGTTCAAGCTTTCTTTTTGGAATGTCTACAGCAGCCAAGTATATAGAGTCTGGCAGGTATAAAAAAGTACTGCTCATCGGAGCAGATAAAATGTCCTCCATTGTAGATTATTCAGATCGCACTACATGTATTATCTTTGGAGATGGTGCTGGAGCTGTTTTGTTTGAACCCAACCACGAGGGTCTTGGCGTTCAAGACGAAATATTACGCTCTGACGGTGCGGGAAGAGATAGCCTTAAAATAGATGCAGGGGGTTCTATTTTGCCTCCATCAAACCAAACCATTATAGATAAACAGCACTTTGTACACCAGGACGGGAAGACAGTATTTAAATTTGCTGTTTCTAAAATGGCAGATGTTTCAGAAAACATCATGAAAAGAAACAATCTAAAAGGCGATGATATTCAGTGGCTTGTGCCGCATCAAGCCAACAAACGAATCATTGATGCAACCTCCAACAGAATGGAGTTGCCACAAGATAAAGTTATGTTAAATATTCACAGGTATGGAAATACAACCTCAGCAACCCTACCTTTGTGTTTGTTTGACTATGAAAATCAACTAAAAAAAGGAGACAATATCGTCTTCGCCGCTTTTGGCGGAGGCTTTACCTGGGGTTCTATATATTTAAAATGGGCCTATGATCCAAAATAACAAAACAATTACCTATTCAAAAACAAGTATATTATGGAATTAAAAGACATTCAAACCTTAATCAAGTTCGTAACCAAATCTGGCGCTAGTGAGGTAAAACTTGAAACCGAAGAAGTTAAAATTACCATCAGAACAGGAGACCACAGCAAAGGCGAAACTACCTTTATCCAGCAAGTGCCACAAGTGGCTGCTCCAGTTCCTGTTGCTGCCCCAGCTCCAGCCGCGCCTACAGCTGAGACTCCTTCAGAGCCTAAAGAAGACACAAATCTTATCACTGTAAAATCACCAATTATTGGCACTTTTTATCGCAAGCCATCACCAGACAAACCTATGTTTGTTGAGGTTGGTACCGTAATTGGTCAGGGAGATGTTCTTTGTGTTATTGAAGCCATGAAACTTTTCAATGAAATAGAGAGTGAGGTCTCTGGTAAAATTGTCAAGGTATTGGTAGATGACGCCTCTCCTGTAGAGTTTGATCAACCACTATTTTTAGTAGACCCATCATAAATTATATTTAAAATCTTAGATAGCGTTGTAACAACCTTTGTGCAAACAAAGTCGTGAGTTATAAGTTTAAATAAAAGAGATATGTTTAAAAAAATATTAATTGCAAATAGGGGTGAAATAGCACTTCGCATCATCCGTACCTGTAAAGAAATGGGCATTGAAACGGTAGCTGTTTACAGTAAAGCCGACGAAGAAAGCTTGCACGTAAAATTTGCTGATGAAGCAGTATGTATTGGCCCAGCTCCAAGTAGCGAAAGCTACTTAAAGGTAAGTAACATTATAGCAGCCGCAGAAATTACAAATGCAGATGCAATTCATCCGGGGTATGGGTTTCTTTCCGAAAACGCAAAATTTTCAAAGATTTGTGACGAGCACAACATCAAATTTATTGGAGCTACTCCAGAGATGATTGATAGAATGGGTGATAAGGCAAACGCAAAGTCTACTATGATTGCTGCAGGTGTGCCTTGTGTACCAGGAAGTGAAGGGGTTATACCAGACTTTAAAACATGTGTTAAAGTAGCTAAAAAAACAGGCTATCCTGTGATGCTCAAAGCTAGCGCCGGGGGTGGAGGTAAAGGCATGCGCGCTGTTTGGAAAGAAGAAGAGCTACAAGATGCTTGGGAATCTGCCAGACAAGAGAGTAAAGCTGCCTTTGGGAATGACGATATGTACATGGAAAAACTCATCGAAGAGCCACGTCACATAGAGATACAAGTAATTGGAGATAGCAAAGGAAATGCATGTCATCTAAGTGAGCGAGATTGTTCGGTACAGCGTCGTCACCAAAAACTCACCGAAGAAACACCAAGTCCTTTTATGACAGATGATCTTAGAGAGAAAATGGGTGAAGCCGCAGTAAAAGCCGCAAAATACATTAAATATGAAGGCGCAGGAACGGTAGAGTTTCTAGTAGACAAGCATAGAAACTTTTATTTCATGGAAATGAATACTCGTATCCAAGTAGAGCATCCTATCACAGAACAAGTGGTTGATCATGATTTGATTCGTGAGCAAATTCTTGTTGCAGCAGGGGTACCCATTTCTGGTAAAAACTACTTTCCATCGTTGTACTCAATAGAGTGCCGTATCAACGCAGAAGACCCTTACAATGACTTTAGGCCATCTCCGGGAAAAATTACTACACTTCATGCTCCAGGAGGTCACGGGGTTAGACTAGACACGCATGTGTATGCAGGATATTCTATACCACCAAACTATGATTCTATGATTGCCAAGTTAATTACAACAGCTCAATCACGCGAGGAAGCAATTAATAAGATGAAACGCGCCCTAGATGAGTTTGTTATTGAGGGAATTAAAACAACCATTCCGTTTCACAGACAACTCATGGACCATCCAGATTATGTTTCAGGAAATTATACAACCGCATTTATGAATACCTGGAAAATGAATGAGCCTCAAGAAGAAGAATAAATCAATGCTCACAATACAAAAAAGTGCTATCTATCAGATAGCACTTTTTTTATGGTATCAATAGCCCTACTATTAGTTAACAATTAGTTTTTTAACCTGGGTAAGACCATCTTGTGTTTTTAAGTAGATTAGATACACGCCACTGCTGAAGTCAGATACATCAACCCTATTATTTGAGGAGTCCATGTCTTTGTTTTGATAGACAGAGCTCCCTGTGATTGTAAAAATCTCCATAGAAAAAGATGTCGTAGCGTTGACAAGAGATACAGTAAAGGCGCTATCAGCGGGATTAGGATGCACAGAAAACAAACTGTTTCCCTGCTCTGGTGTGCTTAGCGCTGCATCATTTCTAAAGCGGTATTTTATGGTTTCTCCAAACCATTTCTCTAAAAAGGTAATGGTAGAACCGCTCAGGTTTTTTAATCGAATTAAACCATTTCCATGGTTTGACGGCCAGTTATTCATACCATCGCCGCCAGTATCATATACTACTAGCTCGTAACACCCAGGAGGCAGGTTAATCAGGTCTGTATAGGTGGTGTTAGAGTCGTCAAAATCTCTTTCAAACATTATATTTCCAGCCGTATCAAACACTTTGTAGCTATTTTCAAAAGGGCGGTTATTGGTTTTAAATTGAACTACCATTTGCTCTTGATGAATTGGAGCTGGCTCAAACTCTGAGTCAAGACTGTTGTTAAACTCATATTGATCCTGCGCGCCATTTGGCTGGCTCAGGCTTACTTGGAAGGTATTAACGCCCTGGTAATAATCACTAACCTGGATTGCAGGGAGGGTAACCACGGTTTGTTCTAAAAAGTCTAAAGACCCTGTCCAGGTAAAAGTATATGGCGCCTCACCAGACACACCATAAGTTATAGTTGCTGACTCTAAGGTGTTTTCTCCGTTATTTTTTATTCTAATGACAGGCTCTCCACAAGTAGGATTAAACCTAGTGTTGAGCTTGAAAATGTTGGGGGCAATAATCTCTTCTAACGAAACGTCATTAGTGAAATTTGGAGCGCCGTATTCCACAAAAAAGATTTCTGTAACATAGTTTCCGTAAGGATCCTGATCTATGTTGTAATCTATGTCTATCGTGGTGTCTACCCCAACATTAATAAAAGGAGTCACATCCAAATTTTGAACAGTTGCGGGAGCTCCTGGACACCACCCAGCCCTATCATACATCCATGTTCCTCCTTGAGGATAGAGCGGGTTTTCACCACATTCTTGCATGATTTCCCAGCTGTATTGTTCCACGCCATTGACAAGTACCCTATGGGTGTTGTTGCAAAATTCACCACAATTATTGCCGTTTCCAAAGTCATGCCCTGTTAGGGTAGATTTTACAGCAAACATTTCTGCATCTGGATTTAACTCCACAGAGGTGTTTACCACCACATCATCAAAGCTGCTCAGGCTATAATTTCCAGAATATAGATTCTTAATACCTAATAACTCTCTGGCAGGGGTCCCCACTTTGAAAACCACCTTCATATCCAGAAGTTCTTGAAAGTTACCTGCTCTGATGTGTACATCGTCTCCTTGAAAAAGATGTTGAAAATCTGTCACATCAAAAATCCATGTCCAACCATCATCACCCAATGAAAGCCCATTTCCGTAGGGAGTTATGTAACGACCAATCTCCCAAGGCACAAGCACCTCTTCTCCAGGGACTGTGGTATTGTATTCTATTTGTTCTAGGATAAGCGTATTATCTGCAGCCACGGCGGTAGAATCTGTAGCAACTAAATTGGAGTCGTATTGGTAATTGTTGTAATAGGTTGGATTCACATAAAGAGTTTCATCTAAAACAGGAGCCTCTCCTGGGACCAATTGCACGTATTTCTCTACCATCACTTTTCCTTTGGCGATGGAGTCTACAACAAGCTCAGAGGTTACAGTATATGTTGAACTATTTCTATTAAACTTTACATTAGGTCTTGTGGAAGATGCGGTAAAATTTTTAAAATGACTGCCGTTGTAGCTTTTTAATTGCGGAACTCCGTAAAGGGCGGTTTGCTCATTTGAAATTTCTTCAAGAGTTTGATATTCTGGGGTAACTTGATCAAACTTGTAATTTGCTTTTAGGGCTGAATAGTTTGGATGGGAAGCATCCACATCTTTGTGCATCCAATTAGCAATGGTTGCTTGATCTAGTTCTGTAGACCAAATTTGAAAATCATCGAGTTTGCCATCATAAAAATTATCGGCACTCCATTGTCCTCTTCCAAGTTTAAAATCATTGATGTTTCCCACAGCCCTTGTAAGCCCAGATCCGGTGTGCCATAGCTCTGCGTTAAGATATATATTCATAACACCAGTAGTTGCATTTTTAGTGAAGGCCCAATGATTCCAAACATCTTTGTATTGGTCGGTGTCATCCACTTCTTTATCTATGCGGTCATACCCAGTTGCGTCTCCAGCATCCCAATATACTCTTTGGTTGCTCCACGGCAGATGAATGTTTAACACCCTATTTCCATCCTGATCATGAACATCAAGCACACTGTCGTTTTGTGGCTGTTCTCCATTTCCGTTCAACCAAAAAGAAATGGTAACCTCATTTTCTATGTCTGTGAGATTTGAGGTAGGGACCCCTAATTTATCTGGCCCATTAAAATTAAAATAAGAGTCTGTCTGTGAAGCCTGAGAAGTACAGCCCCAGGGGTAGGCTTCCCCGCTCAATAACACTGGGCTTGCGCCCTCTTTTCCAGTAAAGGCAACTTCTACTATAATGTTTGATGTACCATCCCAACTAAAAAAAGAAGGGAAATCAATGTGTTGCCATCCCGTTCCACTAAAAGCGTAATCTTTGGCAAATACCTCAACAAAATCTGTGACTATTTCATTTTCTTGTATTTCATTTTGTGTGGTAGCTTTTATGCCAATTCTAAGGTGCTGCATCTCTCCACCTACGTCAAGAACATTGAATTGCATACCAGTAATATCTCCAGGAGTTAAGCCAGAGGCCACAAGCTCAGATTGTCTGAACAGGTATTGTGTTTGAGAATCATTTAAAGAGGCGTTAAAAGGATCTTGAATTTCTTGAGCTCCATTACCTATTTGATAGGCAGAAAGCGAAGAGGGGTTGTCAAAAACAATGCTTTGTTCATACCGAGGGGAGTAGCTCCAAGCGGTGTTGTTCATGTAAGAGAAACTCTCTGGTGTTAAGCCTCCATTGCCACCAATATAATAGTTTGGATGAAGCCCTTTACCTGTATGCTCAATCACTTTTAAATAAGAGAGGTAATCCCACTCGCCACAATTTGGATTTTGGGTTGGGTCACATTTAAGCTTGTATTTGATATACACTTTTTCGAAATCAAGCCCTTCCAAAGAGCTAAAATCAAAAAAGCCCTCTCTTGGAGCTAGCCAACCTTCTCCAACAGGATAGCCATCAAATTCTATGGTTTGAATTTCAATTTCATCCCCTGGTTGTTGGGAAAACGATAAAAAAGAAAATAAAATTAAAACAAGTAATAGTCTGTAGTTGGTTTTCATCAGAATGTAATTAAATTTATAAAAGCTAATAGCCTAAAACACAAGTTTAAATATAATACTATTTATGAATCTATCCTACTGGGAACACACCTCATGGTTTACCGATATAGACTTTGCTATTATTGGCAGCGGGATTGTTGGCCTAAGCTGCGCATTAGAATTAGCAGAGCTCCAGCCAGGGGCAAAAATTGTGGTGTTTGAAAAAGGGATGTTGCCTAGTGGCGCTAGCACTAAAAACGCAGGATTTGCGTGTTTTGGAAGCATGTCAGAAATAGTACAAGATTTAAAGACACACTCTCAAAGCGAGGTGGTTGCCCTTATCACAGAACGTCTCAAAGGGCTTTCCTCCCTAAGAGAAACTCTCACAGATCATAAAATAGCATATAAGCAACTGGGAGGATACGAGCTTTTTCCAGAGTCCGATCCTTCTAATTTTGATCAGTGCCTACAAAACCTAGACGCAATCAATGCCCTGCTATACCCAATTTTTAAAGACAATGTGTTTGTTTTGGTTGACACTCCTTTTGGCTTTGAAAATGTAGCTCCTAAAGCTATTTTCAACAAATTTGAGGGCCAACTCGATACAGGTAAAATGATGACAGCATTGATCAAAAAGGCGACGTCAAAAGGCATTTTGATTGTAAACAATGCTTTGGTGAAAGCCATCACACAAAAAGAGTTATCATTACCATCATTTTCTCTTGGATCGTTATCTGTTCAAGCAAAAAACATATGTATTGCCACCAATGGTTTTGCTGCTGAGCTATTGCAAGAAGATGTAACACCCGCCAGGGCGCAAGTGCTCATTACAAAACCCATAAAAAACCTGGCCATTAAGGGTACTTTTCACCTTGATTGCGGATACTATTATTTCAGAAATATTGATGACAGAATTTTGTTTGGGGGTGGCAGAAACCTTGATTTTAAATCAGAAAACACCTCTCAAACAGGACTTACCTCAATTGTACAAGAACGCTTAGAGCAACTTTTAGTGAGCATGATATTACCTCAAACCCCTTTTGAGGTAGATACTCGTTGGAGCGGTACTATGGGTGTTGGAAGCAAAAAAACACCTATAGTAAAACAAATTCATCCCAATGTTTGTTGCGCAGTACGTTTGGGAGGAATGGGTGTGGCCATTGGCAGCAATATTGGAAAAGAGCTTGCATTACTTTCCTTGAATAACGCCAAATATTAGTTTCACAAATCACCACAAATGACTGCTAAAAAAATTAAACAATACCTGCTGTTATCTTGCCAACAGCAAATAATGCAGAAGCACACACTAGTTCAAGATAAAATTAAAAGTATTGCACAGGCCTTAGATGGTGCAACAAAAAGCAGCGCTGGAGACAAGCACCAAACCACTAGGGCCATGTTACAAATCGATAGAGAGCAAGCCGGTGAAAGATTGGCAGAAATCGAGAAAACTTTTGAGGTACTTCAAAAAATCAACCTAACCAAAACAACAAGTAAGGCTCATTTAGGAAGTTTGGTGACCACCAATAATGGCCTGTTTTTTTTAAGTGTATCACTAGGTGTTGTGACCTATCAAAACACTGCGTATTATTGTATTGGATTACAAACCCCAATTGGGAAATTATTAAGCGGAAAACACGTGGGTGACTCCTTTTGTTTTAGGGAAACCACCTATCAAATCAAATCGATTGTATGATGCAAACATTTCTGCTTTTTTTTAAACAAGGCCTGTCGCATATTCTAGATATAGATGGCATTGATCATATGCTTTTTATATTGGCTATTACTGTCTTTTTTAATCGCTCCCACTGGAAAAAACTAGCCCTTCTTGTTACCGCATTTACCCTAGGGCATAGCATTACTTTGGTGCTTTCTATGTATGATGTGATTAGCCTTCAACGTGACATGGTAGAGAAGCTGATACCTATTACAATTATCATAACTTGTGCCAACAACCTTTTTAAGGTATACAAACCCACCAAGGTCAATTATAAAGTATTATATACCATGGTACTTGTTTTTGGCTGTGTACATGGTTTGGCATTTTCAAACTTTCTAAAAATGGCCTTTTTTGAAGACGATAATCTATTGGCTAGCTTAGCGGGTTTTAATGTAGGAATAGAGTTAGGTCAATTACTAATTGTGTGCGTGTTTTTGGCAGCCACCGAGCTGGCACTGCGTGTTTTCAAAAAAATAAAGCACGATCATATAATTATAGCATGCTCTGGGGTAATAACCCTTTGTGCCTCAAAAATTTTATGGGATTTATTTTAAAAATGGCAACCTAATTTTAGTAGCTTACACCAAATCTATATACACCTTTGTCTTTACTGGCAGTACCATCTGATGGTTTAAAAATAGTATACCCTCAGGGGTTTGCACTTCTGTCTCGTAGAAATGGCCTTTAAAATATTGTTTTACAACCCACCCACAAACAGCTGTAGGGGTGTTAGAGATTTTTAACTCATGGGGCAACACCGCGCGCAACTCTCCACCTTTAACCCCTTCAAAGACACTGGTATCAATTAAAGATCCAGCCCCAAAAAAACCAGCTTGATAGGGTGTTTTAAGACTTGAAATAATTTCTTGCGGGCTTCCCATCATTTCTTTTTTTCCGTTTTGCAACATAAGTATGGTATCTGCAAAACCCAGCGCCTGATCACTGTCATGAGTTGCAGTAATACACGTAATGTTATTCTCTTTTAAATAGCGGTATAGATTACGCCGTAGTTTATTTTTCCTAAAGGTGTCAATATTACTAAAGGGCTCATCTAAAAGAATTACCTCAGGGGTGTTTGCCAACGCCTTTGCTAGTGCAACACGTTGTTTTTGACCACCGCTGAGGTTTTTCACCATTGTATTTTTATGGTTTTCAAGCGCCACAATCTCCAGAAGCTGATCTACACGGGCACCGTCTTGCTCTTTGTTATTTCGATCTAAATGCGTGGCAATATTTTCTGCAACAGAGATATAGGGCATTACATTAAATTCTTGAGCTACTAATTTCATAGCTGACTCTCCAGCTACTAAATTGTGATTGGGTCCTAGCAGTTGTTTTTCTCTCAAAAACAACTGTCCGTTTTCTAGATGCAAAAGCCCATAAATGATGTGCAGTAAAGTAGATTTTCCGCAACCACTTTCCCCTAAAACAACTAGGTGTTCTCCTTGTTTCAGGAAAAACGCAATGTCTTGCAGTATTAGAAGCTCAGGATTATTTTGATATGAAAATTTTTTAATGGCTACCCTTAGCATAATCAAATGTTAAAAAAGCTAGATATCTGGCGGTTGTTTATAAGTGATACTTAGCTTCATTTTTCTTTAAATTTTGTTATTGTTTTACCCCCTCATTAATTTGTTTTGGCAATACTTTGTAACCCATATTATATAATGTGAAGCCATATATATCTGCATATTGTGCTATTGTTTTGCTCACTGGAGTTCCTGCCCCATGCCCAGCATCTGTCTCAATTCTAATTAAAACAGGCGCCTTGCTGCCTTGTTTTTCTTGTAATTCTGCCGCAAATTTGAAGCTATGGGCAGGCACCACTCTATCGTCATGATCTCCAGTGGTAATCATGGTTGCTGGGTACTTTGTGCCAAGAGTTACATTATGCACCGGGGAGTAGCCTTTTAGATACTCAAACATCTCTTTACTTTCTTGTGAGGTCCCATAATCATAAGCCCAGCCAGCTCCAGCTGTAAAGGTATGATACCGCAACATATCTAGAACGCCTACGGCAGGAAGTGCCACTTTAATCAAATCAGGTCGTTGGGTCATAGTGGCGCCCACCAAAAGGCCTCCATTAGACCCCCCTCTGATGGCCAGGTAATCTTTGGAGGTGTATTTTTCGGAAATTAGATACTCTGCAGCGCTGATAAAGTCATCAAAAACATTTTGCTTTTGCAACTTAGTTCCTGCATCATGCCACTTTTTCCCATACTCACCACCACCTCTTAAATTGGCCACGGCATAAACACCACCTTGCTCCATCCATACGGCATTTGTGATGCTAAAACTTGGAGTTAAACTAATATTAAAACCACCATAGCCATATAAAATTGTTGGATTTGTGCCATCCAATACGATGCCTTTTTTGTGCGTAATTATCATAGGAACTCGCGTTCCGTCTTTTGAGGTATAAAACACTTGTTTGCTTTGATACTCATCTGAATTAAAATCAATGTTTGGTTTTTTGTAAAGCCTAGAGACCCCAGTAGAAATTTCATAGGAATAAATACTTCCTGGGGTAAGATAGTTTGTAAAAGAATAATAAAGGTTTGTGTCTTGTTTTTTGGCACCAAAACCACCTGCAGAGCCAACTCCCGGCAAAGCAACCTCTCTTACCAGAGTCCCGTCATAGGAATATTGTTTGATAGCACTTACGGCATCTTTCATATAATTTGCAAAAAGATATCCACCCCCTGTACTGGCCCTCAGAACATGTTGAGTTTCTTTGATAAGGTCTTTCCAATTTTCTGGTCCTGGATTAGCGGCATCTACAGTTACTACTTTCTTGTTAGGAGCATTTCTATTTGTCACAAGATAAAGTTTGCTGCCAATATTTTCTATAACCGAGGTGTCACTATCTGTGTCTTTTTGAATGGTAATAAATGGATTTTTCGGGTCGCTAAGGTCTTTTATAAAAAGTTTGTTTCCTGAGGTTGAAACACTGGCAGAAACGATCAGATATTTATTATCCTCTGTGGTGCGACCACCAACATAGCGATGCTTTTGCTCTGGAGTGCCACCAAATACTACCACATCTTGTTTTTGTGAGCTTCCAAGTGTATGGTAATAAAGTTTGTGTTGATCTGTTTTAGCAGAAAGCTCACTCCCTTTGGGTTTGTCATAGCTTGAATAATAAAAGCCATCATTTTTAAACCAAGAAATGCCACTAAATTTAACATCTATAATGGTGTCTTCTATAATTTGCCTGCTTTGAGTATCCATTACCAACACTTTTCTCCAATCACTTCCGCCTTCGCTTATACTGTAAGCTGCTAACAAACCATTTTCACTAAAACTCAGACCTCCCAAAGAAATGGTTCCGTCCTTGGTGAATGTATTAGGATCTAAAAAAACTTCTGCAGTTTCCGGGTCTTGCCCTGTTTTATATCTATAAATAACATACTGGTTTTGCAGCCCATCATTTTTATAAAAGTAGGAGTAATCCCCTTCTTTAAAAGGAGCACCAACTTTCTCGTAATTCCAGAGTTTGGTAAGCCGCTCTTTTAGCGCTTCTCTAAATGGAATGTTGTCTAGATAACCAAAGGTGGTTTTGTTTTGATCTGTAACCCACTGAGCAGTTTGTTGACTCATATCATCTTCAAGCCACCTATAGGGGTCTTTTACCTGCGTTCCAAAATAATTTGTAATAGTGTCAACTTTTTTGGTCTTAGGATAGGTCACGTCTATGAGTTGGTTTTTTGAAATAGTAGCATCGTTACACCCTATAAGAATTAGGGCCGTAAAAGCTAAGAGTAGTGGTTTTTTCATGGATTTATTTTTTATAAAAATACATAAAAAACAGGCCCTAATAAACTTAAAAAGGCCTGTCTAAATCTTCAATGAATGTTTTGTTGCTGTTATTGAAATAAAGAGCTGTAAGACTTCCAATATTTATAAATGAGTACTGCGGTAATTGCAACCATAAATAGTGCAACCAATACTCCAGAGACATCTAAAAAAACATGGAACAATAGGACATTGACAACAATAGGGGCAAGTAAAATAAGGGCAAACGGAACCCATTTTTTAAACAATAATAATACCCCTATAAAAATCTCCAAACAAGCAACCACATACAAAACATATCCTATGCTGTTTAAAGACTCCATGAAATTTGCTGCTGCTGGCGCCATGTCAAAAATAGGGATGAAGGCAAAAAACTTATTGGCACCAAATACCAGTAAAGAAACACCTAGTAAAATGCGTAAAATAGTGGTAAATGTTGAATTCATAATGGCGATTGGTTTTATGTTAATGTTACTTAAAGATAACAAAAAATAAATACCTGGTCGCCAAGTATTTACAAACTAGAGTGTGTAGTGGGTTGTAAGACTTTAGTCACATGCAGTATCTAGAGAGTTGATCCATTCTCCTAATAAAGCGACTCCATCATTATGTATGATGCTTCTACCCAGCAGTGGCATGCGTTCTTCTTCGGCAGTAACGTTAAGACGGTAATACACAACAGAGTTTTCTGGATCTCCTGGTTTAATTAGTTTTTGATCTGGAGATAGATTTTCTAGAAGTTGATCTGGTGTCACACATAGGCCTAGATTTTCTAACAAATTATTTTCGCTAAAGGCAAATCTCATTGGCCTGTAATTACAGTGCCCCTCATCTCTGTGACAGCTAGCACAGTTAATATCTACATATGAGCGTACCCTAGTTTCAAGATCCTGTGAGGTGTCAGTATAGTCTACAACAGTATTAATGTTTGAGGGAAGGTTGTCCTGAAGATACCCAACCTCAATCCATTTTTGAAGCTGATTTTGCACACCATCTGCAAAGCTAAATGTACCGTTAAGGCTTTGAGGCTTTATGCCAATTGGTTCATTTGTTGTATTGCTTTTGTGGCAGGTAAAACATTCGCTGCCGGAGGGCATTCTGTAGTTTATGTCCCGTTGCTCACCATCTTGCATCCAAGAGAGATACTTAAAACCACCATCTCCTTGCACATCCAAAAAAGCTTCTGTTTGTTCTTCATTCCAGAAGTACTCTGCAAAGGTCCATCCCTCTTGTTTTCTGATCATGAGTCTTGTTTCAATGATAACTCTTGTGTTGTCAGGCAGCACGTTGTCATAATAAAAGGTTTTAATGATCACACTACCCACGGGTAATTCTATATTGTTAGCATCTCCATTGTAGGTGCCAATTGTGCCGTCAGGCAGCCAAATAAAACGAGATTTTTTGGCGTAGTTTGAAAATAAAGAACTAATGGGCTCATATGGAAGTACTCCAGTTGTAGGCTTAAGATCACTGAGAGTGTCATTAAAAAAACCATACTCAGAGAGTGTTGGGTAGGGTACTTGAAGTAGATCTACAGTAACTTGAGATACAGGTGTCTGGGGTATGTACGAATCATCATCACTAGAGCAACTTGCAAGTAACACACAAAATAAAGCTATGTAGAGGAATTGTCTTGGCATGCTATAAATAAAAACACCATCGAGATTGTTCTCAATGGTGTTTTTTTGAAAATTAAAAAATTATCTTTTTGTAAACTTGGTTGCCTTTACGTTACTTCTTCTAAATCTTTGTCCTGCAATTCTTAGGATGTATTGACCAGAAGTTAATTGAGACACATCGACAGTGTTGTTAAAGAGTCTACCGTGCATTACTTTTCTTCCAGTGATATCAAAAATAGTATAGATTGGATCTTCAATATCTTGAATGTTTGAAACCCTTAAGTTGTCAATCGCTGGAACAGGAAATACTGAAATGTCATCGGTTAGAAAATCTCCAGTGTTCAAAGCACTGTCTCCTTCAACAAGTCTGTGAGCCATGTTGATGTCTAAATCTTCAAAAACATCTACAATTCCTGACGGCCAGTAAATAGTTAAAGATTCAACCTCTGTGTCTTGACCAAGACCAAAATGCGTGTTTAGGGTACTCATGTTTCTAAACCCTTCACCGCTTCTTACTTCTCTTAGTTGAGTTCCTGATGCAGTAGTTAGCTCTAATCTTGCGCCAATACCTCCAACATTGCTTTCTACACCAACAGTATTGATTTTAAGCCAGTTATTGTTGTTGGTATTGTTTATAATAAGTTGTCCGTTAGAAATGGCATCTATAAATCCATCTTCATTGATGTCTCCAAAACCACCATTACCAATATTGGTATTAGAGATGGTAAAGGTAAGATCTCCGTTTCCATACAAAATTACTCCACCAGATACAATGTCAGCATTTCCGTCATTGTCAAAATCATAAGTTTGGTTTTCGATACTGGTAACGTTAAAACCCGTTAAACCAGACGCATTTATTACATCTGTGAAGGTTCCGTTTCCGTTGTTTCTCATAAGCCTATGAAATCCAGAATTAAAAGTACTAGCTCCAACCCACCCATCAAGGTCTCCATCATTATCATAATCTGCCCAAGCACTAGACCAGGTTTGCATGTCGTCTTCAAGATTTAATGAAGCACCACTCTCAGTAAAAGAACCATCTCCATTGTTAACGTGCATTTCGTTATCTCTTCTTTCAGACTCTCCACCGCATTTTGCAATAAACATATCTACATCTCTGTCGTTATCAAAATCTAACCATACAGATCCATAATTACCACCAGATGGGTAATCTCCTAGACTTCCCTGGAAGTATTCTAGGTTTCCTTGCCCGTCGTTGATGTAAAAAACATTTGGCTCAACATCATGGCAAACAAAAGCATCTAGATGCCCGTCATTATTAATGTCTACAAAGTTAGAACGTTGTGAGAATACATATTCTGGACCAGATATTTCTGTATACTGTGTTCCGTCATCATTTGCTCTCATAAAGGTAACACCATTACCTCCACCATACAATAAATCTGTATGCCCGTTGCGGTCATAATCTGCAGCAGCTAAACTCCAAGAAGGTGAGTTGTCAGCAAATGTTGTACCAACAACGGATTCTACAAAAGAGCCGTCGGGTTGTTGATATAAGACCTGAATGTTAGAATTTGAAACAGAAAGGATATCATCCAGTCCGTCAGCATTCATATCTACAAATCCTCTATCTGTGTAATTTGTACCTGCAGATTGAGGTGTAAAAGTTACCTGAGCAAAACTGTATTGAACAGCTGCAAAAAGACAAGTAATAAAGAATAATTTTTTCATAATATTAGTTTTAATTAATCACAAGTTTGGTTGATAGAATTTATCCACTCCTCCAAAACAACTAAGGCTTCTGTATGGACTAGACTTTGCCCAAATTGGGGCATTTTATAGGGTTGGTCTCCCGTGACAGACATCCTATAGTATATTATTGAGTTTTGTGGATCACCTGGGGCAATATGTTTTTGGCCCATTAACCCAGGGATTGGAGTATCTGCATCCACACATACACCTGCGTTTTCATCGTTGTTTAAGGTATCGCTATATCCTAGACGTATGACTCTATAATCTCCTTGTCCTCCGTCAATGTGGCAATTAGCACAGTTAATGTCTATGTAAGATTTGGCCCTTTGCTCTAAAGATTTTGAAGCGTCTTTCCAGTCTACTACTGTTAAGATACTTTCAGGCAGCGCATCTTCAAGGTATCCAAAATCAATTAATTTTTGTAATTGATTGTTTGACCCATCATCATAGCTAAGCATAGAATTGATGTTTTGAGGCTTGATTCCAAGGGGTAGTGTTTCAAAATCATTGGTATGACAGATTACACATTGTTGTTTTGCTGGAATTCTATAGTTTACAAACCTTTCTTGCCCGTCTTTCAACCAGTTTACCTCAGTATAACCACCATCTTCGGTGGTTTCAAGAAACGCCTCTGTTTGTGTATCGTTCCAAACGTACTCAGCAAAGTCCCAACCATTTTGAGTTTTTACCATTACCCTGGTTTCAATAATTCTTGTGGTGTTTGTTGGAAGCACGTTATTGTAGTAAAACATCTTTATGAGCGCACTACCTACAGGAAAGTCTAATGATTTGTTGTCTTGGACAAAGCTTGCCGTCTCACCAACGGGCACCCACACAAATCTTTCCTTTAAGGCATAATCCGTAAACAATGAGCTTATAGGCTTGTATGGCAAAACTCCATATCCTGGCTGAATTGCATTTAAGGCGCCCTCAAAAAAGTTGTAATCAGAGAGTTTATTGTAAGGAAATTTATCTAAATCTAGCGTCACTCGAGTGTCTTGAAAAACAACGATTGAAATTGTTTCTGTTTTGCAATTGCTTCCGTCTTGTAAACAAATAGTGTATTGTAAGGTATCTGTGCCCACAAAATTTAAAGCGGGATCGTATTCTAAAACATCATCGCTTACATCCTCTGGTGTATCTCTGTTATTTATTACAACCTCACCATTACTTGGGGCAGTTATAGACAGCAGTCCTGATGTGGGAATATTGGTGTCATTATCGAATATAGCGATGCTTGTTGTTTGTAGGGTAGAGACTTGAACAAAATCTTCTTGAGTTTGTATCTCAAGAGGAATAAAAACATCTGTAGCATCATCTGTATCACAGGATGTGATTACAAATAGGGAAAATACTAGAAATAAAATATTCTTCATTGATTAAGCCTGGCTCTAAAAAATTTTAAAAATAGAACTTTAAATTTAATATTTTGGGTAATGTAGTGAGTTATGTTTGTTTATCCTGCAGTTAATGAGACATTTATTAGAAAATTAACATTTAAAAATGCTATGTTAAGCGCGTACTATTTTTGTGTTCTAACATTACATGCTTAATCACACAAGCCCATTAAGTATCAGGTATTCAGCAATTTGAATGGCGTTTGTAGCAGCCCCTTTTCTTAAATTATCACTTACAATCCACATATTGAGGGTGTTTTGTTGTGAAAAATCTCTGCGGAGCCTGCCAACAAAGACTGCATCTTTATTATGGGCGAAAATTGGCATTGGGTAGGTGTTGGTTTTTGTATTGTCCTGGAGGACAACCCCTGGCGTTTGCTCGATAATGGCCCGAACCTCATCGAGTGAGAAGTCCTTCAAAAATGAAACATTTACAGCCTCACTGTGGCCTCCAGATGTTGGGACTCTAACTGCTGTAGCGGTGATAGAGAAGCTTGTGTCGTTTAATATTTTTTGGGGCTCTAAAGCTAATTTCATTTCCTCTTTGGTGTATCCATTGTCCTGAAAAACATCACAATGCGGAATGACATTTCTATGGATTTGATAGGGGTAGGCCATGGGCGTCTCAATATTTTTTTCCTCGCCCTCCATTTGCTTTACAGCCTTAGCTCCAGTTCCAGATACAGATTGATAGGTAGCCACCACCACCCGTTTCATTTTGTATTGTTTGTGCAGTGGTGCTAGGGCCATGACCATTTGTATGGTAGAACAATTTGGGTTGGCTATGATCTTATCTTGTTTTGTAAGCGCTGTTGCATTGATCTCTGGAACAATTAATTTTTTGCTCGGATCCATGCGCCAAGCAGATGAATTGTCGATAACGGTAGTGCCAATTTGGGCAAACTTTGGAGCCCATTGTAAGGAGATTTCACCTCCAGCAGAGAAAATGGCAATAGCAGGTTTGGACTGCAAAGCCTCTTGAATTGAAATTATTTTATGGGCTTTGTTTTTAAATAAAAGTGTGTTTCCAACAGATTTTTCTGAAGCCACAAGCAATAGTTCTGTGACAGGAAAATTTCGAGTTTCAAGAAGAGTAAGCATTACTGTACCAACCATTCCTGTGGCACCTATAACGGCTATTTTCATAGGATTATTTTTTTTAAAGGTACGTTATTGAGCAATATTTTTAAAGTCATTGAACACAAAAAGGAAATCATAAAACATTCTAAGATCTTATAATTTCTCGCCTGACACGCTGAGAGATTGCCGTAAGAATTTCATAAGATATGGTGTTGATTGCTTGTGATAGGTCCTCTGCAGTGGTTTGGTTTCCAAAGACAATCACTTGATCACCCTCTTTACAATCAATATCTGTTACTTCAACCATGATCATATCCATGCACACATTACCGCAGATAGGCGCTTTTTTGCCATTGATAAAGACCCATCCTACTCCATTTCCATAAGCTCTTGAAATACCATCTGCATGACCTAGAGGAAGGGTGGCGGTTTTGATTTTTTTATGCGCTGTAAAAGCCCTGTTGTACCCAAGGGTGTCTCCCTTTTCAAGGGTATGAATTTGAGAAATTACAGTTTTTAATGTAGCTACAGGCTTTAGCTTTGCAGATTGTTGCACATCATTACCATAGCCATAGAGCCCTATACCACACCTAACCATATCATAGTGAGCCTGGGGGTAGTTTAGAATTCCAGAGGTGTTTAAGGCGTGTAAAAAAGGACTGTAGTTTAAGGCTTGTTTTATGTATTGAGAAATCTCAGCAAATGCCTCTAATTGGGCTAAAGAAAATTTTTGTTGTTTTAGATCCTCGCTAGCCGCAAGGTGTGAAAAAATAGAGCAGACTTTTACTGCTGTAGAATTAGCAAAAGCATTTAATATATCTTCTAGATCACCCTTTGCAAAGCCAAGCCTGTTTAGGCCTGTATTAAACTTAAGGTGAATAGGGTAGTGTTTTTGTTTTTTCTTCTCAGCAAAGGCAATAAAGGCCTCAAGTATTTTAAAACTATACATACAGGGCTCAAGACAGCTATCAAGTATAAGGTTAAAATTAACCGCCTGTGGATGTAATACTAAAATGGGTGTTTGTATTCCTGCCTCTCGCAGGCGCACTCCTTCTTGAGCATAGGCAACTGCAAAGTAAGCAACCCCAAGTGTTTCCAGCTCTTTGGCAATGATAACGTCTTGTGATCCATACCCAAAGGCTTTTACAACAGCCATAATTTGGCTGCCTTGTTTGAGCTGTGACTTTATATACCGGTAGTTATGACCCAAAGCAGTAAGGTCAATCTCTAAAATAGTTTGTGTTGCTTTTGGCATTTTTATTGCTGCGCTTATTTGTTTTTGGGAGTCATTTCTTTCGGCTCATTTACATCAAGTGTCCGGAGTTTTTCCTTTAATCGAGCCTTGTAAAAAGCAGCACGGCTAAGGGGCTCATACTCTTCGGTTTCTCCAAGAACAACCAAGGCATCATTTTGTGATTTTCTAAAACTATAATTGGCCAAATTACCCGTGCGAGGGCAAACAGCATGCACCTTGGTCACATACTCTGCTGTGGCCATAAGGGCAGGCATAGGTCCAAACGGATTTCCTTTAAAATCCATATCCAGTCCTGCTACAATAACCCTGACACCACTATTGGCAAGGTCGTTACACACCTTTACAATTTCTTTGTCAAAAAACTGAGCTTCATCAATACCTACAACATCACAACCATCTGCCAAGATAGGAATATTGGCCGCTGCAGGAACGGCTGTTGACCGAATGTGGTTTTTATCATGAGACACGACCTGCTGCTCATCATAACGCGTATCTAAGGCAGGCTTAAAAATCTCTATTTTTTGCTGTGCAAATTGTGCCCGTTTCAACCGTCTTATCAACTCCTCGGTCTTACCAGAAAACATGGAGCCACAAATGACTTCTATCCAGCCAAATTGTTCTTCTTGATTTACGGTATTTTCTAAAAACATAGTTGGGTATTACATGAAAACCAAAAAGGTTTCAATTTACATATTAGCTGGGTAAATTTATAAAAACAAAGACAGAGCATATAATTTAAATCATAAATTTATCTCTGAATTTTAAAAATACATTTCCTAAAAAACCGTAGGCTATAAAAACCGTATTGATTTTAGGAATTCTTATATTGCCTCCAGAGATTTAATCACACCTTGTATATTGTAGCCATGTCAAAACTTTATATTGTACCTACGCCTATTGGTAATTTAAAAGACATTACTTTTCGTGCCCTAGAAGTACTGAAAGTGGTAGACTTCATACTTGCCGAAGATACAAGAACTAGCGGCAAGTTATTGAAACATTTTGAAATTACCACTCAGATGTACTCACATCATATGCACAATGAGCACAAAACAACTCAAAGCGTTGTTGCGCGGATCAAAGGCGGGCAAAGTGTTGCCCTGATTTGTGATGCTGGAACTCCAGCCATTAGTGACCCAGGATTTTTGTTAACCCGCGCCTGTGTGAAGGCAGGTGTTGAGGTAGATTGCCTGCCAGGGGCCACAGCCTTTGTTCCAGCTCTTGTAAACTCTGGCCTACCTAATGACAAATTTGTTTTTGAAGGGTTTTTGCCCCCTAAAAAAGGCCGTCAAACCAGATTAAAACTACTGGCTCAAGAAACCCGTACCATTATCTTTTACGAATCACCTCATAAGTTGTTAAAAACCTTGGCACAAATTGTCGAATATTTTGGAGAAGATCGTCCTGTGTCTGTATCAAGAGAAATCACTAAGCTTCATGAACAAACAATAAGAGGTTCAGCCGGGGAGGTCTTAGCTCATTTTCAAGCAAAACCTCCAAAAGGAGAAATTGTGCTCATTGTTGGCGCAAAAAAGTAAGACTGCTTTTAATTTAAATATGCTTTCCTTTTTCCCAACCATGTTTGCCCAGATACTGGTTACCGCTTTCTACGGCTCCATTCTCAATAGATGTTCCCATGGAGTCATTCCAACGATTTAGATAGCCAAACAAAGAAATAACTCCTAACATTTCTACAATCTCTCCCTCATCCCAGTAGGTGTATAGCCGCTCTTTAATTTTGGCATCCACTTGATTGGGAACCTGTGATGCTTGCAATGAAAAATCAAGCGCAGCTCGCTCGGCCTGGCTAAAAGCCTTGTGTGTTCTATAGTCCCAAATATTTTCTAGTTGTTCTTTTTCTGCTCCATAGCGCTCAGCGGCTCTTATGGCATGGGCCTGACAATACCTACATCCTGTTGCATTACTACTCACCCAAGCAATCATGCGTTTTAAAGACGAGGTAACGCGGCCATCGTTTGCCATTACTGCTTTGTTGAGGTTTATAAAAGCTCTACTAATGGCAGGTCTTCTTTGCATGGTAAGGATGCTATTTGGGCAAAACCCAAGTGTTTCATTAAAAAAAGCTGCAAGTTCTTTCGTAGTTTCATCGTGGTCTGGGGATAAAGGAGTTACTAATGCCATGGTGTGTTTTTAAGATTATTTATCGTAAAAATATACATAACCAAAGCTTTAAAAAATCATTACCAAGATTATTATACCTCCAAGGCTGAGAAACCAGAAAGTTAAATCCATTAAAAAATAACTTAGAATTCTTGAATTTGAAGTTAAAAACTCAACGAGGCAGGGAGGATACATTTTTATTTTTGTAATTTTCAAACCTATGCGATGGAACCTACTCCCAAAACCAAATTTAGAGACAGTAACTCATCTTTCAAAAGCCCTCGGGATTGACCCTCTCTTGAGCTCTCTTTTGGTGCAAAGAGGCATCACTACCTATGATCAGGCCAAAGGTTTTTTTAGACCTAGTTTAGAGGAGTTGCACGACCCTTTTTTAATGCAAGACATGGACCTTGCAGTGGAGCGAATTCAAAGAGCCATAGCGGCGCAAGAAACTATTTTAATCTATGGAGATTATGATGTAGACGGCACCACAAGTGTTGCGCTGTTGAGCAGTTATTTAAAATCCTACTACCCAAATGTGGCCACCTATATTCCAGACCGCTACACCGAGGGATATGGAGTATCCTACAAAGGAATAGATTATGCTCAAGACAATGACATTACTTTAATTATTGCTTTGGATTGCGGAATTAAAGCCATCGAAAAGGTAGCCTATGCTTCAAAAAAAGGCATTGATTTTATTATTTGTGATCATCACCGTCCAGGAGAAAATCTTCCTAAAGCAGTTGCAGTTTTAGATCCCAAAAGAGAGGACTGCTCCTACCCTTACAAAGAGCTTTGTGGCTGTGGAGTTGGGTTTAAACTTATCCAAGCTCTTGGATCTAGGCGCGGGCAATCCATAGAAGATTTAGTATTGTATCTAGATCTGGTTGCCACTGCCATTGGCGCAGATATTGTTCCTGTTACGGGAGAAAATAGAGTGTTGGCCTATTATGGCCTGCAGGTGATCAACAGCAACCCAAGGGTAGGATACCAAGCCATATTAAAACAGGTCAACAAAAGCACCTTGACCATTACAGATGTTGTTTTTATTATTGCTCCAAGAATTAATGCTGCCGGCAGGATGAAGCATGGAAATCATGCCGTTAGCCTTCTTGTTGAAACAGATCCCCAAAGCGCTGCCCATTGGGCAAGTGAAATCGAGCTTTTTAACGTAGACAGGAAAGAGGCAGACAAACAAATCACCAAAGAGGCACTAGAACAAATATCTCAAGCTAGTGAGCAGACAAACAACACAACGGTTGTCTATAAAGAGCATTGGCACAAAGGGGTTATAGGTATTGTAGCTTCAAGATTGATAGAAACTTACTACCGCCCAACGCTTGTTTTCACAAAAAGTGGAGACACCTTAGCGGCCTCTGCTCGCTCTGTAAAAGGATTTGATGTGTACAATGCTTTAGAGGGTTGCGCGCAGTATATTGAGCAGTTTGGAGGCCATAAATATGCTGCTGGACTCACCCTTCAAGAAAAAGAGTATTCAAATTTTAAGGCGCAGTTTGAAAAGGTAGTTTCTCAAACCATAGACCCAAAACTACTGACTCCAGAAATTAATATTGACGCCCAACTAGACTTGAAAGATATTACTCCAAAATTTCATCGAATTTTAAAACAATTTGCCCCTTTTGGCCCAGGAAACAGACAGCCTGTATTTATGACCCAGAACCTCAAAGACACTGGATACGGGAAACGTGTAGGAGCAGACAAAAGCCATCTGCGCCTTACGGTAAAACAAGTAGATTCAGCTCCTATTGTAGGAATTGGTTTTGGCCTTGGAGACAAAAAAGATACGGCGTGTAGAAAGCTTCCTTTTAAAGCGGTGTTTTGCATAGATGAAAACCAATGGCAAGGGAAAGTGAGTCTGCAACTAAGAATAAAAGATATACAGCCTAGTTAGTTTTTGTAGCTTCAAACTCTTGGATAGTAAATTCTTTACCATCAAAAACACCATAGGTGTATTGCGAAATCCAATCACCTAAATTGAAATAGGTACTGGTGTCGCTAAGGGGTATTTTCATGGCTAAATGACGATGACCAAAAATAAAGTAATCATAGTGTTTTGCCTCTAGCTTTCTTCTTGCATACTGAGCGAGCCACTCTTGCTCATCTCCTAAAAATAATTTATCATCATCTCCAGATATGAGTTTATTTTTTACAGAAAGGTATTGCGCCAAACGCATTCCTAGTTCTGGATGAAACCACCTAAAAAGCCACTTAAAGGCAGGATTCGTAAATACTTTTTTCATTCGTTTGTAGCCCATGTCTTTAGGTCCTTTTCCGTCACCATGGCCAATGAGAAAAACGCTATTATTGAAAGTGAACTCTTTTACATCTCTAAAGGTTGGTATATTAAGCTCTTTTTCAAAATAATCGCCCATCCAAAGATCATGATTTCCAACAAAAAAGTAAATAGGAATTCCACTATCGCTTATCTCGGCTAGCTTGCCTAATACTCGCACAAAACCCTTGGGAACAACAGTTTTGTACTCAAACCAAAAATCAAATAGATCACCTAATAAAAAAATAGCAGCTGCATCTTTTTTGACTAGGTCTAGCCAACGCACAAATTTTTGTTCTCTGGGAAGACTCACAGCAGGCGTAGGAGCACCCAGATGATTGTCGCTAGAGAAATATATTTTTTTTCCTGGAGGAATTTGCATGGTTCAAATATAGTTGGAAATTTAACAATGGCCACTTTGGAGCCTTAGATAAAAGCATTGAGTGGATAGCAATAGGCACTGTTTAATTATCACTAGCACACCATTCTGCATAGCTTGTCTCGGTTTCTTGTAATTTTAAAGAGAACAATTTTGTTTGTTTTGGAAGGCGGGTTTTTATTTTTTGGGCAAAATCAAGTACCATCATCTCACTTGTGGGTTGGTAATCTACAAGCAGCACACTATGGCCTCGATCACCGAGTTCTTTTGCAAGCTCAACATGCGGGGTATTTTTGTTAAAAACAGTTGCGTGATCAAAAACATCAACAATTTCTTCTTTCACTATTTTTTTTAGATCGGTAAAGTCTATAACCATTCCGTATTTGACATGAGAGGGGTCGGTAATTGGCTCTCCAATAACAGTAACAGAGAGCTTGTAACTATGGCCGTGAACATTGCGACATTTTCCGTCATATCCATAAAGCGCATGGCCGGTTTCAAAAGAAAATTTCTTGGTAATACGTATCAAACTCATGGGGCAAAGATAGGTTACTTTTGCTTATTTTTTCTAGCTTTTTTCATGTCTTTGAAATAGCGATAGTTTTTATATTTTCTGTACAAGACAATTACTACTACTATAAAGGCTAAAATCAGAAAACCACCCTGGCCATTTAGGTAATTGAAAACTTCCATTGTGTAAGTATATGTATAGCACAAAAATAGAATAATTTTGTCAATAAAAGCCCGTCATATCTGTAGGCTAAAACCTCATTTTCGAGTAAAATTTTAACCAAAAACCAAAAAGAAACGTATTTTTACCACTCTATTACCAGTTTATATACTAAAAACGAAGGTTTTAAGTTATTATAACTCACAAAACAAGCACATTTTGAAGCCCATACAATATACCTCTCTTTTTTTATTGGCCATGATCGCTCTAACGGCGTGTTCAAGAAAAAAAGACACCTTTTTAAACAAAAACTTTCATGCGGTATCTACTCAGTATAATACCTTGTTTAATGGGAACAATGCCTTTTTACAAGGAAAAGAAGCCCTTTCACAAACCTACCGAGATGATTTCTATCAAATTCTCCCTGTAGAGCGAATCGAAGCTGTAGACCAAAATGGTTTTGATACAGATTCAAAAGATCCAAATTTTAACACCGCAGAAGAGAAAGCAGTAAAAGCCATCCAAAAACACTCCATGTATATTGGTGGCAAAGAGTACAATCCACAAATAGATGAGGCCTATATGCTTTTAGGGAAGGCTCGTTATTATGACAATCGTTTTATACCGGCTTTAGATGCGTTTAATTTTATTTTAAATAAGTCTGCCACCAGTAACAGTATAAATAATGCTAAAATCTGGAAGGCTAAAACCAACATTCGATTAAACAATGAAGATTACGCCATAGAGAATCTTCAAAAAATGCTCAAAGAAGAAAATCTAGAAGATGCCGTGGTTGCAGATGCCAATGCAATGATCGCCCAAGCAATGATTAATCTAGATTCTATACCCCAGGCACTGCCTTACATGAAGATTGCCGCCCAATACGAAAATAACAATGAGCTAAAAGGACGGTTCACTTACATTATTGGGCAATTATACAATAAGCTTAATTACAGGGATAGTGCAAACATTGCTTTTGACAAAGTAATAGGGCTTAAAAGAAAAACAGCTAGGGTGTATATGATAAACGCCTATATGGCAAAAATAAAAAACTTTAATTACCAATTAGAAGATCAAGTCCTGCTTTTAGAGCTGTTGCACGATTTAGAAAAAGACAGAGAAAACCGTCCTTATTTAGATAAGATTTATAATGCTCTTGCAGACTACCACAGAAATACAACCAATGATAGTTTGGCGGTTGTTTATTACAATAAATCCATCAAGTCTTTCAAAGAAGACCAAACACTGCAAGCTATCAATTACCAGACCTTGGCAGAGATGAACTTTGACAATGCTGAGTACAAGCAAGCGGGGGCTTATTATGATAGCACCCTTACAAATCTTGTAGAAAACTCAAAAAAGTGGCGACGCGTTAAAAAGAAACGTGAAAATCTAGACGATGTCATAAAATATGAGGATATAGCCATAATAAATGATAGTATTTTGCGCATTGCAAAAATGAGCGATTCAGACAAACTGGCATTTTTTAAAGACTACACAGATACCCTGAGGGCTAAAGCCATTGCAGATTCTATAGCTGCTGCAAAATTATCAGAAAAAGGCCCTGTTATTATCAATAACGAATTTTCTCGAACATCTGCAGGTGGGCCAAGCCCCTCTGGAGGAAAATTTTATTTCTATACACCCGCTACCGTTGCCTATGGGAAAGTAGAATTCAGAAAACTCTGGGGAGACAGAAAACTCGAGGATAATTGGAGAAGGGCTGAGAAAGAATCCAAGGGTTTTGATTCAGACCAAGACATTATTATAGACACAACACCCATTGCGGAACTAGAAATATTTAACCCACAAACCTACATTGCCCAACTCCCTTCAGACCCTAAGGTGCTAGACAGCTTGACAACAGATCGAGATTTTGCATATTATCAATTAGGGCTGATATACAAAGAGAAGTTTAAAGAGTATGATTTGGCGACCAACAGGCTAGAAAAGCTATTAACTTACAATCCCCAAGAGCGTTTGATATTACCCGCAAAATATAATTTATACAAAATATACGGACTCCTTGAAAACCAAGGTTTAGCCCAAAAGTATAAAAATGATATTCTGCAAAACCACAGTGATTCTAGATATGCTGAAATTTTAAGAAACCCAAATGTTCAATTGGCCTCTGATGCCTCGAGCCCAGAATTTAAATACAATACGCTCTATAAAGCATTTGAAGCATCTAAGTATGCTGAAGTAATTTCAAAAAGCGATGGATACATCACCCTGTATAACGGAACCGATATCGTGCCAAAATTTGAGTTATTAAAAGCAACGGCCATTGCCAGACAAGATGGTTTTCAGGCATACAAAAAAGCATTGAATTTTGTTTCTCTTACCTACCCAAACTCACCACAAGGAAAGAAAGCACAGCTATTGTATTCTACCACTATTCCAAGGCTTGAGTTTAAGCAGTTTGTTCCAGACAACCAATCAGATCATTTTAAATTACTATATACCTTTGATAACAGTCAAGAAACTGAAATTTCAGACATCAAAAAGCAATTAAGCGAGGCTATTGCGTATTACAACTATCAAGAAAAAATGTTTGTTTCTGTAGATTATTACAATCCCACAACAACTTTAGTTGTGGTACATGGACTAGATTCAAAATTAGGATCACAGGGTCTTGGAGCGGTTTTTGCAAACCCACAAAAAGAGGCTAGAAAAAATAAAATAGCACCCATTAGAAACGAGTTTTTAGGAATTTCTTCAGAGAATTACCAAATTGTACAAATACACAAAAACCTTGAAGCCTACAGGTTAAATCCAAAAAAAGCTCCGAAAAGCTCCACTCCAGTTACTAAAACAACAAAAGAGGAAAAATTAAAAGCTAATAAAAACCCAGACCCGATAAAAAAGAAAGCTTTAATTGAAAAACTTAAACGTCAAAAAAAAGCGGGAGATAGTAAGAAAGAAACACCTTAAAGATATGTTTTCAGATAAAAAAAATACAAATAGCGCTGCTGCAGAACCAGGCGCAAGCCAAAATAGAATCAATGAAGGAACTCATATTAGCGGAGACATTACATCCAATGGGTTTTTTAGAATTGATGGTTTTGTTGAAGGAACTATCTCAACACCCTCTAAGATTGTGTTAGGAAAAAACGGTGTTGTTAAAGGAAATCTTTCTTGTGAAAACGCTGACATAGCCGGAAGCTTTACCGGAAATCTTACCATTTCTAATTTATTAACCTTGCGTAGCTCTGCATCTATAAAAGGGGAGGTCGTGGTTGGAAAACTTTCTGTGGAGCCAGGAGCTATATTTAACGCTACTTGCAGTATGCAGCCAGCAGGGACCCCCCAACCTGAGGCCACAAAAAGCAAAGGGTATGATAGTGCTAAGCACCCGATGATCAAACAACAAGAGCAACTCAATTAACCCAATAACCCAAGGGCATGTCAAAAAAACCAACCAATGGTACTAGAAGGTGGGCCACCCTTTCTGCCATAGCCCTACAGATGGGTGTGGTTATTTACCTTTTTGTACAACTAGGTAAGTGGTTAGACGCCACCTATGGTGATGGCAAAACATATGTTATAATTTGCACACTATCTGGGGTAGCCCTATCTCTTTATGGCGTTTTAAAACAAACTAACCGGCTTAATAAATAGGTAATTTATGAGAACTTCTAGTGCTCGGTTTTTAGGTTTTCTTTTAGCAAC
>Ga0206123_10000276_pt1 | contig 50800 bp, 66 predicted proteins | sample Helgoland_Spring_2_FD_160086 | JGI IMG/M metagenome (GOLD analysis project Ga0206123, IMG submission 160086) | Pelagic subsurface seawater microbial communities from Kabeltonne, Helgoland, North Sea - Helgoland_Spring_Bloom_20160316_1 | ecosystem: Environmental > Aquatic > Marine > Epipelagic ...
GCTTGCTATCTTTAGTTGTCATTCGGTCACGACTTTGCCAATAACTTGTTGCACTAAAGTCTATGTTGTAGTATACTAAAAACTCTGCATTACGTAGGCTAATCCCCTCCCTACCACTCACAATCTGTAGTGCTATAGTTTTGTCTGTTGAATTAAACTCTTCAAGCTCTGTGCATAACTGATCTCCATAAACAGTCTTCAATGCGTTAAGCTCCTCTTTAAACTTATAAAATATTCCAACCTTTGAAACGCAAAAATTATCATAAATAAACTGTGCTTTATTTAAATCTAATATCATAGAGTTTCCACTCTCAAACTTAACAGTTCCACTATACATTTGGTGAAGCTTCATCATAAGTTTTACTGGTGTATCAGCAAGTATCACATCTTCATTACCTTCAACAACTAAATCTTTTTTTAGTTTAGATGTTAGCTTGTAAGTTAATTCACTCATATCAACCTCCAATACTTCTTCTACTATATCGTTACGGAATCCTGCTTCCTTTTGGGTAAATCTAATCGTGTATGGATTCATCTTGTCAACTATAGTTTCAAGTCCTCTAGAATAGTCATTAATCATCATAGAGTTTATTTTTCTCTGTCTAACATCTACATAGTCCTTTGCAAACTTATAGAAGCTTACATGCTCTCTAAATGGATTATTTGGAATACCATACACCTGGTGATACATTTGACTGTATGACTCAGGTGTTGGTGTTCCTGACATCAGAATTACTTTACTCTTGTTTTTTTTGATTAACGTCTTTACATCTCTAGCACGTTTGTTAGGCTTAGGTATTGCACCTAAACTATGTGCCTCGTCAATGATAATAATATCCCACTTAATATTTTGTGGAAGCTTATGCATGCTCTCGTAGTTTATGGTGAACAATATAAAAGATGCTGGACACATAAGGTCATAGTCACCAACGATTGATGATATAGCTTTCTTTTTTGTAAGAAACAATACGTGTTCCACGTTCATCTGATCTGCAATACCTAGACTTGTTAAAGTCTTTCCAGTTCGGACTTCCATTGCAAGATATAAGAATCCATTGTCTTTTAGAATCTCAGTTCCTTGACTGATAATATTCTTTTGATAGTCTCTAAATTCAATCATACCTTACATTAGTTTACCTTGCACTTCTAGTTCTTCTTTACCTCTGAATCGAATCCATCTTCCATCTCGGTCTCTACCCTCCTCTGGAGCACAACCAAATTTGTAATTAGCATATGCAACGAGCCACTTGTAGAATCTGTTTCTTGTTATAGACATCTTAGATTTCGGTGCATAGTCTGGGTACTCAGATGTAAATTCTACATATAAAGTTTGCTTGTAGCTTTTTCTATTTTTTGCAACCAATAGATTATCCATCTCCCCTTCAATCAGACCACACCACTCTAAAAATTCATGGCTTGTTTCAACACCTAAGTTTCTTATCTCTTGGTTTACAGAATGAGACTTTAACAATCCCTTACCAAGATATAGTTGTAGATTTTGTATCATGTAGTTATCAAACTGACACCATTCTGCATCATCCCAATCTCCAAACATCAACTTACCAAACTCATCTAATGGAGTACGATTTTTATTATAGTGTTGACTAAGTTCAACCTCCCACTTTCTACGAGCAAAAGAATTACCACTCCCTTTAATTGCATAGTTAGTTGTGATTGCAATCTTAGGTGATTTAGAAAATGGAATAGATATAGCGTCTTTGTTTTTCTTTTCCAAGGTCATGCCTTCTGTAACAACAGAAAACAACCTTTCAAAATCAAAGTATTTTTTAACATCATCAAACACAAGTATCTGTGTATCTGCTGACACTAACTGATATGCAAAGGAACGTTCAAAAGCAAACGACTTTCCATCGATAGTCACAACCTTTTTCATATGTGATATTGCCTTCATAAATATTCCTTTACCAGTTCCACCTTCAGGTGTGTCTGTTATAACCTCGTCATTTAATATAATAGCAGGACAATAGCTTAAATTTTTGTGAGCATGAAGCATAAATCCAATGGTGCTTTCCATAGTCTTAATTCTCTTCTGCTCTTGTTCGCCTCCACAAATATTTTTTACAAACGTTTGATATGTACAATTACCAACTTCACATATTTTAAATTTTCTATCAATAATATGGTCTCTCCAAACATAACCCTCTAAGTCTGAATACTCCATTATTTTTACAGAATTTTTAGTAATCTCAACTGCACAATTATTATAGTACAGATAAGCAGAATACTTAGTATCTTCAATAAAAAATATGTCAATTGTTTCTAGTAGTGTTAAAAACTCTTCCCTAAAAAACCTAACTGAATCTGCAAAGTAATTGTATATACTAATATCATCAAGGGTAAGTAGATGAGAAAGAACAAAATCTTTTATTTCTTTTTCTGATGTGTGATCCACTAAATTACTTTCTCGTTTTACAAACACATAATTTTTACTTCCCTCTGGGCAAAATTTAAAAAATCCTTTGTCTTCTAAAAATCTTTTAAATTCTATGTGAACAATCTTAACAACTCCTTTATCACTTTTAGTCCAAAATATGTACTTGCTATTTTCATCTTCAACTTTGTGTATAACGGCATTAACCACATCGCCACCAATAGCCGTATCTTCAAATTGCTGACGAATCTCTTTTTTTGGTACTCCTCTTCTTAGTTGTTGTTTTATTTTACTTATTGCTACATCATCTTCGTAATACTTAGTTCCAAAGTTTTGTCTGTTGGAGTAAGCTGAATCTATTGTTCTTTTAATTTCTTTCTGATTAAAATCTTTAGTTGCATACTGATTAAGTATATATCCTGCTAAAGATGGTTGAACACCATAATCATTAAATGCCATAGCTAAAACGTATACATTTTGGTTTCGCTGACCTTCGGTCATTGGGTACTTTTTTGTCCACCATTTAACTAGTATTTCAACTATTTTATTTTCATCTGTGATAGGTATTGTTGGTGAATCTGATGAGGTAAACTCTTTATACTCAATTTCTGCAACTTCATCCCATACAGATGAGTTCTTATTTAAAAATAGTAATGGATCATAAGACTCATAACAAACCCTACTTACATTCTTGCAAGTCTTGTCAAAGTATTTTGACTCGTAGTATTTTTCTAGTGCTATAAAATAGTTTATATGGTTTTCTACATCTTGTGGTATCTTAACAATTACTTTCAATCCATTACCACTTGGTGAAACAAAAACAGAATAAGTGTACTTATCTTTTGTTAGTTTTTGTTTTTCAGATATCATAGTTTTTTGCTTTTCATATCCATCAAAATCTAGACATATAAAACCACTATGCTCATTTAATGAAGAGTCTTTTCTGTTGGTAAATTTTCCTGAAAAACATATTGCTGGTAATTTCTTTTTAAGTTCGTTTCTATGGGTCTTGTCTTTTTCTTTTCTAATGTTTTTAACTAAGTCTTTAGACTTCCCATTCTTAATTCTATCAAGTATTTTATCTATGTTAACATAGAAAGGAGTATCTGTTTCCTTTATATTTCTGAATATTGTGATATTCTGTGTCATTTCTGTGTCGTTTTTATGTCGTTTTTATTTTCGTAACTTATTGATTATTAGCTTTGTGACAGTTTGTGACAATTTATTACTATCGTATAGGGAATAAAAATAATAAATATATAAAAAGTATATATATATATAGAGATTCTTTTTCTGTCATATTCGTCACACACAAGAGGTAAAAAAAGGGAGACATAAATCTCCCTATTTATTTTTAATTATAGTTTTAGAATGGCACTTCACCATCTTCTTCTCCTACAACCTCTGGCTCATTTACCTCTATATTAGATAGATCAGCTTTAGATACCTTCCATGCTTGTAGGCTTGTATAATACTTCCCATTGTACTCGTTGCAGTTTACGTTAAACTCAACCTTGACAACATCTCCTACATTGTTATATTGATTAAATTGTTGCACCTTTTCGTCTTTAAACAACTCAAAGCAAAACAAGTTGTTGTATGTTTCTCCGTTGTCAATTAAAAAAAGTTGCTTAGTCCAGGCATTTCCTGCTTTTGATGTACCACTTTGTGGTGGTAATACTTTTGTGATTTTTCCAATTACTGATAATTCCATTTATTGATTAATTTTAATGTTACGTTCCAAATGTTTTAATGTTTCTTCGATAAGTAAGTTCTTATCCCTCCTGGTCTTACATACTTTTGGAACTTGTAAGTACATAATGTTAGAAGATTTTTTTAGTTTTTTAAAAAAGCTCCACATGACGATAGTATTGGTTTACATCTTCTGTAGCTTTGCCGTAGTTAAAAAATTTATTATACACCTCGATTGCTTTCTGAACTTTTACTGCACCTTTTTCTATAAAGTCTGCCGTTGTTTCAAAGACTCCTAGCTGACCATTACTCTTGTCTATTACTAGAAATTTAAGAGGCTTACCAAACAATGTATGGTATACGTATGCTTGGCTATCGTAGTTGTAGTTTGATGCACTATAAATAAATTTATTTATATCACTTGTGGTCTTTATATCAATCAAGCAGTCATTACACACTATATCTGCTTTACCTTTCCACATTACCCCACCTATCTCTCCAATGGCTGGCACTTCAAACTGATTTCCTTCAGCATATATCATATCGTAGAAATCTAGGTTTGATGTCATTACTTTTGAGAGTTCTGTAATCTCGTCAAACTCTTTCTGTAACAAAAGAAATGGCTCATTAGACTCAGCTATTATTTCTTTGTACTTCTTTGTGTTTCTGCTAGACACATCAACTGCACTCCAATTTTGAACTTTCTCTGGCTCTAAAATTAAATGATGAAACAGTCTTCCTTTTGCAAAATTTATATTGTCATCTTTCTGTACCCCAAATTCTTTTGGGTTTGAAAGTAATGCTCCAATATCACTATTGGAGAGATAGTTCTTACCTATCCCTCCGTAATATTCCTTATCGTCTTTAAGTTGTTTTATTATTGTGTCTGACATAGCTTATAAGGATTTAGCAATTTCTTTTTTAACCTTTGCAGTCATACTATACTTAGTAAGTAAGTTCTCACCGATCTTCTTTAATCCTAACTCTTTATTGGCTATGACATAATTCAAGACCTTATCCCAATTATCATCACCGATATCTAGCTTAATTATAGTAGTCTTTTTAGGCTCTGATTTTTTTGGTGCAGTCTTTTTAGGCTCTGCCTTTTTTGGAGTAGCTAACTTCTCGGCTACACTCTTGTCATCTTGTGGTAAGTCTTCACCAGCATAGATGTAATGACCTAACCCAAACATAGCTAAGTTCTTCACAAGACATCTCATAATAGTCTTGTTGATGTCAAACATTGTAGCACCCTTTACAGACTTCTTTCCATACCTTGTGGTGTACTCGTATGCCTCTAACTTCATAGCCTTGTTTGCTCCATCCATAACTGGCAACCACATTTCCAATGTTTCGCCCTTGATGGTAACCTCTGTGCTACACATATAACCCATATGCACATCGTAAACAAAAGGTAAATTGGTAGCCTCGTCTTTTACTACCTTGTACGTTGCACTAGGGTAGTTCTTCTTTACCTCTGCCCATGCCCATGCCCAAGAGAGATAAGTTAATCCATTTTTCTGCTCGACCTTGTCATTGACATTGATAGCCGACAGAGTTTCAAAAACTGATTTTTCTGTTTCTTTCATAATTGTATTTAATTTAATTTAACTTGATTTTTACTTTATTAAAGTTTCGTAAGATTTGTTCTCTACTAGCTTTAAGTTTTCTGATTGTCTTTATACTAACATTATTAACCAAAGCATTCTGTATTCTTGTTTCCAATCGTGAAAGCTTTGTACGACAATTAGACAAATATAAGACATATATTGCTCTTTTCCAACCTAAAGTTTTAAAATAACTATACTCGTCAATATTTATTTCTTGGTAGTAGTCTCCACCTTTTGTCATATCTACGATGGATACCTGGTTTGAATTTAATTCTTTTATAATTTTAAATCCATGACACATATAAGAATTAACTACTTTGTCATGCAAAGGTTTTGAATGATAGTCATCTTCAGCCTGGAAAAATAACTCACCTAAATTGTACATAAATTATTAATTCTATCTATAACAATTTGATAATCTCTATCTTCAGAAACCTTTTCATTAACTCTTTTTATTCCGTAGTGTATAGTGGAGTGAGGGATTTGGTATCCTCTGTTCTCCATATACTTTTGAATGTTTGTGAGTTGTATTTTGTTTTCTAAACATAGGTAGTATAATAAATATCTTGCGTCTACTATTGATGCTTTTTTATTTTTTTGAAATAAATATTTTTCTTCCATTCCGAATGCCACCGATACTTCTGTGGCTAACTTGTTAAATAATGTGTACTTCATTCTACTGATATGTTTTGAGAGTTAATAATCTCGCCATGTTCGGCATCGGCTACCCATCTCCTAGCCTGATCTATATCATTGGTGTGTTTAGTTTCTGATGGGTGTGCTCCACCATAATATAGGTGGACAGTAAGTTTCATTGTCTTCATAATTTGATTTAATTTAGACAAATATAAGAAACTTATTGCACAAAAACTAGAAAACTACACACCTATTCTGTGCTTTGCAACAAATACACGTTAGGGATTTTTTAGGGACTCCCTAAAAGTGACTCAACTTTTTTAACTATACAAAAAAAGCCTACACATAATTGCATAGGCTTAAATAATAATAAATTGTTTTGATTAGCTACAGATGTCCTCCATCGTGCAATTTATCACACTCATATCTCCACTCTGAGTTTGATTCTGGCTCATTCATTCCATCGTGTTCCTCTATACCATTACCACATTCATACTTTGCTTTAGATATAGCTTGGTCAATCTTGTCGGTATACAAGTCTTCATGGGATATTAAATAGTCTTGGAGTGTTGTCCACTTTCCATTATCTAATTTAAAGTGGTCGAATTCATCTTCGCATACTTCTATTTCTACTTGTGCATACTTGTGATACACTTGTCTTGTTTCAATTTTTACTTTCATAATTCTAATTGTTTAAAATGGTAGGTTAATATTTATTTTTCTATATTCTTCGCCATCATTAAATTCTGCGATGGTTTTGTAGTTCGTGTCAAAATCTTCATTGTGTGCCTCAATAACTTGTTTTACTTCTTCGTAATTAAATTCGTATGTCGCTGATGCGTCATCCGTTTCCGAGTAAACAAATACTATTGGCTCACTTAATAATTTTTCGATTGTCATAATTCTAATTGTTTTTGGTTAATAATTGTAAATTGGGTAGCCATAGCTTTGGCTATTCCCTTGAACGTTTTACTTCGTAGCTTTGATCTCTCCGATGCATTTTTTGAATTCTTTAGTGCATCAAAGTACCACTTCGGTTGCCTTTTCTTGACTCCCTTTTTACTAACGAATTCTATGAACTCGCCTTTTTCTACAATATTCGTTGGAACAAGTAGAGGTAGGTTTTTTAACCATAAACAAGTGCTTTTTTGAGCCTTGTCCCCAAACATATAAGGTTGGATTATTTGGCTAGGCTTTCGGTACTTTGTACTCATAATTCCAATAGGATTTTCTACGCATATCTTATCTATGGGTGCGTTAATCATCTCCATAAAAAAGTCTATACCTTGTTGTTGCCTACCATCCTTAATCTTCTGCTCAAAATGTCTAGCACCACTAACGGCTAAATGAGTGCAAGGTGGGAATGCAATAAGCATATCCCAACCCTTGTGCAACTCCTTTAATAAATCGCCTTGTATGTGCCATTGTGGATATCCTCCACTACTCTCCATCACATCGCAACTGAATGCCTCGTGACCTAACTTGCGTAACTCTATGGTTACGGCTTGTGATTCCTCACATCCTACTAGTATCTTCATAGTTTACATTTTAACATTACTTCCTTGCATAGTTCTGATGGTATCTTCGACCTTTCGTAGTTACCCTTCCGACCTTGAGTTCCACTTTGACTTCCTCTCGGTGCAGACTCGTGATGGCAATTCTTGTTACCATTGTGACATTCTGCTCTTGGAATCCATCCGTTTGGATTATCCAATCCGTAGATAAAGTTGCTCCAAATGTCTGTGGGTTTTGCCCTAGAATCTCCATAGGTGCAGTACCATATCGTTGTTCTTGGCAACGCCTGGACCACACTTAATTTGCGTAGCTTTCCTCTAGGATTCTCTATAAAAAACTTTAGGCTTGGATTAAGCCTTTTAAAGTGTTCAATTATATTCAAGGTAGACTGAACATACTCCACACCTTTAAGTGCGTTCTCTGACTTCGGTGTGTGGTCTTTATTCCAATGTTTGCCAATACTAGCAACAGAGAAATATGTACAAGGTGGAGATGCCCATATGACTGATGGGATGAATGGCACTCTTGATACATCAAAATTGTTGATGTCAACTGCGTAATCAATCCCATCGAACTCATTGATGTCAGACGAAAATACTTCGTATCCTAACTTCTCTGCCTCTTTGCCAACACTTCTAGAACCTGCGAATAATTCTAATAGTTTATTCTCCATGTCTTGAGTTGGTTTTTGGTTTAAACTCTCCTTGTTCTGTATTGCACTCAATATACATATCTATAGCATCAAACGTTTGACTTACTATATAGTCATTTGCACAAACTATTTCTAACACTTCCATTGCCTCATCATCTTCACAATGATAATTTTGTTGTATATCGTCTATATGCCAAAGGTTGTCCACACAGAATCCTTCTCTCTTTAGAAGGTCTTTAGCCTCTTGGATGTCCAATGCTCTACGAATAGCTTTGTCTGCATTGAGGCTTACGATTTTTTCTTGTTCCATTTCACTCATAATTTCTAATTGTTTAATTGATTAATAAATTTAACTACTGATTTATAAGTAGCTGATATATCTTGACTACAAATACCCTCGTATATGTTTGTAATTGTAGTTTTAGAGATTTCTTCGCTTACTTCGGCTTCGCCTATTAAACATTGCTCAACTACTGGCATAAGCCAATCCCAAGAGAAATGATATTTTAAATCATTAATTCTTTTAACGGCATAAGTACCACTTGGTAAACCCTCACTTCCTTTTACGCAAAGGATTCTTGATTCCCCTATTGTTTGTGGTAGGTTAATTAAATTTGGTACACTTGATGGTATACCACCCATAAATTCTGCAATAAGTTTATTGTTTTCTTGTGTGTTCATAATCTTATTGGTTTTTCTCTTCTTTTATTAATTTATCTATATCTTGGACTACTTTGAAAATATTATCTCCTACTTCCAAACCTTCTATAATCCATTCAATTTTTTTAATTAATTCTTTTTTACTCATAATTTCTAATTGTTTAATTGATTAATAAATTTAACTACTGCTTTATACGTAGACGACATTTTGTCTTTTGCTATAAAGATTTTAGGTTTACTTATCATTTCATTATATTCTGCCTTACCTCCTTGTATAGTGAATACGTACCCCAAACTTTCTATCTTTTGAACTACTGGCATAAGCCAATCCCAAGAGGTGTGGTATTGTGCTTGTTCATACACATCTACATCTACGTTTATCTTTCCTTGATGTAGTGAGGCTAATGAATCCTTGAATGAATCAAGCCCCATAAATTCTGCAATAAGTTTATTGCTTTCCATAATTTAAATCGCCCATTTTAGTCGGAAGGGACTTTATCCTAGTTAGATGTGGGATATGGTTTTGCTCCATACAAGTGCGTCTACGCATCCCACTTTTTTTAGTCTAGAAAGACCTCATCTAAAGAGTATCCAAACTTTGTCCTACAGATGTAGTTGATGAAATTATCCATATGTTTCTCGTCAGCAAACTCTTTGGTAACGTACCAATCGTTTGCTCTCTCTGTTCTAAATTTTAAGGTAGCTTTCATAGGCTTGAAAAGTTAAGTATACTTGCCTTTGCTTTATAAAATATCCATATGATTTTATCGATGTATTCCACATCTCCATCTTTTTCGAGTTGAAGATCAAAAGGTAGTTCATCATTTTTCATCTCATCAAAGAACGTACTTAATGCCCTATCTTCAATGCAGTATTCTTCCTTGAATAGTTCGTACTCATCGCCTTGCATAAAGTTTAAGCCAATCCAATTATCTTCGTGTTTCTCGATGTATATCCATCGGTCTGATGGCTGATGCCATATGTGGTTTACTTCTACTATTGTACATTCTCTTGATTCCAATCTTGATTGGATGTCATTTTTTCTAATAATCTGTTTCATCTTTCTAATTGTTTTTTAAATTGTTAACTAAATCTCCAAAGCAAACCCAATCTATACCTTCGTCATAGTTGTCTGCAAATTTCCAATTAGTAATACCATTCTTTCTGTGGTATTTCCTAACTAGAGATTCTAATTCATCACTTGTTTGGCTCATACTCCATATTTTTTTACCTTCTAGAGTATTGAGAAGAAACAAACCTACTTGTTCATTTTCTTCATTGACATATGTTAAATTTTGTGTCTTCATTTTTCTAATTGTTTTAATGGTTATAAACTTCTTACTTTTTCTATTACGGCAGTTCCACTATTAATGGTCTTTAGGATTCCATCCCAATCGCCTTCTAGAGCCATCCAACATAGGTCGTCAGCACTAGCTTTAAAGCCACCTCCAGTTGCACCACAACCGAACTGATAGTTGCTCATTGCGTTGCCCATTCCACTCGGAAGAACTGACCATACCCTCCAAAAATCTTCTGTCTTTATAAACTTGATTTCTGAACGATTGTCGCACATACACGCAACCATTTTTAGTGTCACTCTCTTTGGATTTTTTACCACCTCTAGTGTTGGTGGATTGTGTCGTAATTCTCGATAATAATTCTTCATAATTCTAATTGTTTAAGGTTAATAAATGTTTGTTAAATAGTTCGTTGTTCTGTTCGCTGATATGCATCTGAGCCTCAAAAAAGGTATCTACATTATACATAACATTGTGTACTTCTTTACCGACAAATGTTGTCAGCGTTCCATTACCATCTAAGGTGTAATCTGTGATTGCTTTTGCCATCGTTCTAATTGTTTTAAATGCAAGGCAATATCGCCTTGTACCACCAAAACCTCGCACATTTCTGTGCAAGGCATTTGATGAGGTTGAGGTTGTTATTCTACATTATTACTCCACTATAAATGTTACCATACTTGTCAAGGTACAATAGCCACTTGTCTTTACTTAATAGTTCAAGTGTGTGTTCAAGCCTATCCTCGTAACTGCACCTCTCATTGCCTCGTAGCCTAAAACAATGTTCTTCTACGTCACTCCACTTGGTTTCAAGTATCGCATAAACATCACGAAATGGTATCGTAAGACCCTCTGCTCGTGTGTCAGCATCTATAAACTCTCTATATGTCTGTATCATAGCTCTATCTCGTTATTAGTTAGTCCCTCGATTAGTGCCTTGCGATTAGAGTGGTCTGCTCTTTTCCAAGCCTCTGTAAACGTGCCTCTGCAAATTGCAGTCATAAAGCCTCCTAACCCATCTACAAGTTGCTCCTTGCGTTCTATGGATGCAACCTCTTCGATGAGAGTGTGAGCCGTTCCACAACAAGAGCCGTTGTCAGAATAGTTAGCGATTGCTACAAGCATTGTGTAGTTCTTGTAGGTAATTCCTTGTGGTAGATATCCTTGTGGAAATCCACTTCTTAATTTGATTTTTGTGGTCATAATTTCTATTGATTTAATTTATTATATTCTTCTTCAGTTATTACGGAAAAGTCGTTCATCCCTTGAGCCTCATACAAGAGGTCTGTAGGTGTATCTTTGCTTTGGTCAAAGCAATAAGTAAGGTATCCAACTTCGTTGTCTTCGTAAGCCTCAATTAAGGCATCTACTCCTTCATCATCAAATATCTGAACTGCACCATCTCCAAAAAGATAGTAAGCCTTCTGATAGTGTGTTTTGTTGAAGAACTTTGTTAGTAGCATATTCATAAACTCGTAGTCGGTTTCGTTTAATGCCTTGTCATTATTTGCAAGGTCATTGGCTTGAAGAATCTCAAGCAGTTCAACTTGGATTGCGTGAATCGTTTTGTCGTGTAGTTGTTCTAAAATTTGTTCTGTAGTCATAATTCTAATTGTTAATTGGGTTAATAAATGTTTCTAATACTTGCACTACGGCTTGGTTTGATACGAATGGATTTACTCGTGTTCCACTCTTGATTTTTTGCACCTCTTTTACCCTCTGCTCGATGAGTTGTTGCAACTCAATTACTAGGATAGTTGATGCTAGTGTTCCAAGACCTTTTACGTCTTTGTGACCTCGTTTGATCCGTTGGTCGTTGTTTAAATTTTTACTCATTTTTCTAATTGTTTTTAAGTGAAAACTTCATTGCTTTCACCACCAAAACCCCACTATTTTCATAGTGAGGCGAATACTGGAAATTGGTGTTTTGAAGGACTAAATCGTGTAGATTGTATCCATCCCTTGTTCAGTAATATGTGACATTGCTCCACCATCATTTCCTTCATCATCCATCTGTGGAAACAATAAACTTCCATCACTCATTTCAAAGACTATGGAACTCTTGTACCAACCTAAATGCTCCACCTCTTTAGGAGTCATATAACGAACTCTAGTGATGGTCAGTCCACTCAAATGTTGGAACTTGTCTGCGTGAAGGATATGAGGTGGTAGAGCCTTTCTATTAGCCTCTCTTTTAGCCTTGTGTCTTTCAAGCACGTTCTTGTTGTTCTCACGTATCAAGGCAACTCCATCTTCATAACTGCAAGTAGCGAACTTCTTGCCGACTTTGGTCAACTTGTAGCGACCTCTTGATTGCCTTTCAATTAGACATTCATAGTCGTTCCAACTTTGGATGTTGATGCCGTAGTACCCTTGTCTATAGGCGAACTCATCTGCGTTAAATCCTTGAGCATTCCAAACGGCTTTTTGGATGTCTTTTCTAGTGAACTCATTGCCACTAAATTTATTCGATAATTCTCTGAATACTGATTGCTTAATTGTCTTCATAATTCTAATTGTTTAAGGTTAAAAGGTTAAGTTTAAATTTAGTTCTGTTCCACCACGTAAAGTGTTGGTATTCTTCTTCAGTGAAGATTTCTGTTCTGATGATATCACTACCATCTTGCCTTGTCTGTATTGCGTGTAATCCACTCGGCAATACAATGTGTTTGAGTATTCTGTTCATAGTTCTAATTGGTTTACTGATTAATAAATTCTTTCTGATAGTAGTTCCAAGCATCTTGCCTAGTGTACAACTTGTTTCGGTATTGAGCATCTTGACTTGCCCAAAATGATACTCCATCTTTCGATAGTTCAATGACATTGTCGCTTTTTAACCAAGCCTTGAACTCTTTTGTAATCTTGTTTTTCTTCATAATTCTGTGATTTTCAAGTATTTATGTTTTTACTCGTGTTATGGGACTATTCCCACGACAATATAGTGAATATTCGTCTAATATCTGTCTAATATCTGTGTTATTTTCATTCGAGTGATTGTCTTTTGTTCTTGACTTGTCTGAACATAGACTAACAAAGGGATTGCGAGATGCTGATTATCTCTAAATGTTTAGGCAATATGATGAAGGGACAGAGGTTATGAGATGTCTCTAATCATCTCAATACTTTAAGAGTTTAAAGTTCTTTACTCTCTTATGTCTCTGCTCTGATGGGCGTGAAGGTAGTTGCCCTTCATCAGATTGGGAGTTCCACGCAGATTGATGCAAGGGTAAAACCTAGAACAATCGTAGTGGTGGCAAGGGATTGATGCACCTCAACTAAAAGCTAAAAAAATCAGAAACAACGAAACAAAAACGTGAAATGTCGAGCAAAAAAAATCGGTTTTCTCTGGGGGGGTGCGTCTTCATCATATCATATAACCCAAACACTGCACCTATCTAATAAAATTTTGTACCTTTGGGATATACGTATAATTTAAAAATTAAGAACCATGGATGGATTAACAATGAAAGATGGGAGATTGATTAATGATCGCCCTGTAGGTATTTCTGGTATATCACAAGCTTCTATGTTACGCAAGGCTAACAAGCAAAGAAGTATAACTCAAGATATTGCATTGGGTATTGAACTTGCTGATGACAGAAAACAAATGAAACAAGCAATTGCAAAATTTTTAAAGTAAAATTTACTGTTTTGTTTTAAGGGGTGACTTTATAGTTGCCTCTTTTTTTGTTTTATTGTGACAGAATTATAAAGATTACTATATTATTGTGACAAATAAATGACAGTTTTGTGACGAATTTAAATACTTAACTATTTGATTATTAGAGTGGTGATAGTTTGTGACAGTTTTAAAGGGTTGTATAGGGAGTAGTATTTATAAAAGGAGGAAAATATATATATATATATAGGGAAAAAAGTTTGTCACCTTGTCACGAGTTTTGAAATGGAATAATTATTGTATCTTTGTATGTATAACATTTAAATCAAATCAAATGAATAATCCAATGGGAGGGTATTCACCTAAAGAACTTACGATAGGTGTAGACTCACAAAAGAAACTTCTTCAGGGTATCTCTATGATATCGAGTGCAGTTAAGAGCACGTTAGGACCTATGGGTCAAACAGTAATAATTGAATCACCTCATCACACGCATGGAATGACAGTCACCAAGGATGGTGTTACTGTTGCCAAGAGTTATGACATGGCAGACCCTGTAGGTAATCTTGCCGTAAAGATGATGAAAGAAGCGTCAGCTAGAACTGCTACCTCAGCAGGTGATGGGACTACCACTGCTATTGTGCTGACAGAGGCGTTAGTCAAACAGGGATTGCAAAAGATTACTGGTGATGTAAACAAGACAGAAGTTCTAAGACATCTAGCAAGTGAGACCGAAGGGTTGGTTAAGTCTTTAAAGAAAGAAAGTAAGAAGGTTACCAAGAAGAGGTTAGTTGATGTGGCAACTATATCAGCTAATAACGACAAGGTTATAGGAAAGATAATCTCTGACTGCTACAACGATGTTGGCAAGAACGGCATAGTCACTGTAGAGAACTCACCGACACCAGATACTTTTTATGAAACCACGAAGGGTATTAAGATAGATAAGGGATATTCGTCACCGATGTTTATCAACCACCAAAAGAAAGACGAGTGTATATTGGATGATGTGCATATACTAGTATGTGATGCAGAGATCAGTAACATACTTCAGATAGAGAATGTGTTGAAACCAATCATACAAGATAAGAAAAAATTATTAATTATATCACCATGTACTACGAATGTGATAGCCACTTTGGCTGCCAACGTTCAGAAGAGGGGGTTACACTTATGTACAGTACCACCACCAAACTTTGGATATCGTCAGCATGAGCTGATGCAGGACATTGCGTTGTCGGTAGGAGCTACATATTTTTCGGAGAAGACAGGTGACGATTTAAGCCTCATTGAATTTACAGACTTAGGGTTTGCTTCCAGGGTGATAGTTGGGAGAGACTCTTCTGTAATTTTAAGTGAGGCTGAGGAAAACAAGGATGTGGACCAAAGGGTAGCTGAGTTATGGGATGCACATAAGGTAACCAAAGCAAAGCAGGACAAGGATTTTATTCTGCAGCGAATCGCCTCCTTAACAGGAGGGATAGGAGTTATCCATGTAGGAGGTAACACAGACCTTGAGCAGAAGGAGTTATATGACAGGGTAGACGATGCAGTGTGTGCAGTACGTTCAGCTTTAGAGGAGGGAATACTTCCAGGAGCAGGAATGGCACTAGCAAAAATATGTGCACCCTTTCACTTCAAGAGAAATGAAAAAAAGGAAACCAAGGAGCTTATGGTAGCAAGAGATATTATGTACAATGCTCTGCAAGCTCCATGGAGACAGATACTTATAAACGCAGGTCTAGAACCTGATGATATTCTTAAAGACCACTACCTTAGTGGATTTGACTATGGGTATGATTTAAAGACTAAGGAATATGGTGACCTAATAGAGATGGGTGTCATTGACCCTACCAAGGTAACTAGGTCAGCTCTTCAAAATGCAGTGTCTGTTGCAGTAACTATTTTATCAACCAATGCTATTATTACAATGGCTAGAACATACGAGACCGAATGAAGCCAATAGGAAAATATATCGTGATTGATGAAATCAAAGAAGAGATCAGTACAGAGTCAGGAATACTTTTAACTGCTGAAGACACAAAAGACTTGAGGTATAAGAAGGGTGTGGTTGTGATGCCTGGAACAGATGTGGCAGTAGTAAACACTGCTGATGAGATATACTATGACTCAAGGGCAGGCTACAAGATGGTAATCAACGGAACGCAGCACACAGTTATTTCTGAGTCTGATGTCGTTGTTGTCTTGTAAAAGCGTTCATTTCTGTTATAAAATTTCGATACACCTTATCGGTGTATGATACGTTTCTAAGAAACATAGGGTTGCCATCATTACTTGTAGGAATTTCCTTCCCATTGAGGTATTTGTATATTGATGTGGTGACCCTTTTTCCTTTTGTAGAAAGTTGATAAAGAGCTTTCCTTTTCCCCATTCTTTTTCTAAACACCTCAATCCAACCTGCCTGTCTTAGATTTTCAAACCTGTTTTTATTCCAACTGATTAACTCATCGAACTCTTTGAATTTATCTTTTGAAAAGTATTGTTCTGATTTTAAAAACAGTAGGATGTCAAGGTCTGCTTGTGTTAGTTTATGTTTTGCTTTTATAAACTGACGCACTACCCTCCAATATTTTAAGTAGTCTGATTGCATAAAATTTAATTTAGTAACTTTGTTGTAAAGATACTAATTATGACTGACGAAGAAAAAACATCTAATTTCAGGAAAAAGACTGCTGATGCAATTTCTGATTTAAAATCACAAAATAAAAAGCTCACTTCTGAAGCAATCGCAAACAGAAAGGAAAAAAGAGCTGCAGCTAAAAAAAAGAGGAAAGATGCTAGAAGAAAAAGAGTGTCAGACAAGTATACTAAAATAGCAGGTCTTCAGGGACTTCAAGGACTTCAAGGATTAACAACAACAAAAAATAAAACGACATGAGTAAATGTAAAGGAAAAACAGGAGCTACTTTAAAAGCTTGCAAGGAGCAAGAAAAGTTTATGAAACAATTAAAGAAAAAAGATAGTATTTTTAATGCTAAAAATAAAGCTGCTATGAAGACAAAAAATAAGTATTTAAAAAAATATTCTACGAATAATAAAAATACAGTACGAACTTCTCAGCCATTAGCTCCAACACAATTTTAAATTTTGGCAAAGAAGGGAAGAACAAAAGAAAACAAAATATGCCCTGCAGGCATTGCTTGGGCAAAGAGAACCTTTGACAAATATCCATCTGCGTATGCGAATATGGCTGCAAGTAAATATTGTAAAGACCCTAACTACGCTAAAGGAAAAAAATAAGTTTGAATAAAAACCATTACAATATTGTTATGATGATATTAAGTGTTATAGGTTTTATATTAATATTTACATTAGTTGCATCTGTAATAATAGATAGACAATTAGATGAAGATAGTAAAGAAATTATAAGACAAATAACAACAAGTTTAATTGCTATTGTAGCAATGATAATAGGAAATAATTATATAAAATAAATTAATTATGCCAACAGATAAAACAATAGTAACTACTGCTTCTGTTACAAAAGTAAAAAATGACAAAAAGAAAAGAAAGAGTCGTTCTACATTTGAATCAGAAAATAGAATTTCAAAAAAAGTTACTAACGGAGGAAATATAAAACGTAAATCGGCAACCTTACAAGATGATGGTAGTTTGGTAATTGCAGTTAATACTTCTAGAAAACCTGTTGGAAGAAAAAGAACTATTAATAAAAAAAATAGAGCTGCTAAGAAGTTAGAAAGAATGACTAATAGGTTTAATAAACAACAAGATAGATTTATAAATAAAATAAATTAATTATGCCAACAGTAAAATTTAGTTGTCCAGATACTGGAAAGTCAATGAAAAAAAGTTTTCCCTACAATGCAGTAGGAAAAGCTCAAGCACATACATTTGCAAAAACGATGGGTGGTTCTATGAAGAACAATCCCAACACTAAAATGACTGAAACAGGTTACTAATGGGTGATCCAATAAAAAAAAGAAGAAAGCAGCATTTAAAAAACCTTGAACGAAATAAGTCAGGTAGAAAGGCTACTGTAAAGATGGCAACGTATACAGGTGGAAAAAATAATGATAAACATTATGCTGCTCCTACTATAACTTTTAAAAAAAATGAAAAAGCAAAACCTCAAACATTTAAGCAAGCACTAGAAGCAGGGGAAGTTTATGAATTCAAAAGCAAAAGAAGAGCAGAAAGATTTGCTGCAGGTTCTTGGAAAAAAGGAAAAGCAAGAAGGGAAGCTATGAAGGCATATAGGAAAAGCAAAAGACTAAAAAGTAATGGGTGATCTAGCTAAATGGAGAAAAGAAAAGTGGGTACGTATAGGGCTTGATGGTTCTATTAAAGGAGCTTGTGGAACAAGCAAAAACAAAAAGAACCCAGATAGATGTCTTCCATTAGCTAAAGCCAAATCATTAAGTAAAAGACAACGAGCTAAAACGGCAAGAAAAAAGAAAGCCTCTGGTGGAAAGAAGCAGTTTGTTTCAAACACAAAGGCAGCACGAGTAACTAAAAAATATACTAAGTAATGGCAACAATACCAGATGGAACAAAATTTCATGGAGTAGCACCCTCTGTAGATACTCAGAACAAAGGCTCTGCACAGGCTAATGCAATGAGAGATGCTTATACTCTTGAAGAGTTAGGTGAATCTATAAATATTTTTATTCAAGATAATTCAGTTACACGTCTAGTTCCTGAGTTTATCACTGCGACACCTGGAGGAAGTTCTGTATTATCAACATCTAAAAATATTGTAGACATTAATTGGGTTGGTGGATCAGGAACTTATACTTTAACGTTGCCTTCAGCAACTGAGATACCTTATAGGTTTTTAAGGATAGTAAATGACTCCACTGTTACTGCAAATGATAAGGTTGATATAGCTGCACCTATTGGTGAAACTATTGATGGGGGTGCAACATATGAAATAAACAAATCATATAACGGAGTTGCAGTATGGTCTGATGGTAGTAATTGGATAGTAATTCAAGCAAAATCAACATAATGGCAGACAAAAGTAAAATGGCTTGTAACAAGCCAAGACGTTCAGATAGAGCAGGAAAAAAGAAAATGGTTAAAGCTTGTGCAGGTGGCAAAGAAAAACTTATTCATTTTGGTGCAAAAGGTTACGGACACAACTACAGTGCAGCAGCTAGAAAAAGTTTTAAAGCTAGACATAAGTGTGGAACTGCAAAAAGTAAATTAACTGCAAGATATTGGGCATGTAAAAACTTATGGTCAGGTAAAGGTGGAAGCACAAAATCTAGTCCAAAAAATAGGCAAGGAAAATATTAGTATATTTGTATCATGGGAAAATTTAAACAACTAGTTAAGAAGCTAATGTCGGAAGGTAAGTCTGAAACGGCTGCTAAAAAAATAGCCTATACTGCTGGCGTAAACAAGTATGGTAAAAAAGGAATGGCTAGAAAAGCAGCAGCAGGTATGAAGAGAGCTAGAAGAAATAAGTAATTAATTAAATAAATAAATATATCATGAAACAAGGTTACAACGCTAGACTAGATGAATCTCTAGGAGCAAAAAACGGAAAAAAGTCTCAGTCATTAAAAGATCGTAGAGACGAAAGTAAAGCAATGTCTAAAAAAGACTATGGTCATGCATACGGAGGAGATCATTCTATGAAGTATGAAAAACATTACCCAAAAAGTGTAAAAGGACATTTAAGTAAATTAATAAGAAAATAAGTATGTTGAACGAAAAATCTAAAGGATTAGGAGATACCATTGAAAAAATTACCACTGCTACTGGTATTAAAAAAGTAGTAGACAAAGTTGCTAAAGCAACAGGTAAACCATGTGGATGTTCTGAAAGAAGAGATTCGTTAAACAGAAAGTTTCCATACAGTAAATAGTTAAACTTTAAAAATAAAAATAAAAATGATACCAAACGGAACAAAATTTCATGGAGTTGCATCCTTTGTACCAACAGAGAATTTAGGATCAGCTTCAGCAAACGCAATGAGAGATGCTTATACATTTCCTGAAGATTTCAGTGAACTTGTAACAATATCTTATAACGGAAAAATTATTAACCTCGGAGCAGGTAATAACAATCCATTTAACGGAGACACAGTAGAGTGGGGAGGAATCCAATCACCAACTAGTCAAGCTTCTGCAATTATATTTCCATATGCAGTAAAAATTCAGTCTGTATATTTTAAAGCTGCTGCACCAATGACTGGAGCAAGTGCAGATTTTAATTATGTATTTAATCTTTACACTAGTTCAGATTTAGCAGCAGACCCTAACACACCAGGAACATGGACTCAATTAGGAGCTTTAGTTACTGAGTTAACTAATTCAGATAACAATACTGCACCAGGATTTGTGGAAGATTTAACTTCTCAAAACCTTACTATTCCTGCAGGAAGTATGTTTGCTATGGGGGGAATTGAATTAGCAGGAAGCATTACAGAAACTACTCTTGAAGCAGTAGTAGGAATTGTTGTTACTAAAATTTAATATTTAAAATATGTCATACCAGAAATTACAAACAAGCAGGGCAGTTGCAGTGATTCCATCTAATACTGATGATATACCTAGCATTTCTTCACAAAATGGAAGAGGAAATAATGGATGTGTTTTATATGTAGGGACTGGAGGAAACCTTAGAGTATTAACTGCAGGTGGAGATGACGTAACTTTTGCAGGATTTCCTAATGGAGGTTTTTTACCAGTAAATGTTGTAAGAGTTTATTTAACAGGAACTTCTGCTTCTGACATATTAGCACTTTGGTAGTATGTATATATCCATTGCAGTAGGTATAGGATCTTCAACATCCTCAGCAATTGGTGCAGGGGGAGGTGGTTCTCTGCCTCTAACTGACGCTACATTTAATCAAGCTATTACAGATATATTAGCTCAAGACCCCAATGGGGATTACGACCTAGCACCCTATGGCAAAATTCAAGATTGGAACGTTAGCCAAGTAACAGATATGTCGAGTGCATTTCAATTTAAAAGTACTTTTAATGGAGATATAAGTTCTTGGAATACGTCTAGTGTGACTAATATGTTTGCTCTTTTTGATGGAGCTAGTTCTTTTAATGGAAACATAAGTAGTTGGAATACAAGTAATGTAGCTACTATGCAGGCTATGTTTTTTAACGCATCATCTTTTAACCAACCCCTTAATAATTGGGATGTGAGTAGTGTGACTACTATGAAAGAGATGTTTTTGAATACTACCTCTTTTAACCAAGATATAAGTTCATGGAACACTGGTAATGTTAGCAATATGCAACAAATGTTTCAAAATTCTGCTTTTAATCAACCTTTAAATAATTGGGATGTTAGTAATGTAATTGCTATGGGTTTTATGTTTAGAAGTAATTCTGTTTTTAACCAACCTCTTAGCAATTGGGATGTGAGCAATGTAATTGATATGTCTTATATGTTTCAGAACGCAACTTCATTTAATAAATCTTTAAACAGTTGGGATGTAGATAATGTTACAAATATGTTTAGCATGTTTGAAGATGCTATATCATTTAACGGAAACATTACTTCTTGGGACACTGCCAACGTGAACAACATGAAAGAAATGTGGAAAGATGCAACAAGTTTTAACCAAGATTTAAGTGGATGGGATGTAAGTCTAGTTACTAATTATACTGACTTTGATACTAATACACCAAGTTGGATATTATCCAAACCACCTTTTGTAAATGCTAGTCAATTAACTGATGCAACATTTCAAACTGCAATTAATGATATACTAGCTCAAGACCCTAATGGAGACTATAATCTTTCTCCTTACGGAAAGATACAAGATTGGGATGTGAGCCTAGTAACTAATATGACTAATGCTTTTTTTAACAAAAGCTCGTTTAATGGCGATATTAGTGCTTGGGATGTGTCAAGTGTAACTTTAATGGGTAGTATGTTTAGAGGTGCAACTGTTTTTAATCAAAACTTAAATTCTTGGGATGTCAGCAGTGTAACTAATATGTTTTCTATGTTTAGGGATGCTTCTGTTTTTAATGGCAATATTACAAGTTGGAATACAAGTAGTGTTACTGTTATGGGCGATATGTTTTATTCTGCAAATGCTTTTAATCAAGATATAGGTTCTTGGGATACTGGTAGTGTAACTAGTATGACTAATATGTTTAGGAATAATTCTATTTTTAATCAAGATATAGGTTCTTGGGATACTAGTAGTGTGACTAACATGAGTAGTATGTTTTATTCTGCAAATGCTTTTAATCAAGATATAAGCTCTTGGGATACAAGTAATGTATTTACCATGCAATATATGTTTTTAGGTGCAGGTATATTCAACCAACCTCTTGACTCATGGGATGTGAGTAGTGTTTTTAACTTTGAAGCAATGTTTCAAAATGCTTATGATTTTAACCAAGATTTAAATTCATGGGATACAAGTAGTGCTACTGGTATGACTAAAATTTTTTATCGAGCATTTGATTTTAACGGAAACATTAGTTCTTGGGATGTTAGTAATATTACTGATATGTCTCAGATGTTTCGTCAAGCATTTGCGTTTAATCAAGATATAAGTTCTTGGGATGTGAGTAATGTAACTATAATGTCTCAAATGTTTTATGATGCTCGTGATTTTGACCAAGATTTAAATTCATGGGTTGTTAGTGGTGTTACTAATATGAGTCAAATGTTTTCTGGAGCAAATGATTTTAACGGAGACATAAGTGGATGGGATGTAAGTAGTGTGACTCTTATGTCTTATATGTTTCAGTTTACTATTTTCAATCAAGATATAGGGTCTTGGGATACGAGTAGTGTTACCACTATGACTAATATGTTTAATTTTGCAAATTCTTTCAATCAAGATATAGGGTCTTGGGATACGAGTAGTGTAACTAAGATGGATAGTATGTTTACTGGTACTCCTTTTAACCAAGATATAAGTGGATGGGATACGAGTAGTGTTAACACTATGTTCAATATGTTTGAGAATGCAGATTCATTTAATCAACCTATTGGTAGTTGGGATGTGAGTAGTGTTACTAGGATGAATGATATGTTTAATAAGTGTCGTGATTTTAATCAACCTTTAAATAATTGGGATGTTAGTAGTGTAACTAGTATGGGTAGAATGTTTGGGCAAACAGATTCTTTTAATCAAAACTTAAATTCTTGGGATACAAGTAGTGTTGATAATATGACTCAAATGTTTTTTGAGTCTAATTTTAATGGAGATATTTCAAATTGGGATGTGAGTAGTGTTACTAATATGGGTAGAATGTTTTCTGATTCTACTGCTTTTAACGGAGACATAAGTGGATGGGATACTGGTAGTGTTACTGATTTTAATAATATGTTTAGAAATTCTTCTTTTAACCAAGATATAAGCTCTTGGGATGTGACTAGTGCAAATACTACGTTAAGTATGTTTTTTAATGCTACTGCTTTTAACCAAGATTTAAGTTCTTGGGATACGAGTAGTATAACTAATATGGGCTTTATGTTTCAAGATGCAACATCTTATAACCAAGATTTAAGTGGATGGAGTGTGAGTAATGTGACTTACTGTACAAGCTTTGCTGATGGCACTACTTCATGGACACAACCAAAACCTAATTTTGCTGCCTGTACTCCATAGATAGGTTAATTATTTTTTACTTAACTTTGTTTGTATGAAATCAAGTATTAAAACTTACTATGTTCAAACTAATTCTTGGTTGATTGACGTTCAAATGAATTATCAATACAAACATGTTTAGTAAAATGAACTTATCGGATATAAAACTGACTATACTTAATGGTCTTGCTTTAGTTGTTTCATTTAGTAAAATAGAAGCAATACTAAAAATAATATTATTAATAATCTCTATTGTGTATACGGCACAAAGAATTTATGCTAACTATAAGGAAAATAAATGAAACACTTTAGCTACAAAGAATTTGATTCACCTGACATGCCAGGAAGTGGTAATTTAATGGATGAGAATTTTCTACAGATGCTTGATGAGGTTCGTGATAAATTTGGAAAGCCTATTGTTATAAATAGTGGGTATAGATCGCAAGAGCATAACGCAGCAGTTGGTGGTAAACCTAAGACTGAAACTTCAAAAGGTTCAAGTCATATGTATGGGTTAGCAGCAGATATAAAATGTGATAATAGTGTTGATAGATTTCATTTAATATTTTTACTACAAGAAACAGGTTTTCAAAGAATAGGAGTTGCTAAAACTTTTATTCATGTAGATTTAGATTTAGAGAAGTCTCAGCAAGTAATGTGGATGTATTAGTATGAAAAAAATATTAGATTGGTTTGGAGGTACTGTAGTCAAGGACATAATGGGTGGTCTTGATAAACTATTTACTTCTAAAGAAGAAAAAATATTAGCAGAGAATGCTATCAAACAAATTCTTATTGAAAAAGAATTGGAGCTGCAAAGAATGCAGACAGAAATAATAGTAGCCGAAGCGAAAGGGAATTGGATTCAAAGAAGTTGGAGACCAATTTTAATGTTAGCTTTTGGGTTTATAGTTATCTATGTAAAGTTTCTTGCTCCTTTGTTTGATTTAACAATACCTGAGCTTGAAAACGAGTTTTGGAATTTGCTACAAATAGGAATAGGTGGATATGTTATCGGAAGAACAGGAGAAAAAATGATGAAGTCATATTCAGATACAAAAAAATAATATTATGCCAAAAATTAGTTCATATAATACAGTTGCACCTCAAGGTGATGATAAGATAGTTATCACTCAAACAAATGGTACACCAACAGATGTAACCAAGAACATTACTGTCGATGGTTTAAAAACTTACATAGGACAAGCTGATGATATTCCTACACCCTATATGTATGTTTTAAAAAGACCATATGTTGATGCAACTACAAAAAATAACAAAGCTTTTGTTGCTATGCAAAAACCAACTGAAACAGATTGGTTAACTAAAAATCCTAGGCTTTTTATGTTTAGATATAGAAAGCAAAAAAATAAAAGAATAGATTTAGGTCCTAATTATTCGTATATAATGAAAAGGGCAAATTTTATTCATCCTTCTCATAACAATGGAGAATATCAGAGAGCTAATTTTCCAGGTAGTAATTGGGCATCAACTATCCAAACTACCAATGGTGGTGCATTATTATTTCCTATTCCAACAGAATGGGATATAAATAGTGAATTAAAGATTGCTAAGACAGGGTCATTGATAACTGACTTTGCTTCGCTAAGACCTACTACATATATTGAAGTTCCTTTTAATCCTTTAGGATTTTTGTTTGATATCCTGAATCCAACAGAAGTGACATCACTTCCTGCGACAACAACCAATCAAAACTGGGGAACACGATTTTCAGTTACAAGACCTGCTGCTAATGAAAATACAGAGAATAATCCAAATGATTATCATACCTCACAAATTATAATGAAATTTGCTATAGGTATACCAAACCCTACATGGACAAATACAAACCATGAGTTACCTTATATTTTTGGAAATTTATCAAATGCCGTAACATTAAAATATCAATATGATGGCAGTAATAATCAAGTTGTAAATAATTACACAATAGCTCAAGGGTCAACAGGTAATGCTCAAAGGTCTAGTCCTTAAAATATGCGAGGAGCTCAATTAGTATGACATCCTTGAGATGTTTACAACTAGGGTCACATCCTTGAGATGTTTCCAATTAGAGTCTCCTCTTCGCTTAGAATACCTCTGTTAATTCAGGGGTATTTTTTTTTCATTATATTTGTTATAAATTAAATCTAATTAAATGAATGATATTCGTAAGATAGCAGTTGGTCCTGATTACAAAGGAGGAGCTATGCACTATGTTGTTGGGCAAGAAATATTAAAAGGTACTTACAAAATACATCACATAAGATATGATGAAAATGTAGATGCTTTTAAAGTATGGATTGAATCTACATACAATAAAGAAATTGTTTTGTGGAAGCAGTTTATTAATATGCCTGTATCTGTCGAATATAATATTAACTTCTAATGAAATCACCTTACTTATTTATAACTACTCCTTTAGACAATAAAAGATATAACAATACAAAAAATATAGGTGGAGTAGACTTTATAACAAGCACCTCCGAGGAAAATCACAAAGCATCTAATCGTATTGCTGAGGTGGTAGCCACACCTATTGTGTATGATGGTCCTATAAAGCCAGGAGATAAACTTTTAGTTCATCACAATGTTTTTAAGTTTTACAATGACATGCAGGGTAGAAGAAAAAGTGGCAGGAGTTATTTTATGAATGATTTGTTTTTTGTTGAGCCTGATCAGTTTTATATGTATCATGATGGTAAAGAGTGGAATACTAATGGAAGGTATTGCTTTACAAAACCTGTTCCTACTGAAGATTATTATCTATATAAAAACACTAATGAAGAGCCATTGGTGGGTGAAATAAAATATAGCAATGAGTATTTACGTTCACAAAATGTAAATCCAGGAGACAAAATATGTTTTAAACCAGAAAGCGAGTATGAGTTTGAAGTGGATGGTGAAAAACTTTATCGAATGTTTGATCATCAAATAACAATTAAATTATGAAAGATAAGCCTAAAAGAAAAAAACGACCAAGAATTAAATATAATCCAAATGGCACTAGACCCACAAACTTTAAAGAAGAATATTATTCAGGCAGGAATGAGAGCCGTAGAGCAACTAATTAAAGTTGCTAAGGAAGATATAATTAAACCAGACCCTGAAGACGAGCTAGCTGCTGATAGATTAAAGAATGCTGCAGCTACAAAGAAGTTAGCTATATTTGATGCTTTTGATATACTGACTAGAATAGAGAATGAAAAAAATTTAATGGAAATCGAAGCACGAGGTCCAAGTAAACTAGACACTAAACAAGGATTTGCAGAACGAAGGTCTTCATAGTTTATACAGAGTTATAGATAACTACATACCTAAAGGTATTCTTAAAAAAAAGAATAGAAATAGGTCATGGAAATATGGCTATGATGAAAAGTATGATGTTGTTGTAATTTCTAAAACAGGTGAGGTAGGTGAGATATATGAAATTAACGGACTTAGAATTGGATTACCTAAAGCTCCAGAGTCTCTTCAAAGAGACAACAATAAGTGGGAAAGAAAAGAGCCTCCAAAGGCAATCTTAAAAATACAATCTATATTTCAATGGAATGAGCACCCTAATACTTTTAAAGCTCAATGGGTAGACTACATTGAAAATGAATTTGATAAAAGAGAGCAAGGCTATTGGTTTGTAAACAATAACAAAAGTACATATATAACTGGGTCACATTACATGTATCTTCAATGGACAAAGATTGATGTTGGTTATCCAGATTTTAGGGAAGCTAATAGAATTTTTTATATTTTTTGGGAAGCTTGTAAAGCAGACCCTCGTTGCTTTGGCATGATATATTTAAAAATCAGACGTTCAGGTTTTTCTTATATGGCATCTGAAGAGTGTGCAAATGTTGGAACAATATCTAAAAACTCTCGTATTGGAATATTATCTAAGTCTGGTTCTGATGCAAAAAAAATGTTTACAGACAAGGTTGTTCCAATTGTAAGAAACTATCCGTTCTTTTTTAAACCTGTCCAGGATGGTATGGATAAACCAAAAACTGAATTAGCTTTTAGAATACCTGCATCAAAGATTACAAAAAAGAATATGTACAATGTTGATGATGAAGAGATGGAAGGTCTTGACACAACTATTGACTGGAAGAACACAGATGATAACTCTTATGATGGTGAAAAACTTTTACTATTAGCTCATGATGAAAGTGGTAAATGGCTAAAGCCTAATAATATATTAAATAATTATCGTGTTACCAAAACTTGTTTAAGGTTGGGTAGAAGAATAATTGGTAAATGTATGATGGGTTCAACTTCTAACTCCCTTAGTAAAGGAGGGGAAGAGTTTAAAAAACTGTATTATGACTCTAATCCACATGAAAGAAGTAATAATGGTCAAACCAAAAGTGGGTTATATTCACTTTTCATCCCTATGGAGTGGAACTTTGAAGGTTATATAGATGAGTATGGTATGCCTATGAATGATGTAATAGAGTATTGGAACAATGAAGTTGAAAGTTTAAAGAATGATCCTGACGCATTAAATGAGTTTTACAGACAATTTCCTCGAACTGAATCTCATGCGTTCAGGGATGAAAGCAAACAGTCATTGTTTAATCTTACACGTATATATCAGCAGATAGACTACAATGATTCACTTATACAAGAACACCACACAACACGTGGTTCTTTTTCCTGGAAGAATGGAATTAAAGATACTGAAGTAATATGGACTCCTAACACTAGAGGAAGATTTTTAGTAGGATGGCTTCCTAAAAAGAATATGCAAAATAGGTACAAGAAAAATAACAAGGGAGATTTTTTTCCTTTAAATGAGCATCTTGGTGCTTTTGGGTGTGATAGCTATGACATATCAGGAACTGTTGGAGGAGGTGCATCTAATGGGGCATTGCATGGAATTACAAAGTTTAATATGGATGATGCTCCTAGTAATCAGTTTTTTTTAGAGTATGTAGCAAGACCTCAAACTGCCGAAATATTTTTTGAGGAAGTATTGATGGCGTGTGTTTTTTATGGAATGCCTATATTAGTAGAGAATAATAAACCTAGGTTATTATATCATTTTAAAAATAGAGGGTATAGAAGCTTTAGTATAAATCGACCAGATAAACTTAAACACAAACTCTCTAAGACAGAAAAAGAACTTGGGGGTATACCTAACTCAAGTGAAGCAGTAAAACAAGCTCACGCAGCAGCTATTGAGTCTTATATTGAAACATATGTAGGACTAGTTAAAGAAGATGAAATGGGTTACATGCCTTTTAGTAGAACATTAGAAGATTGGGCAAAGTTTGATATTAGCAATAGAACTAAGTTTGATGCATCTATTAGTTCAGGTTTAGCAGTAATGGCTTGTCAAAGACACCTTTATCAACCTGTAAAAAAACAATCAAATATTATTGTTAACTTTGCTAGATATAACAATAAAGGAAATCGTAGTGAAATAATTAGATAAATGAAAGACGTAAAAATAAATGTTTCCTCTGTTGGGTTTCCAAGTCAGTTTGTTTCTGATAGTGAAAAAGCATCAGATGAATTTGGCTTACAAATAGGTCAAGCCATTCAATACGAATGGTTTAAGAAAGATGGCAACCAATGTAGATACTATAATCAGTGGAGAGATTTCTACAGGTTACGTCTTTATGCTAGAGGTGAACAGTCGGTTGCTAAATATAAAAATGAACTTGCAGTTGATGGTGATTTAAGTTACTTGAATCTAGATTGGACACCTGTACCTATTATACCTAAATTTGTAGATGTTGTTGTTAACGGAATGAACGACAGGTTGTTTGATGTAAAAGCATATGCCGAAGACGCTATGTCTCAAGCTCAAAGAAGCAAGTATCAAGATATGATACAAGGTCAAGCAGCAGCCAAAGATATACTTCAAATTGTACAAAAAGAAACAGGAGCTGACCCTTTTATTATGAATCCTGATGACCTTCCTCAAACTGATGAAGAGTTAAATTTATACATGCAACTTAAATATAAGCCTGCAATAGAGATTGCAGAAGAGGAAGCAATTAATACAATTTTAGCTGAAAACCACTATAACGATGTTCGTAAAAGAGTTGATTATGATTTAACTGTTTTAGGTATTGGTTGTACAAAACACGAATTTTTACCAGGAGCAGGAGTTGAAATTAAATATGTAGACCCTGCAAATATTGTTTACAGTTATACAGAAGACCCACACTTTAAAGATTGTTTTTATTGGGGAGAAATTAAAACTCTCCCAATTACTGAGTTGATGAAAATTGACCAGTCTTTAACTAGAGAAGATTTAGAAGAAATTTCTAAATACTCTCAGAGTTGGTATGACTATTATAATGTGGCTCAATTCTATGAGAATGATATTTTTTATAGAGACACTGTTACATTAATGTATTTTAATTATAAAACCACTAAAAAAGTAGTTTATAAAAAGAAAATACTAGAAAATGGAGGAGCAAAGGTTATAGAGAAAGATGACCAATTTAATCCACCTGTAGAAATGATGGAAGAAGGAAGATTTGAAAAGATGGAAAAAACCATTGATGTGTGGTATGAAGGAGTAATGGTTATGGGTACAAATATTCTTTTAAAGTGGGAACTTGCAGAAAATATGGTAAGACCTAAATCAGCTCAACAACATGCATTACCAAACTATGTAGCAGTTGCACCAAGAATGTACAAAGGTGTTATTGAGTCTTTAACTAGACGTATGATTCCTTTTGCAGATTTAATACAAATAACACATTTAAAACTACAACAAGTAATTTCAAGAGTTGTTCCTGATGGGGTTTATATTGATGCTGATGGATTGAATGAAGTAGACCTAGGTACAGGAAATGCTTATAATCCAGAAGATGCTTTGAGATTATATTTTCAAACAGGTTCTGTTATTGGTAGAAGCTATACACAAGATGGAGATTACAACCAAGGTAAAGTACCAATAAAAGAATTACAATCTAGTTCAGGTTCTAGTAAAACACAAATGCTTATTGCTAATTATAATCATTATTTAGGAATGATTAGACAAGTCACAGGATTAAACGAAGCTAGAGATGCTTCATCTCCTGATCCTAATTCTTTAGTTGGTTTGCAAAAACTTGCAGCTTTAAATTCCAATGTTGCAACTAGACATATACTTGAAGGTTCGTTGTATATATATAGAACTTTAGCAGAAGCTATAACTTATAGGGTAGCAGATATATTACAGTATGCAGACTTTAAAGATGATTTTGCTAATGCTATAGGTAAATATAATGTGAGTATACTTAATGATATTAAAGACTTGTATATTTATGACTTTGGTATTTTTATTGAAGTAGCTCCAGATGAAGAACAAAGAGCTCAATTAGAAGCTAACATACAAATGGCTTTATCTAAGGGTGACATTAATTTAGAAGATGCTATTGATATTCGAGAAATAAAAAATATCAAACTTGCTAATCAATTACTTAAAGTAAAACGTAAAGCATTACAAGAGCAGCAACAACAACAAGTTATGCAAGCTCAAGCTATGCAGGCTCAACAAGCTTTAAAGTCTCAAGAAATAAAGTCTCAAATGGAAATGCAAAAGCAACAAGCTGAGATGCAAGGTAAGATGCAATTAAAACAAGCTGAGATAGCTTTTGAGATTGAAAAGCAAAATAATGAGGCTATGCTTAAAAGTAAATTAATGCAAGAAGAGTTTAATTATAATATACAACTAAGAAATATATCGGAACAATCATTAGCTCAAAGAGAGGTACAAAGAGAAGGAGCAAAAGCTAATAGAATTAGTCAAGCTAATACTGAACAATCAAAACTAATACAACAAAGAAAAAATAATTTACCACCAGTAAATTTTGAATCAAATGAGGATAGTCTAGATGGATTTGACTTGGCTGAATTCAATCCTAGATAATGTCTAAAATTGGTATTATTTTTTTCTTATATTTGTAATAATTAAATTTAATCATATGGAATTCAAAGTAAAAGAAGTAACAGTAGGGGAAGAAAAATCCACACAACAGGTAGAACAAGAGCTTTTAGACAAGCATGAAGAAGGTCTTCAAGAAGACCAACCTAAAGCTGAAGAGCCAAAAGCTGAAGAACCTGCTGAATTAAACGAGAAAGACGTTCTTTCATATATTGGTAAAAGATATAATAAAGAAATTAATTCATTTGATGAATTAATGAGTGAGAGAGAAACTCAGGAAGAATTACCTGAAGATGTCGCTGCTTACTTTAAATATAAAAAAGATACAGGGAGAGGAATCAAAGACTATGTAGAATTACAAAAAGATTTTGATGATACCAATCCTGATTCTTTACTTAGAGATTATTTACGTGTTACGGAAGATGGTCTTGATGAAGAGGATATAGAAACCTTAATGGATGACTATTCTTTTGATGAAGACTTAGATGATGAGGGTGACATAAAGAAAATTAAGTTAAAGAAGAAAAAAGCTATTGCTAAGGCAAAAGATTACTTTAAAGAAATGCAAGAGAAGTATAAGCAACCACTTGAGTCAAGGGGAATGCAGACTTCAAATGTCTCTGATGAAGAAATGGAAGGCTATAAGCAATACATTGCAGATGCGAAGTCTCATGAAGAAGAGACTACTAGAAAGAAAGAGTTTTACGACTCAAAGACGTTAGAAGTATTTACACCTGAATTCAAAGGTTTTGAGTTTAATATAGGTGAAGAAACAATAACATTTTCTCCAGGTAGTTTAGAAGATTTAAAAAAAAATGCATTAAATCCAGGTGGTTGGGCAACCAAGTATTTAGATGATAGTGGTCTTTTAAAAGATTCTAAAGGTTTTCATAGGAGTGTAGCAATTGCACAGAATCCTGAAAAGTTTGCTAAGTTTTTTTACGAACAAGGTAAAGCTAATGCCACAGAAGACGTAATGCGTAAGACAAAAAATATAAATATGTCAGAACGCAGAACACCTGAAGTGACAAGCAAGGGAGGAACACAATTTAAGTCTTTAAGCACAGATAGTGGTAGAGGACTTAAAATTAAGAGTATAAAAAGAAAATAATTAATTTAAAAAAATAAAAATTATGGCAGGATCAGTCCAAGCTACGCCAGGTTTTGATTTGCAACCAAGTTCGCATCAAACACCTTTAGCGTCAAATTATATTACTGACTTCAACTTTTTGAATCAGTATTTACCAGATACTTACGAAAAAGAATTCGAAAGATATGGTAACAGAACAATCTCCTCATTCATTAGAATGGTAGGAGCAGAAATGCCTTCTAACTCAGACCTTATTAAATGGGCAGAGCAAGGAAGATTACACACCAAGTACGTTGATTGTGGTACTGCAGCAGTAGTAGCAGGTGGAGAAGCAGTTTTCCAAGTAAATGACGTTCTTAACCCTGCAGGTTCAACTGTACAACCAGGTTCTGGTGCAACAGTTCAAATTGCAATTAGAGTTGGTCAAACAGTTGTTGTTGTAAACAATGATGGATCAGGTGAGTTCAAAGCTATTGTTATAGCAGTTGACCTTGCAAACAACCAATTCACTGTTGCATTCTACGATGCAGGTGGTTATACAGGTGGTTCAGGATTAGGAAATGCTGATGCAAGTGTTTTCATCTATGGTTCTGAATTTAAGAAAGGAACAAACGGAATGCAAGGTTCATTAGAATCTGACGATTTCATTTTCGAAAACTCTCCAATTATCATCAAAGATAAGTATGCAGTATCAGGTTCTGATATGGCTCAAATCGGATGGATTGAGGTTACTACTGAAAACGGAGCTTCAGGTTACTTATGGTACTTAAAGTCTGAACACGAAACTCGTTTACGTTATGATGACTATTTAGAAACTGCAATGATTGAAGCAGTTCCTGCTGAAGCAGGTTCTGGTGTTGCTACACAAGTTACTTCTGACCAAGTTGGAAACAAAGGTTCTGAAGGTGTATTCTATGTAGTGCAACAAAGAGGAAATGTATGGGCAGGTGGAAATCCTAATGCTTTAGCAGATTTTGATGCAATCATTTCACGTTTAGATAAGCAAGGTTCTATTGAAGAGAATGTAATTTTCTTGAACAGAGACTTTGGATTTGACATCGATGATATGTTAGCAGCTCAAAACTCTTATGGAGCAGGTGGAACTTCTTATGGTCTTTTTGACAATGATGAGGAGATGGCACTTAACTTAGGATTTACAGGATTCCGTAGAGGTTATGACTTTTACAAGTCTGACTGGAAATACTTAAACGACCCAACAATGCGTGGTGGAGTTGATGGTACAGGAAGCATCAATGGATTGTTAGTGCCTGCAGGTTCTACAACTGTTTATGATCAAATTCTTGGAAAGAACGCTAAGAGACCATTCTTACATGTTCGATACAGAGCTTCTGAAACTGAAGACAGACGTTACAAAACTTGGATTACTGGTTCTGCTGGTGGTGCAAGAACATCTGACTTAGATGCGATGGAAGTAAACTTCTTGAGTGAAAGAGCAGTTTGTACTTTAGGTGCAAATAACTTCTTCATCTTCCAAGATTAAGAATACCAACAAGTGAAAGGGGGTCTCTTTAAAGAGACTCCTTTTTTATAAATTAAATTAAATTATATCAAATGAAAACTACAGTACAAAGAGTAGACAAAGTCTACAAATTAACAAGAAATGCAGCACCTTTATCTTTCATGCTTGCAACTAGACACACTAGAAGATTCCCATTACTTTGGGTTGACCCTGAAACAGGAATAAACAGAGAATTACGTTATGCTAGAAATCAATCATCTCCATTTGTAGATGAACAAGATGATAATGCAATTATAGAGCCTGTTATTTTTGAAGATGGATTTTTAAGAGTTACTAAAAATAATCAAGTTTTACAAAGATTCTTAGATGTTCACCCACACAATGGTGTTAAGTTTAAAGAATTAGATAATGCAAAAGATGCTCAACAAGTTGTAGAAAACATTAACATAGAGCTTGACGCAATGATAGAAGCTCGTTCTTTATCTATATCACAATTAGAAACTTTAACAAGAGTGTTGTTTCAAAAAGACCCATCTAGAATTAGTACGGATGAAATGAAGAGAGACATCTTGGTTTATGCTAAAAGAGAACCTGAAGATTTTATGTCGGTTATAAACGACCCTGTATTAAAGTTACAAGCAACTGTACATAAGTTGTTTGAACAAGGTCTTATTAAATATAGAAATAAAAATAAAGAAGTGTGGTTTTCTACCAAAACTAACAAAACACGACTATGTGTAATACCTTTTGGAGAAGACCCAATTTATATAGTGTCATCATATTTCCAATCTGACGATGGAATTGAGGCATTAAAAGTATTAGAGAACTTAATGGAGTAATTAGTTAATAATAATTTTTTTTGTGATTTATTAAGTAGGGGGGTCTTTTTTAAGACCTCTTTTTTTTTTGATTATCTTTGTGTAAATAATAGTTAGGATGATAAACGATATTAGAAATACAGTTTTAGCCGTATTGAACAAAAATAATTACGGCTACATCTCTCCACAAGATTTTAATCTATATGCACAACAAGCTCAAATGGATTTATTTGAGGATTATTTTTATGCATATAACTATCAGGTTAATAAAGAAAACCAAAGAACTTCTGGAACAGGATATGCTGATATAAAAAAAGGTTATGTAGAAGTTATAGATTTCTTTTCTGTAACTACGCCATTAACACCAATAGCACCAAATTATACACAGTATAATTTACCTTCATTAGCTACGACAGGTTCAGATTATTACTTAATTAACAAGATAATTATTAATAATACTTTAGTAGCTTCTGGAACTACAACAGGAAATGTTGGTGGGCAAAATAAAATAATAGATTCAAATGCAAACTTTACATCATCAGGTGTTCAGGTTGGAGATATTGTTTTTGTAGTCATAGCTTCAGTTCCTACTTATGTTACTGTAACGAGTGTTGATAGTAGTATACAACTAACTATTGAACCTAATGTTATAAATACGTTTCCATTAGCTTATCAAATATACAAAGGAAGCACCATCAAGGAAGTTGAAAGGGTGGAGCAAAGTAAAATTACTTTATTAAATATGTCTCCTTTAACTGCACCATCTTTGATGTTTCCTGCTTACACAACCGAAGGAAATGTTGCTACATTATATCCAACACCTGTATTAGGAACAGTTGTGACGAGTCAATATATACGATATCCTAAAGTTCCTAAGTGGACTTATGTGGATTTAGGTAATGATAATGAACCAGTCTTTGACCAATCACAACCTGATTATCAAGACTTTGAATTGTTTCCAGATGATGCTACGGATTTAACAATGAAAATTTTACAGTATGCAGGAGTATCAATACGTGAAGCATCAGTTGTACAATACGCAGGAGCAAAAGAAGCTTCTGAAATTAATAGCGAAAAATAATTATGTCATACATTAGTCAATACCAATATTACGAGAATGGGGGAAATGCTCCAGAAGATGCTAATTGGGGATCATACCAATATGTATCATTGCAAGATATAGTTGTAAACTATCAATTAATGTATTCAGGTAATCATTCTTTGATAAATAATGAAGAAAGATACAAGATACTTTTTCATGCAAAGAGAGCTATTCAAGAATTGAACTATGATGCATTTAAAGAAATAAAGGTTTTACAACTTACTGTTTCAGAAGAACTTAGATTTATATTACCTTCAGATTATGTAAATTGGGTTAGAATATCTTACTATAAAGATGGTGTTATTAGACCAATGGTAGAAAACATTCAAGTAAATTCAGCTAGAGCTTATTTACAAGCCAATGATGCTAGAATACTTTTTGACCAAGATGGAAATGCTATACAACCTCAATACTCACCTTTGGATTTTGCTAGAATTACAGGTCAACAACCAAGTATTTATTTAAATAGTTTAAGTCCATATAATGGATTTTTAGGATATGAATATGAAGGATGTTGGTACTTTGACTTTGCAGTTGGTGCTAGGTTTGGTCTTAACACAGAAACTGCAAATGCTAATCCTACTTTTAGAATTGATAAAAAATCAGGAGTAATTAACTTTGATTCTACAATGGCTAATGAAAGTTGTATTTTAGAATATGTTTCTGATGGTATGGAAGGTGGTGATGATACTCAGATAACTGTAAATAAATTATTTGAAGAATATGTTTATGCATATATTAGCTATCAAATATTAGGTAGTAAATTAGGAGTTCAGGAGTACATAGTTAATAGAGCAAGAAAATCTAAATCAGCACTTCTAAGGAACGCAAAAATAAGATTAAGCAATATACACCCAGGAAGATTATTAATGAATCTGAGAGGTAGAGACAAGTGGATAAAATAATATGGCTAAACTTTCAAGAAACTTTGTAGCAGGTAAAATGAATAAGTCCGTTGACGAAAGACTCGTTCCAAACGGACAATATATTGACGCAGTAAATGTTAGGTTAGGATCATCTGAATCAACCGAGATTGGAGCAGTAGAAAATTCTAAAGGAAATACTAAGCTTACGAACTTATCATACGAAGGAGTTCTTTTAAGTAACCAAGCAAAGTGTATTGGTGCTGTAGACGATGGTGCTAATGATACTTTGTATTGGTTTGTAACTGACCCTGCGTTTGGTTCTACAAGTCCTTCAGGAAAGTTAGACTTAATTGTCTCGTTTAATGTAGTAACAAGCATTTTATCCTATTTAGTAATAAGTGTTTCTGATGGAGGTACATCATCACAAACAGTATTAAACTTTGATGATAAACATTTAATAACTGGAATTAATGTTATTGATGGATTATTATTTTGGACTGATGATTACAATCCTCCAAGGTTTATTAATATACTAAGAAGTTACCCAGACCCTTTAGGAAGTCCTTTGGTTGATGGTGGAGGTAATGCAAGCCTTTTAAGAGAGTCTTTGTTAGTTATCAAAAAACCACCTGCTAAAGCTCCAGAAATAGAGTTAACAGTTACTAGTGGTGGACAAGAAAATTTTTTAGAAGAAAGGTTTATATCTTTTGCTTACAGATATGAATACCAAGATGATGAGTATTCTGCCGTTTCACAATTTACAGATGCAGCTTTTCAGCCTAAAGCTTTTGATTTTAGTGCAGAATCTTTTTTAAATGAAGGTGCTATTAATAGGTTTAATACTGCCGTTATAACATATAATTCAGGAGGACCTTTAGTTACTGCAATTGATTTACTTTTTAAAGACAGTGATGGTACTTTTATAAAAGTAATTGAAAAATTAAAAAAATCTGAATTAGGTTTAGCAGATAACACCGAATATACTTTTAATTTTAGAAATAGTAAAATATTTACCATACTCCCAGACTCAGAACTGCTTAGATTATATGACAATGTTCCTTTATTAGCTAAAGCTCAAACAATAATGGGTAACAGACTAATGTATGGTAACTATATAGAGAACTATAATTTAGTTGATAAAAACAATTCTCCTGTAAGATTTGAATATGTTACTGAATTAATAAGCGATAATATAGGTCTTACTGAAATAGAAGATAACTTTCTTCCTATTATATACAGTATTGATGGTTCTGTAGTTATTTCAAATTCAATGTTACTAATTGAATTAGATGTAGAATTAAAAGCAGGTGGTCTTTTAAATATTGACGCAACTATTGAACATAGTGCTTTTAGTGGAAATACTCCAACTGAAACAAGTGGTTCATTAGAAGTTCAATTCAGTTATGTGTTGCCTCAAGATTTTAATAATGCATACGAATTAGCTAGTAGTTTAGATTTTCAAGAAAAGATAGGTATAGCTAGCAATATAAAACCTATTTTTAATATTGACCCACTAGTTGAAACTTCTTGTGATGGGGTTACATTTACTGACAATATTAACTGTGTTATCCCTAATATATTAGATGGTGGCTCTCCAACTTCTTGGACTAAATATGAAAGTGGTATTTCAGCAGTAAATCAACCTTTACAAATTGGTGCTTCTCCTGGTTATCCCAATCAAATTAGTATAGGATTAATTGCTATGAGAAGAGTAGACAATACTACAACTCCAACTCAAAGTGCCTATGAATATTTTAAATGGAGTAATGCAGAAGTTACTTATCAAGAACTTAGTAATACCAAAAGTCTTCATAGTAATAGAGATTACGAAATAGGTATAGTTTATATGGATGATTTTAATAGAGCTTCAACTGCTTTAGTTAGTCCATTAAATACTGAACACGTTCCTTGTAGCTTTGCTGACCTTAAAAATTTTATAAGGGTTTCAATACCACCTCAACAGAAACCTCCGTATTGGGCAACTAAATATAAATTTGCAATAAAACCTAATGCAGAAACTTACGAAACAGTTTATACCAATATATTTTTTACAGACCCTGCTACCAATGACACGTACTTTTTATTAGAAGGGGAAAACCAAAGAAAAGTAGAAACAGGAGACAGGTTAATTGTTAAAGCTGACACAACTGGTTCTTTGTTAAGATGTGCTTATGCTACAATTTTAGATAAGCAAGCACAAGAAAGAGATTTTCTTGACCCTTTACCAACTGATGAAAATGGAAAAGAAATAAATATTCCTTCAGGGACTTATATGAAAATAAAAGCTCAAGATTTTTCTATAGCTACAGGACCTGACCCTTTTATATTACCAGGTAAGCAGTCTATAACAGTAAGAGGAAATGATAACTATCCTGTACTTGCCTATAAAGGATTTGCAGAGCCTGATGATGCAGGTATTTTTCAAAACCTTTCTATTCCTGCAGGTAGTAGAATACAAATGACATTTGAATTCGAAAGAAGAGGACCTCAAAAAGGTAATAATGCATGTGAACGTAGAAAATATAATTTAGATGTTAGTTTAATTGCATCTACTGATTATGATGATATTATTGAGTGGTTTAATGGAGATAATATTCAATCAGTTTTAAATACAGGAACGCAAGAAGTTGGTGGTACTGGTGGAGATGTAGACAATGTGTACATACCAACTACGGCAACATCTTCAAATCCATTTAATAGATATGGAATTACGCCTGCGTTGGGAACAAATTATTATAGATGGTTTCAAGACCCTAGTACTTTAGAGATACGTTTTATAATGTCAGGTACTAGAGCTTGTGGAACAACTAAGAAAAGAAGGTCTAGAGCTACTGCAACATGGCAAATATTTAGAGCTGAATCTACACTTGTATTTGAAACAGAGCCTACTGATGCACAACCAGATGTTTGGTATGAAGGTGCTCAAACATTTGACATTGCCACTGGAGGTTGTAAAACTGTGTTTCAAGTAGGTTCTAGTGAATCTAACCCAATTGCATTTGTATACACTTTAGATGGTATTCAATCTCAACTTGTTCTTCAGCCAGGAGATTCGGCAGCATCATGGACAGATTGTGGGTCTGCTATAATATCACCATCTACTCCACCTGATGACCCTGCAGATGTAACAATTACTAACACTCCATATCAAGATGTGCATCTTGGAAATGTTCAAGATCAAGACGCAACTAATCCTGCAATTATTGACACATCATTTTTTAATTGTTTTTCTTTTGGTAATGGTGTAGAAAGTTACAAGATTAGAGATTCAATAGTGGGAAAACCATTATTATTAGGTAATAGAGTAACAACTACATCTGCAGAAGATTATAGAGAAGCTGATAGGTTTGCAGACATTACTTATAGTGGTATATACAATGATGAAAGTAACGTAAATAAACTTAATGAGTTTAACCTTGGACTTTTAAATTTTAAAAAAACAGAAGAATCATTTGGTCCTATTGAAAAACTATTTGCTAGAGCTACTGATATACTTACATTACAAGAAGATAAAATATCATATGTACTAGCAGGTAAAAATTTATTATCTGATTCAGTTCCAGGAGGATCTATTACATCTGTTCCAGAAGTTCTTGGAACTCAAATAGCTAGACTAGAGGAGTATGGGATAAGTTTTAACCCTGAAAGTTTTGCAGAATATGGATTTGATAAATATTTTTCTGACCAAAAACGTGGAGCATTAATTCAACTAAAAGGTAGTTCATATTCTAATGAACAACTTACAGTTATATCAGATGCAGGAATGCGTTCTTGGTTTAGAGATAAATTTATATCATCTCCTAATAATCAAAAACTAGGAGGGTACGACCCTTACATGGATGAATATGTTTTTTCTATTAATGATGAGTTGCTTCCAATTAATGTGCCTTGTGTTGAATGTGGAATTAATCAACTATTAAATTTTAACGGAACAACTATCATCTACTGCTTTAATGTAGGAGAATTAGTGGGTGAAGTAACTATAACAATTAATGTTTCTGATTTAACTAGTGGTTCTCTTCAAGCACAAGCTGAATATGGAACAACACTTCAAGTAGTAAATTTAGTTAATGGACTAAACACAATCACAGTAATTAAAAATTTAGTTTTAACAGATACTCTAAACCTTACTTTTGATGGAACTGCGTCAGCAGTTATAGATTATACAGTTAGTTGTGTAGATGCCAAAGCATTAAGTATTGTACAAGTCTGTGTTACTAATAACTCAGATGCAGGTCAATTTATTCATAATCAATATCGATGGGTTGATGGACCATTTATTTCTCCATTACACCAAGAACAAATTGAATTTTTGTCATCTCCAAACTCACCTAATGTATCACAATATAGTACAGTTGCAGGTGTTCAAGGTGCAGGAGTTGTTCCTGCTGATGGAGCAATTGTTTCGATTATTTCGAATAAGATACCACCGACAGATGATTTTGTTTTTGTAACACCACCTATGAATTTTAAATATTTAAGGTCAGCAACGTTATATTCAAATACACCTGCATCAATACAAACATTGTTAAACGCTTCTACTCAATTACCAGTAAATTCTTCAGGAGCACCAAGTACATACTTGGGAGACTTTATAATGCCTGCAGGAACGTCTGGTGATTACTTGTATTTAATATATGATTACAGGTCTCCTGTTTTTGCAGAGTTATGTTACTCAACTGTAGATTCTTTGGATTCGTGTTGTGGTTGTTCAGAACCTGATACTTTTATAGCTACACAATGTAGAGCTGATGGGGTTGTGCAAACTGAAACAGTTCAAGGCGTATATACTACAGGGGAATTAGTTACTATTAATGGATGTACTTATGAAATTGGAGCAGTAACACCAACGGCAGCGACTGCAACTGTTACTTCTATATTACCTTCAGGTACTACATGTGAAGATATATGCCAAGAGTATCAACTAGAAGAAACTAATGGAGTTGATACAGATGTTGACTACATAGATTGTAATGGGGATTCAGTAACGGCTACAGTTCTTGCAGACGATGATTTAGTTATTTGTGCTCAAGAGATTTCTGCAACACCAGGAATTATTATTACTCTTGAAGATTGTGAGTGTGATCCTATTGCACCATTCTTAATAGCTGAAAGATGTGTAATAGATTGGAGTACAAATGGTTTTAATCAAGTTACTGTAGTAAATAGTGGTCTGTTTAATATCGGTGATTTAATTACTATAAATGAAGATGCAGACTGTACGTATGTTGTTGTTTCTGAAACAAATGCTGGTCCTGCAGACGCTACTTCTACAGGATTAAGCACTGCTGCAGATTGTAGTGAAGTATGTAATTTTTACACAGTAACTAATAATGCTTCAACAGTTGATTTTATATATACTAATTGTAATGGTGTAGTTATAAATGAAGATATTAAAGTAGGAAGTTTTAAAAATATATGTGCTAAAGATGCAGCACCACAACCTGATTTTGATTTAGTTTGGACAAGTTGTGAATGCCCTAGTAGTGAACCTTCTTTTGTGAATCTAGAAAGATGTCAAGTTTCATTAGCTACAACAATTCCTACTACATATATAGCTAATAATGCGAGTTACACTGTAAGTGATATAGTTCAAATTGACAACGAGCCTGATTGTAAATTTAAAGTAATATCATTTACTGAGTTTGGAACTGTTAATACTAACATAATAAACACTTATCCAGGTGAAGATTGCAGTGACGTTTGTAATGAATATACACTTACAAATACTGCAGGAGGTAGTATTTCAGTTAATTATACAGACTGTAATGGATTATTAGTAAAAATAGATGTTACTAGTCCAGTAGTGGAAAACATTTGTGCATCTTCTATTAATCCTTCTTTAGGAATAGATGTGGACTTTGTTTCTTGTGAGTGTAATCTTATTGCTTCAAACTATTCAATTCAAGAATGTGTTACTGGTGAAGTTAGAACAGTGACATCTTCTATTACAGTTTCAGTTGGAGATAGAGTTGAGTTACTAAGTGGAGATGGTTGTAAGTGGACAATAACAGGAACTTCTGTAAACACTGCTACTGATGATATAATTGCATTAACTTCAAATCAAGTTTGTGTTTGTAACTCATATACATGGGAAAATAATACTGGAAGTAATTTAACACTTGAGTATGTTAATTGTGTTGGAACACCTGTTTCTCAGACACTTATTCCTACTGAGGTTTGGAATGCTTGTATATCACAACTTATTACTAACGATGGTGCTACAGTAATTAGCGTTACATGCACTTGTTTTTAAATTAAATAACTATGAAATACACTAACAGTTGGAAATCAAACGCAAAACAAAATGATAAATTAGATTTTATCCTTAGAATTGGTAAAATAACTTTTATTAAATTTAACGTTGATTTTGGAAAAAAGAAATTTATATTCACATTATTAAATTTTGGGATAAAAAATTAATATGGCAGTAACAGGAAATTATTATTTAAACGGACCTACATTAGGATTATCTACTGCAGTATTTACAGATGTTGATTTAACTGTATGTGCTCCAGATGGATTTTATTCTGATGGAACTATTTCTAGGGAACAAGTTAATTGTGTTCTTCTACCTCAACAAGTTTGTCCTAATTGCATTGAGAATCCTATAACACTTGAGTATAATGTAACATCTGCTTTGGATTTATTTTGTGTATCAAGTGTACAGGTTACTGCTTATATGGCTTTAGGTGATACATTTCTAACTGCTTCACAAATATTTCAAACTAATTCTTTAACCACTCCTATGGCTGATGGTTTTTACAAAGAAATAGGTTCAAATATTTATCGTGAAAATTCTGGAAGTAACTTACAAATTCAGCAACCTGGACCTGTTTGTCCTCCACCAAGTCAATTATACCTATCAGGAGTAGCTATACCTTGTAGTACTTTCTGTACTAATAATTATAATATAGTTATACAGACATCTACAGTTAGTGGTAATGACTACTATAGCTTAACATTAGGTGATGAAATTGTAGGAGGATTAGTTGATGGATGGTATGCCTATTATTTTGAAACTTCGTCTACTAGTGCTCCTGCTAATGGTTGGAGGGTAATGGAAATACAAAGCAATCTTGTTACTGATATTTTAGCATGTGACGCATCTAATAACTGTCAAAACCTTTAAATTATGGCTGGACCTGTACCAATACCAACATTAGAATCAAAATATACCTTAACATATGATGATGGAGTAAAAGGATTTCCTTCTTTTTATACCTACTATCCTGATTGGATTCAAGGTATGAATAATTACCTATACACTTTTAAGGGAGGTAATATTTATAGACATAACACAAATGAAACTAGAAATAATTATTATGGAGAAGATTTTTCTTCCATACTAACATCGGTGTTTAATGATTTACCTTTAGAGAATAAATTATTTAAAACTTTAGAGTTAGAGTCTGATGCATCGTGGAGTGCAACTGCAGATAGTGATCAGCAAATTGGTAACTTTATTAATGAAGACGAGTTTAAACTTAAAGAAGGAAACTATTTCGGATATCTTAGAGCACAAAATTCAGAGCCTGCAAGTGCAGCTCAATATCCTTTAAGGTCTGCCAATGGTATTGGAAATAACACAACTGTAAATACCTTATCTCCAAATAATGTAATTATTAATTTTAGCACAGACCCATATATAAATATTGGAACAATATTAAGTATTGGCGATTATTTGTATATTAAGAGTGGTGTTACAAATCAAGTTACTTTAATTGGAGAGGTAAAAGATAAAGTTTTAGACCTTCAAAATGGAACAAATTATTTAATAGTTGATACCACCATCACAGATTCGGCTGGAACTCCAATAGGTAATTTACCACCTACTAGTCCAAGCTATTATTTTTTCATAAAGAATGGTACTGCAGAGTCTCATGGTATATTAGGTCACTATGCAGTGTTTACTTTAACCAACAATAATACAGGTGCAGTAGAGTTATTTGCAGTTGGATCAGAGGTTATGAAATCATTTCCTTAAAATTAGTATCTTTGAAGTAATGGTAGAAGAAGAGGTTTCTTTACAGGTTTTAAATAGTATTCCACAAGGGACAGGGATGTTGTGGGAAAAAATAGAAAAATTTAAAGAACAAGTTGACGCTATAGAAGGTGCGTTAAAACATAAAGCAGGTACTAAGTACGAAGGAAAGATGAGTGAAGTGTACCCTTTAAGACAACATCTTGAAGGAGGTTTGTATACAAGGGAGTTATTTATGCCTAAAGGACATTTAATAATTACAATGATACACAAACAAAATCATCCATCATTCTTACTAAAAGGTAAGGTGTCTTATTTAACTGATGAAGGATTAGTTGAAACTATTGTTGCTCCACATGTTGTAAAAACAAAAGAGGGTGCACAACGAGTTTTCTATGTACACGAAGATAGTGAGTGGTGTTGTGTGTATAAAACTGATGCAAAAACATTTGAAGAAGCTGAGGCAGATGTTTATGTAGATACTTATAAAGAGTTGCCTCAAGAAATAATTAAAAAAAGAATATTATGGCAGGACCAGCAACAGGTTTATTAATAGGTAGTTTAATTTTATCTGCAGGGGGAATGGGTGCATCTTTTCTTCAGGCAGGTCAACAACGTAAAGCCGAAGAAAAAGCCAAGCGTGAAGCCGAAAAAGCAATGGCAGCAGCTAGGAAAAAACTTGAGGTAAATTATATAGACGCATTAGGCATACAGAAAGAACCTTACGAACTTGAACGTGAGGCTTTACTAGTTGCAGGAGCACAGGGTGTTGAGGCAGCAAGAGAGTCTGAACGTGGTGCAGCAGCAGGTGTTGGTCGAATACAACTAGCACAACAAAAAGGTCAACAAGGAATTCGTACTGCAATGGGTAAAGAGTTGACTGCATTAGATAGAGCAGCAGCAGCAGAAGATTCAAGGCTTCGTGACGTTGGTGTTCAGTTAGATTTAGGTGAGGTTGCAGGAGCACAGATGGCAGCATCAGATGCTAGTCAGGCTGCTACTGCAGCACAGACACAAGGGTTTCAACAATTAGCATCTTTTGGTGCTGAACTTATGTCAGCAGCACCACTGTTTTCAAAGAGTCCAGGAGTGAGAGCATCTAACAAGGCATACAGAGTGGCTGGTAGAGAGGGTAAAGAGGCTTTTATGCAAGCTAATCCAAATGCTGGTTTTTTAGGTGTTGGAACAGGATATAGAAAAAATCCAGGGGCATTAGGTAGACAAGCAGTTTTAAATCAGTCAACATTAGCTCAAATTACAAAAAATAATCCAACCTTTATAGATCAATTTAATAAAGCTCAAGGAAAGCAGGGTATTGAATTTAATGAAAATGAATTTCTAGCTAACCCCATGAGTTTTATAAACAGAGGTAGTGTAGAGCAACAAGCTTTATTCAATAATGCTTTAACTGGTAGTGTGTTTAGACCTATAGAAGATGAAAATGAAGATGAGTTTGTAGTTGAAAAAACAAAAAGGGGTAATAGATTGGATGGCATGTATGGATTTTATTAGAAAAAAACAATAAATTAAATGGCAACATATTATAAATACGCAGAAAGGGATGCTAGCAATCAAGTAAATTGGGCAGAGATTACCTCTAATATGGTAAACTCTCTCAAAGAGGCTGAGGCTATTAGAGAGTCTAAAAGACAGGCTATTAATGATGCTACTGCAGAATTAGGTGCAACCCTTTCAGAAGCTCCACAAGGAGACCACAGAGGTTTAAATGAGTTCGCTATGACATATGCAAACAACGCACAACAGATGCGTTTAATGCAAGACCAACTATTAAAATCAGGTCAGTTAAAATTAAAAGACTATAACATTGGTCGTGCTAATCTTACCCAAGGAACTACACAACTTTTTAATTTAGGAAAAAAATACCAAGCCATATACTCTGATAGAATGAAGAAGTTTCAAGATGGAACTACGTCTCAACTAGATGCTGATATGTTAGCTAGGCTTGAAGGATTCGCAAATTTTTCTAATCATGAGGCTTATATTAACCCTACAAATGGGCAGGTAAGTATTGGTAAATTAGTAGAGAAAGATGTTGATGGAAAAAAGGTTGTTACTATGGATAGAACTCCTGGTAATTTTACTACAGTGCAACAGTTAAACTTTTCTTTATCTCAAGAAATACTAAAGTATCAATTAGATGATTTAGACGCTGAGGTTGCTAAATTTGCAGACACCTATTTAACAACAGATGGATTATACCGAACTATCGATGATGTTAGGCAGATGAAAGATTTTGACCTTATGGTAAATGATATGGTTCAGAGTCAAGTACAAATTCCAAATGGGGTTGCTAGTATTCTTAAAGATTATGTTGGTGGTTATAATACTGTTTTTAATAAAGAAGACCAAGACGAAAACTCTATACTTATGATAGAAGACCCTTCACAACCAGGATCAGGTAAAATGATTATGGATGTTACAAGTGAAATGGGTAAAAAACAAAAAGCTAAAGCTGAAGAGTTTTTAAGAAGACACATAGACAAACAACTAGGTCGTAAGGAAACTCAAAAAGAACCTACACCAGAAAGAGAATCAAGAATAACTGAAAGAAAACAAGAAAAACTACAAGGAAATGTTGTTGACTTGTGGAACTCTTTGTATAGCACAAAAGACCCTGCTAAAAGAAATAGTATTGTTAGTTCTATTATTTCTAGTCCATACAATAAACAAGCTGAAAATACTTTAATTGGAATAGACTTTGTTTCAAGAAATGTAGGAACAGAAGCTAAACCTGTAATGCAAGACTTTATGGAAGTGAGGTATGTAAATCCTGCAGGTAATAGAACTGGAGATAATGCTATTCCTATAACTGACAGTTATGTAGATTGGGCAGGAGCAGGAGTAGAGATTCATGGGGTTGAAGACAAAGCTAAAAGAGAAAAAGGATTAAGTACGGAATCAATATTTGGTGGAAAAGATAAATCATTTGAAGGAACAAGTGCAGGAAGAGGTGATGATACTGTTGAAGAAACAACGTTTAACATTGGACTTGACAAGTTTTTAATTGCAAAGGTTAAAGATGTTCAATCTACTCTGAAAGGAAATGCAAGTGATGATGAGGTTTTAATTCCTGCCATTTTTGAATTGCCTGAATTTATTGATTTAGGAGCAAATATAGACTCAACAGGAGTAGATACAATCACTATAACAATACCAGGGGTCGATACAGTTTTTAAGGTTACTGAAGACAATATGCTTACTAGACTTCCTCAAATTTTGAAAAAGGTATATAATGATTTAGGGTTAGATAAAGAGTTAAGGAATAGATTATCAAAAATGACTGATGCTGAAAAAACACAATGGAAAAAGGATAATGCAGAGTTTGATATAGAACAACTTTTAAAGAGTGATAAAAGAGAAGGAAGTACAAAAAAATCAACATCTACCGACCCTGTAATTGACGGCTCTAAATATAACACAAACTAATGAACGAACAAGCATTTAAAGAATTATACGAAGAATTTAAAAGCACTGGTTATTTAGGAACAGAGGCTGATTTTAAAATATTAATGAGCACAAATTCTGATGCATTTAATGATGGATTTAATCAGTTTACAAACACAGGTTATAATGGAGATGCTGACGCATTTGCACAACTTATTGGGGTAAGCAATCCATTAAAAAAAAAAGACGAATCAGGTTTTATTGCTCAAGATCAAAATGGGGAATTGGTTACGGAAAACATTTCTTCGGCTATACAACCACAGACTGAACAGGACTTTTTTGAAGGAACTTTTGGTGACATACTAAGAGGCTTTGATGCAGTAACAAGAATAGGACTAGGAGACTTTGTAGATGATATGGCTCGTAGTGTTGCTACAGGTTACTACCAAGGTCAGGTTGCTGAAGATGCATCAGACATATTACTACGAGGTGCAAACGCTACCGATGAAGATATATACAGTTTTATTGAAGCCAATAAAGAGGCACAGAAACTAGGTCCATCTGATGAGATGATGGCTTACCAAAAGACCTACGAAGAAAATGGAAAAGGTTTTATGGGGGTTGTTATGGGGTTAGCTAAGTCAGGATTACAAGTTATTCCTGAAGTTATAATTAGTTCTATAACATCTATGGGAACTAATAAAGATTCCTTAGTAGCTGCAGGTTCAGTAATAGGTTCAGGTGCAGCAGTAGGAGCAGGTTCAGGGGCTTTAGCAGGTGGTGTTGGAGCAGTACCAGGAGCAATAGCAGGTGCAGCAGCAACGCTTCCATACGCATTTGCAGCAGCAGGATCAGTTCTTGAAATGGGTGCTACATTCTCTGAATTACTACAAGAGGAGATTGAGGGAGAGCTTACTCCTGAAAAAATTAGAGAGGCATTAAATGATGATAAAATATATACGAGTCTACGAAACAGAGCATTAGCTAGAGGTCTAACCATTGGTGTAATTGATGCGTTTACAGGTAGGTTAGGTGGTAAGGTTGCAGGTAAAATTCTTAGTAAAGCTGGTAAGGGTGTAACTAAGGGTACTAAAATTAAATCTGTTTTAGCTGCATCAGGAATTGAATCTGTAGGTGGGTCTGTAGGTGAGGCTACTGCTAGAGGTGTGATTGGTCAAGAGATGGATATCTCTGAGATTGCATTAGAGGGTATTGCTGAAGCACCAGGTGGGATAAAGGATGTTATATCTGCAAGGTTTTCGAAGCCAAAGTATAAGGTAAACGGAAAGAAGGTAGACGTAGAGACTATAGACAACCTTATAGAGACCATGACTTTAGACCAACTACAGTCTACAAAAATAAAGATTGACAACGATTACGAAGGTAGAGCAGAAAAACTTTCTGATAGAATAATACAATTAAATACTGAGAGATTAATACTAGAGGCTAACCCTGATATTAACCCTGAGACTTTAGCTGAAATAACAAAACTACAACTAGAGCTTAGTAAATTAGAAGGAAACAAAACTGAGGTTGCTAAGGAAAAGGCTAGTATACTTAAATCTAAAATAAAAGACTTACAAGAAAATCAGTTAGAAACAGAGGTTGACACTGAGGTAGATGCCTTTAGAGAACTTGAACAGAGTGAGCAATTAAAATATATAGAGCAGGCTAGTAAAGAGTTGGTAGAAGAGTCTGAGGCAAAGGGTGATGAGGAGTTTGAAATAACTGAGCAACAAAATTTAGAACGAGCAGTTGAGTTGTTTAATAAAGACCAGCAAACAGAAACGGATACAGAGGTAGAGGTTACTCCTGAAGAAGAGACAGAGGTAAAAGAAGAAAGATATAAGGACTCTCAAGTACCTGTATCGCAACAAAATATTACCTATGAAGATGGTAATGGGGAAACAAACATTGCTACAGTAACCACTCAACTTGATGGTAGCAGGAAGGTGCAAATTTCAGATGAAGAAGGTGCTGTTTTTTTTAGGGAAACAATTTCAAAAGATAACACACTCACAAACGAAGAATATGTTAGTGTTAGTACAAAAGGAGATGTTAAAAGCACTGAAGAGGTAGATATTAAGACTGTAATAAATCCTAAGTTAGAATCTAGAATGTCTGACAGGCAGCGTAAAGCAGCAGGCTTGGATGTAACGCCTGAAGCTGAGGTAGAGGTTGATGATGAAGTGGTTTACGAAATGAACAAGACCAATAAAAGAACATGGTCTAAAGATTTTGAAATACTAGATAATCGTAAAGGACAAGAACAGGCTTTATTTGATGAAGAAGGAAATAAGACAAGTGATAAATGGTGGGTTGTCAATAAAGTTACAGGACAAATAATTGAGGTAGGTACAAAAACAATGGCTAAAGATGTCATTGCAAATGCTCCTGCGTATGCAGAAACCTTTGGTGATGGAACAAAGGTAGGGGCTGATATGATAGTTACTCCTGCTCCTGCTCCTGCTCCTAAAGCAGAAGTAAAAGTAGAAGAACAAGTTGAGGTGACACCTGAAGGAAATGAAAGAGTAAAT
>Ga0206123_10000280_pt1 | contig 50600 bp, 37 predicted proteins | sample Helgoland_Spring_2_FD_160086 | JGI IMG/M metagenome (GOLD analysis project Ga0206123, IMG submission 160086) | Pelagic subsurface seawater microbial communities from Kabeltonne, Helgoland, North Sea - Helgoland_Spring_Bloom_20160316_1 | ecosystem: Environmental > Aquatic > Marine > Epipelagic ...
TTTTTCGTTTGTGACCGCCCGATTCACAACCTCACCAATTTCTTTGACATAAGTGAATCGAAGCCCCTTTACGTAACGTTCATCAATTTCATCCACGTCCTGTTTGTTGCGGTGGCACATGATGATTTCCTTGATGCCGGCGCGCTTTGCAGCTAGGATTTTTTCCTTGATTCCTCCCACGGGCAATACTTGGCCGCGCAAGGTGATCTCGCCAGTCATGGCCAATGCCTTGCGGATTTTTTTTCCCGTGAATGCGGATACCATGGCCGAGACCATTGTAATTCCAGCACTTGGTCCATCTTTTGGAATTGCTCCCTGAGGGACATGAAGATGAACATTGGTCTTGCTCATTTCTTCCGCATTCAACCCCAAAGACTGTGCGTGTGATTTGATGTATTCAAGCGCAATCATGGCACTTTCTTTCATGACATCCCCGAGGTTTCCTGTGAGTGTGAGTTTGCCGGTACCCTTGGTGAGCGATGTTTCAATGAACAAAATGTCTCCGCCATTGGGTGTCCAAGCCAACCCTGTAACCACTCCAGGTGTCTCATTCCCTTGGTACCGATCTTTTTCTCGGGAGGGCCCCAAAATATCTTTGAGGTGTTCAGGAGCGACAGCAGGCTCGAATGATTCTGCCAATGCGACCTCTTTGGCCCGGTTCCGGATGACCTTAGCGATTCTTTTCTCCAGTCCGCGTACACCACTTTCATTGGTGTATTGCTCGACAATGGCCTCCAATGTCTTGACCGGAATCTTGATTTCTTTTTGGGAAAGGCCCGAATCATTGAGGTGTTTGGGAACCAGGTGTCGTTTGGCAATCTGAACCTTTTCCTCGACCGTATATCCCGTGACTTCAATGATTTCCATCCGATCGCGAAGGGCAGGTTGGATGGAGCCCAAGCTGTTGCACGTTGCGATGAACATGACGTTGCTGAGGTCGTAATCAAGGTCCAAATAATTGTCGTGAAATGCGCTGTTCTGTTCGGGATCCAACACCTCTAACATGGCACTTGAAGGGTCGCCGTGGTGGTCCCGTCCCAGCTTGTCGATCTCATCGAGGACAAATAATGGATTCGATTGTCCCGCTTTCTTAAGGCTTTGTAAAATACGGCCTGGCATGGCTCCAATGTATGTTTTTCGGTGCCCGCGGATTTCCGCTTCGTCCCGGAGTCCACCGAGGCTCATTCGTACATATTCGCGGTTCAATGCCCGAGCGACACTCTTTCCCAGCGAGGTTTTGCCCACCCCGGGAGGGCCATAAAGGCAAATGATTGGTGCTTTTAAATCGCCCTTGATTTTGAGCACAGCGAGGTGCTCTATAATGCGTTCCTTCACCTTGTCCAACCCGTAATGGTCTTCATCCAATACGGTTTGTGCATGGTGCAAGTCAAAGTTGTCTTTTGATTTTTTCGACCAAGGCAAATCCAGCATGAGATCCACGTAGTTGGCTTGGACACTGTACTCCGCCGATTGCGAATTCATCCGTTCCAACTTGATGATTTCTCTACTGAAGGCTTCCTTAGCATGTGCCGGCCATTCCATGGATTCAGCCTTAAGCTTTCGTTCTGCAACTTCTTGTGCCTGAGGATTGTTGCCAAGCTCCTCTTGAATCTGCTTCAACTGCTGATTCAGGTAATACTCGCGTTGTTGTTGATCGAGCTCGCCCTTGACCTTGGTTTGTATGTCTCGCTTCAGCGACAGCATTTGCTTCTCTTTATTGAGAAGTTCTAATACTTTTCGGGCGCGCGCTTTGATGCCCGCAACTTCCAATAGCGTTTGCTTTTCTTCTACCGGAGCGTTCATGTTTGAACCAATGAAATTGACCAAAAAAGTCAAGCTCTCGATGCTCTTGATGGCAAAACCCGCTTCAGAAGGAATGTTGGGGCTCAATTGGATGATCTCAATGGCCAACTCTTTCAGGCTTTCCATGAGCGCCTTGTGCTCATCATCTTTCGGCGGCAGGTTTTCTGCGTCGTACTCTACCACACGGGCCTTCATGTACGGTTCTTCTTGAACCACCTCGGTCCATTTGAATCGTTTTTGACCCTGCAGTATGACTGTATTGGATCCGTCAGGCATCCGCAGCATTTTGATGACTTTCGCTACGGTGCCCACTTCATTCAGGTCTGAGCCGTTAGGCACTTCGATGTCATCGTTTTTCTGGCTGACGACACCGATGCGTTGGTCATTCTTGTGGGCTTCTTTCACCAACCGAATGGATCGATCACGTCCCACGGTAATTGGGATGACCACGCCTGGGAACAAGACGGTGTTGCGCAAGGAGAGGAGCGGTAGGTCTTCCGGCACTTCTTCCTTTTGCATCGCTTCTTCATCCTCCGCAGATATTAACGGAATAAACTCGTGATCTTGGGCGTCGCTCAGCGACCACTGCTCTTCTTCAATTTGATCTTCAAACATCTTCTTCCTTATTCATCCTCTTCATGTCAAATCCCGTGCCACCGTATTTTCGGACATTGTGGCAGTTGTTTATGTCAGCCTGAACGACTGATTTGAAATACTTATTGTCGGTGTTCTGTTGCAATCTGGTGCTGTTCACGCCAGCATTCGATGTCAGCTTCCGTGAGGATTATGCCTCTGCGCTCCATCACTGCGCGCGCTGTGTGAATGAACTTGTCAAAATCGTGCAGTTGCCATTTTTGACCTCCTCCCCACGAAAACGAAGGAATGTGCTTGGGTTGAAATCCACTGCCAAATATGTTACAGCCGGGACCAACAATGGTGCCTGTATTGAACATGGTATTAATGCCCGATTTGCTGTGATCGCCCATGATCAAGCCGCAAAACTGGAGTCCTGAATCCACATACATTTGTTCTTTTTCGCTCCAAAGTCGAACCGAGCTATAGTTGCTCTTGAGATTGCTCGTATTGGTGTCGGCTCCCAGATTGCACCAATGCCCGATGACGGAATTGCCAATAAATCCGTCATGGCCTTTGTTGCTGAATCCTAAGAAAGTTGAATTCGAGACTTCCCCTCCAATGCGACATTGAGCGCCAATGGTGGTGGGGCCGTATACCCTAGACCCCATTTTGATGATGCTGTTTGCACCCAAGAATAGTGGGCCACGGATGTTGCTGCCCTCTTGTATTTCACTTTCGGGCCCGAGTAAGACGGGTCCCGCTTCTGTATTAATGGTGCATGCATTGACCTGGACTCCCATGGCCATAATCAAGTTTTCAAGTGGGCCGATCACTTGAACGTGGTTCGGGAGTTCGATGTTCGTTGCGTCATTTGCGCCCCACATATTCTTCACATGGTTTGCTTGCGCCGGAATCCATTCGCCACATCTTGAAAACAGTTCCTGCGGTGATTGCAGGAGGTCAGCGTTGGCCATTGTTTGTCGCCTTGAAGTGTCAGAGGAATCGCTTCCAATCCATTCAAAAAGGGGCGTGTTTTTATGGTACAGATTTTCGCCTCTGTCGAGCTGGGAAATCGCTTCAATTGCATTCGATGAAGGAATCCAGCGATCATTCAAGCGACCGTGCTCAGATGCGTGTTGAACATTTGCACAGGCAGTCTGTTCCAACTTAGACATGGTACTAGAAGCAACCGCAACCCAAAACTGCGCCAATGGCAACGCTCCCGTGAGCACAGTGCCTCCTTGGTGCGCGGCACCGAAGGGATGCATGCATTTTTCGGGGTCGTCGGTGAAGAAGTTCCAATTCATCATGCTCCAAAAATACGCCCTCATTGCGTTACCTGCTTCTGCGAATGCCCGAACCATTATTGAACGATGAAGGAAAGAGGCGTAGCACAGCAGTTCTCAATCAAGGATTTGGAACATTTTACAGGTGTAAAGTCTCATACCATCCGCGTATGGGAGCAGCGTTACAACTTACTGGTGCCGAAAAGGACTGCGACGAATATCCGATACTACAGTGGTGATGATTTAAAGAAATTACTGAACGTTGCGTATCTCATGTATCATGGGATGAAGATTTCGAAAATCGCCGACTTAGGAGACCAGGCGCTGATCGATAAGGTGAATGAAGTGCAGATTGAGGAGGGGGGATTGAGCGCTGTGTTTTCTCGGTTGAAGTTGAGCATGCTTAATTACGATGAAGCATTATTCAATGAAATCGTCCGAGAACATTCGGATGAGTATGGATTGGAAAAAACAGTGCTGCAGGTGTTTCTTCCATTTCTCTCTCAAATAGGAGTGTTGTGGTTGACGAATTCCATTTGTCCAGCCCAAGAACATTTTATTAGCCACTTGATGCGGCAAGTGCTAAACTCGGCTGTTGACAGCTTACAGGATGATCTGAAAAGTGATGCGCCAATTGCCGTGCTGTATTTGCCGGAGCGTGAAATACATGATATCAGCTTGCTGTTCATCCACTTCCTGTGCCGCAAATACCAAATTCGAAGTGTCTTTTTAGGAGCAAGTGTGCCATTCTCTGACTTGATGGGGGTGGCTGAGCAGTTTCCAAACGCACGTTTTGTTTCCTACTGCACGACGTATCCCGCATCCTCAGAGGCGCAGTCTTATGTGAATCTGGTCACCTCTGAGTTTGAAGGGCTCGACAACAAATTTTTGCTCGCGGGGAAGGTATTTGAGGGATGTACCTCCAATGACGTCGTGACCACCGTGACGAACGGTGAAGACCTGATGAAGGTCCTCTTTGATTGAAATTCTTCCTGAGAATTCAAGGGATACTGGCTGATGCTGGCACATTGAGTGCGCTAGAAAGCCAAAATGTTTAAACATTTTTGATAAAAGTTAAACAAACTCTTGGTTCAAGGGAAATTTTGTTTAATCTTTGTCAAGAATCATTCAACAAAAGATATGAGCACCCTCGAATTCAACTCGCTTCTCGTAATGAACCGGTCTTTCCTGAAAGGTTTCGCCATGGGCTTTACACGAGATACCCAAGACGCGGAAGACCTTATTCAAGATACCATGGTTAAGGCACTGCGGTACAAGAAAAATTTCAAGGAGGGTACGAACATCAAAGGGTGGCTCTACACGATCATGAGAAACATCTTCATCAATAACTACAAGCGCAAGAAGTTTCAAAACACGATTCTGGATACTACGGACAATCAGTACTACTTGAATTCAGGCTCGATGCAAGCCGACACGATCACGTCAGAAATCAACGAAAAAGATATCCACGCGGCCATTGACGGACTGAAAAGTGATTTTCGTATTCCATTCACAATGTTTCTTGAGGGATTTCATTATGACGAAATAGCGGCAGAATTGAACATTCCAATGGGAACGGTGAAAAGTAGAATTTTTCATGCCCGTAAAAAGCTCGCTGGCGAACTAAGTGCATTCCGAAACTAAGAAGCAACCTTGTTGTTCTTTGTTGTGTTCTGATAATGTGGTATTATTACCCTAGTAAAACAGCACAGCATGAATCGAATCCAATTCGGAGCGATTGCCCTCATTTTATCAACTGCCATTTGCGGTCCGTCCATCACTCACGCTCAACTCGAAGTCGAGACGGGTTTGACTCTTGAGGAATACGTGAATGATATATTGCTTGGAAATGGTATCCAAGCGTTCAACATTACCTACCAAGGAGGCGATAACCAACTCGGATACCTCACCGGTGGAGATGATGTTTTCTCCATCTCCTCAGGCCTCATCTTGAGCTGTGATGTAGCTGAAAACCTCGAGTGTCCCGATGAATTTGTGGCCTGTGATGGGTGCCTGGGCAATGGCTTCAGCGACCCTGACTTGCTGGACATTGCCAATTCAGTTCCCGATTTGATTGGAGGATCCTTCAGTGTGAGTTCAGTGAACGACGGCTGTGTTCTTGAATTCGATTTTATCGCGGCCGGCGATACCGTTAGTTTTGATTATGTTTTTGGTTCTGACGAATACGAAACGTGGATCAACACCCAATACAACGATGTATTCGCTTTCTTTTTGAGTGGACCGGGTATCACGGGACCATACGACAGTCCTGCAGGATTCCCCGATGGATCTGTGAACATTGCAGGGGTGCCGAATACAGACCCTAATCTTCCAATCACTATCTCCTCTGTAAACTCGGGAACAAATCCAGAGTACTACGTGGATAATCAAGGAGGCACTGATGTTTGTATCAATGGATATACCGTGCCTTTCACGGCCTCATATCCAGTAGAATGTGGAGAAACCTATCACATCAAGCTTGCGATTGCCGATGGAAGTGATACGGCATTGGAATCGATTGTTGTCCTGGAAGAAGGCAGTTTTGAATCCAATGCAGTGGTGCAAATTGATCTGAGCATTGATGTAGGTGGGCCCGAAGCGAATACAATTTACGAGGATTGTGGAACGGCTACTTTGTCATTTGAACGCCCTGTTGAGACCATCTTGGATATACAGGAGATGGTGTACATCAATTACGGCAGCAGTGTGGCGACGAATGGCGTCGACTACGGCCAACCCCAACCCGATGGTACATTACTACCTCTTCCAGATTCTGTTGTTTTTGCGCCTTACGTGAGCATCGTTGAATTTGAGTTGACGGCAGCAATCGATGGTGTTATTGAAGGACCCGAGTTGGTGGAGATGGAAATTGAAAACGTTGCGGCATGCAATGGGGGTGGGCTCACCACCTACTTCTCGTTCTATGTTGCAGAGGAGCCGCCGCCTTTCGAAGTGAACGGCTATGATACGGAAATGTGCCTTGGAGATGTCATCGAATTGGCACCGCTTGTAAGTGGTGGTTATGGGAATTATACATATCAATGGTTGTGCAATGGTGAGGAGGGAGCTCCGTTTTTGTTTGACCCAGATGTCGCTGGCCCTTGGGCGTGCGAAATCATTGTAGGGGATACATGCGGCATGCCATCTGAATCGGCCATCATTGAGGTCGAAGTTCTCCAGTTTGATCCATTGAGTGTTGCTATTGACCCGGATGCCATTGTCTTGGACTGCAACGCAATTGTCGATGTTCAGGCCAATGCAACAGGCGGTTATGATTTGGCAGCAGGGGGGTTTTATGAATACGATTGGGAAGATCAAGATGGTAACAATCTATTCGCTTCGTGGTTTGATCCCTCCATCTTGAGCTTAAGCACGTGGCAAAATGCCGATGAAGTATTTTTGACGGTGACGGATGCGTGTGGCATGGAAACGACGGATAGTGTCGAGGTTACCTACAACATTCCAGCACTCGTGGTCACTGTGGACGAAGCAATTAATGTGTTATGCAACGATCCTTTTAGCATCACCGCATCAGCAACAGGCGAAGGCCCATTCAATTATACATGGTTGGATGGTGGTGCATGGCTGGGCTGGGGCAACCCCTTGAATTGGTCGACGAGTTCTGATGAAAGTATTGTGCTAGAAGTGAGTGACGCGTGCGGTCAGGTAGAGGCAGTTGACATCGAGATATTGGTCGACGCTCCGGATGTTATTGTAAGCCTTCCCGACGGGCTTATCGGTCCCTGTACAGAGGTCTTCAATTTGCAAGCCGATGTGACCAGTGGATCCGGTGGGTATCAGTTTTCTTGGTTCCAGAATGGAATCAATATGAGTGAGAATGTGGACAACATTGATGTTCAATTGTCGGAAACGGCCACGTTTACCGTGAACGTTGACGATGGGTGTGGCCAAAGTGGTTCAGACAACGCCCAAATTGTCATTGACAATCCTCCGCTGGTCATTGAATTGGGACCCGATCTTTACCAGAGCTGCATCGATTACACGGATATAGAGGTAGATGTCATCAGCGGGGCTGGCGACTACCAGTACAATTGGTTCGTAGGAGGGGAACCCTACGACGATGATGATGAAATTACCCTGCAATCGTACAGTACCATTTCCGTTGGTGTACAGGTGCAAGATGGCTGTGGGGGAACGACGAATGATTCGTTGGTTTATCACATCCCAGACATTCCCATTCTCTTAGATGTTACTCCTTCCACGACCATTTGTGCGGGAGATGGAATTTGGCTGGAGGCCTTGGCCATGGGTGGAGAGGAAGGATTTGTATACTACTGGCCTTCGCTCGGAACGTATGGGCCGACTCAATATATCGCCCCCACTCAATCGGCGACTTACCCTGTAATCGCAACAGATATCTGTGGTGATGAAATGGACCTAGCCAGTACGATCGAGGTGCAGTATTTGTTCAGTGACTTCACAGTGAGTGGCACAGAGGATAATGAGAACCGATATACATTCCGTGCAACGCCAAATCCACCCGAACCATACGAGGGGGCGTACGCTTATGAATGGAACTTTGGAGATGGTGTTACTTCGGATGACCCCATCGCGGTCCATGAATTTGATGGTTTGAGCGATTACACGGTTACCTTGGATGTGACCAGTTGGGTGGGATGCACAAACCAATCGTATACGGTGGTTCGTGGCCCTGTTTTGCTCTATGTCCCCACGGCGTTCACACCAAACAATGATGGGATCAATGATGCATTCAAGGTGGTCGGCGGTCAAATCAAAGACTATGAACTCTGGATCATAAACCGATGGGGAGAAGAAGTCTTTCACAGCACCTCGCTCGATGATTTTTGGATGGGAGACGTGCAAGGCGGGTCACATTACGCTGAAAATGGCATCTACAATTGGATTATTCGATTGAAAGGATTCAATACGGATGCAGAGGAATATAAGGGCACGCTTCAATTGATGCGCTAACCGACTTCAGCTTGTGCTTGGAAATTGCACAACGATTTCTTTCGGCATTAAGAAAACGATTTAATTTGCGTTCATGAATATGACCAAAGCAAAATCGTACCAAGGGCCTTTCATCATCGTTACTTCGCTGTTTTTCATGTGGGGATTCATCACCGTTATGGTGGATGCGCTCATTCCTCGCCTGAAAGATGTGTTTGAATTGACCTTCCTGCAAGCAGGGTTGGTGCAGTTTGCATGGTTCGCTGCTTACGGTCTATTGAGTATTCCAGGTGGAAATCTCATTGAGCGCATCGGCTATAAACGTGGAATCTTAACAGGTCTTGGTCTCGCAGCACTGGGCTGTTTGCTCTTTTATCCAGCGGCCGCAACCCGCGTTTATGGATTGTTTTTACTCGCCTTGTTTGTAGTCGCTGGGGGCTTGACCATTTTACAGGTAGCCGCGAATCCATACATTTCAGTGCTGGGCGATCCCAAGCAAGCGTCGAGCAGACTGAACCTCGCTCAAGCGTTTAATTCATTGGGCACGACGATTGCCCCAATCGTGGCGGCAAGCTTCTTGCTGAGTGATCAAATATTGTCAGGTGAAGAGCAAAATCAGCTTGCGAAAGGAGCATTGGATGCCTATCGAACAGCGGAAGCGTCGGCCGTGCAGGGGCCATTTGTCGCTTTGGCGATGGGGTTCTTGATGCTGGCGGTATTGATCGGTGCGAGCAAATTACCACGAATTTTGGGAGCCAGCAGCGACGGAGGCTTGCGGGACGCATGGAAGAACAAAACCTTGCGTTACGGTGCCTTTGGCATTTTTATGTATGTCGGTGCGGAGGTTGCCATTGGATCTTATATGGTCGGATACGGATTGGAATTGGGGGTGGGTGAAATCATTCGTGAAAATGCCATGTTGTCCTCTATGGCGGGCATAGCTGCTGGTATTCGTGGAATGTCACTAGAGGGGATTGATGCGAAAGGCCTGATTGGTGCTTTGCTTACCTTTTATTGGGGTGGGGCAATGATCGGTCGATTCATTGGGAGTGCCCTGATGCAGCGAATCGCTCCGAACAAACTGCTCGCATTCTTTGCTTTGGGTGCATCGGCCATGGTTGTTGTGAGTTTGCTTACATCCGGAGTAACAGCGTTGTTGGCGCTGCTGGCGGTCGGTTTGTTCAATAGCATTATGTTCCCGACAATTTTCACACTGGGCATTGGCGAATTAGGCGATTTGAAACCGCTCGGCAGTGGAATCCTTTGCACAGCGATCGTAGGTGGAGCGTTTATTCCACCCGCCGTTGGAGCGTTGGCGGATCAATCCGGATTTGGCGTGGCCCTTGTGCTTCCTGTTCTCTGCTATCTCTACATCCAGTACTTTGCTTCCAAAGTGGCGGGCAAGCAGTCCTCGTAAGGCAGGAGCGGCTCTTCTTTTGAACCGGAAGCCCGCATGATATGGTAAGAATTGTAAAAAGGTTATGCACAATGACAAACTTTTCCCCTGAAATGATGTTCTTTCGTCAATGGGCGGAGATTAATCCGTATCTTAAGTATTAAAGAAGAAAGTTATGGCTCGGAAAAAGCGTGCGAAGGAGTTGCAACCCAATATCAAAGTTCGATTGGACCGTCGAACCGTCATCACGGTTCGTGATGAAGAAAAACTAGCTTTCTGGAAAGAGAAGTACCCTGAACTTGAAGTGCTCGAAAGTTGAAGGCATTAGGCCAATCCGAGTCAAATAATAAGACATAAGCTTGTGCCTAATTTTGGCACAAAGAAAAAAGCCGGAGTGATTCCGGCTTTTTTATGCACCTTCAGATCGAGATGCGCGTTGAACGGATAAGTTCAATTAAGCCATTTCGGCCTGTTTCCATGGGGCGAAGGCTAATTGCTCCCGGCCTTTCTTGGTAAGTGTATACCCGTTCTTGTTTTGTAGCATGCCATCAAGGTACAAGTTGGTGATGCGCTCGCCGATTCTTGCCTGTCCAACACTGAGATCCGTATCTGCTTCAATCCGCTTCCAGAAATTTCGTTCCAATACAGCCAACCGAATGTGAGATTGCTGCTCTTGCTTATAGGTGTGGATGATGTCGAGGATCATGTAGTCGTACTTGTCCATGGCTAAGGTGATGTGGTAGGTTAGGGTTTTCGTTGCAAGGCTTTGGGCCCTACGCTTGCAAAGTAGCAGGCGACAGTTGAAAAGACCATCATCGGAGCGACGGAAATATGAACGAATTGTTAACGACTGCAGGAAACATGTTGAAGACTTGTGAATAGCGAGACAACCGTTTTTCTAAACATCTGATAATGATTAGAATGGCTTTACTTCTCGCCTGCGCTGATTCAATCCTTCGGGAGGCTCCAACGGCCACGAAGTGTTTTTCCATTGTTCAGGTGTGTCCTCAAAAGAGACATAAACGCGTCGCGCTCAATTTCACAGGCGCCCATGCTTTTGAGGTGCGGGTTCTGAATTTGGCAATCAATGGGCCCGAAATTGTGTTTTTTTGCCCATTCAATCAGATGGATGAAAGCAATCTTAGACGCATTGCTTTCCTCCGAATACATGCTTTCGCCAAAAAACATGTGCCCAATGGAAACGCCATAGAGACCTCCAATTAGTTTTCCATTTCGCCAAGTCTCGAAAGAATGGGCGAAGCCCAGTGCATGCAAACGCAGGTAGGCCTGAATGATGTCTTCTGAAATCCACGTTCCTTCTCCGTCTTTTCTTAACTCCCCACAATTGCGCAGAACCGCTTCGAATTGGGTGTCTGTTTTGACTGAGTAATCCTTACGATTGAGCACGTTGCGCATGCTTTTGGAGATCTTCAGATCCTCCAACCTCAAGATGCAGCGTTTTTCAGGAGCCCACCAGAGAATCGGGTCATTTTCACCGTACCATGGAAACACGCCGTTTTGATAAGCAGCGATGAGTCTTGCTTCACTGAGGTCACCGCCGATGGCGAGCAATCCTTCCCAAGCATCTTCCAAAGGCGGAAAGCCAATGGAATCGTCCAGCATGGCGATACGGGGTTGCTCAGTCATCGTAGAAGTTATCCTCCGAAGATAGTTGTTGGGCATGGATTATGCCTCATTTTTGAACCATGGCTGAGCATCATCCGACGTCCATTCAAGATTTGGCTAATCGCTTCGCTGAGGATGGCGTTTCTTTTGGAAAAATGGCAGATGCAAAAATGCCATTCACGCGTCCTTCCAAGTCAGAGGCTTTGGCTCAAGGGTTCCATGTTCGGCTCGCTTCGGTGCTGTTAACGATGGTCCCCAGCCAAGGCCAATGGTCCCTCGTATTGATGAAGCGCCCGGAATATCCGGGAGTTCACAGTGGGCAGATTTCGATTCCTGGTGGGGAAGTAGAAGCGGAAGACACGGATGATTTGAGTACGGCACTGCGTGAATTTGAAGAGGAAATGGGTGTCATGGTTCGCCGCGACGATGTGATAGCCAATCTTACGGAGCGCTACATTCCTCCCAGCAAATTCGCGGTGAAGCCTTTCATTGCAGTATTGGATCGGATGCCCATTTGGAAGATAGATTCCAATGAGGTGGCTGAAGTTGTCATTGTTCCTGTGGTGGATTTGTTGCCGGACGATGCGCTGAGAAGCACAGCAATCGAAATGGGCAAGGACCAAAACCAAGCGATTCACCTTCCAGCGTATTGCTTCGAGGAGCATATCATCTGGGGTGCGACAGCTATCATGTTAGCGGAGTTCGTTGCTGCGTGGAAGAAAACATTTCCGGATCCTGTGGCGAGTGCATTGGCCGTTCGCTGAACGAGTCTCTTGAAACTGCAGTACTTTTGGCGCATGAATTCAATCGTACAACTCATCTCCGGTCGTGAGGAAGATGCGCTGAATGCCCTCGAAGAGGCAAAGGAAACAGGCACCGTTCAATGGGTTCGACCGATGCTGGAGGCCTTTCGGGACCGTTCAGAGGAAGGGCTTCGCGAGGAGATTGCGTCAATGCTCGGGTCCTTGAAGGTGTCAGAAGGAGCAGAGGTCATGGGGGATGCGTTGGAAGACCCTGAGTTTTCATCCGTTCATGCGGACATCATTGGATTTTTGTGGAGTTGTGGTTTTCAATCGGAAAATCACCTGCGTTGCGTTGTTAATTGTGCTGCAGAAGGCGATTTTCGATGCGCGATGGAAGCATTAACATGGATCGAAGAGTTGGAGAGGGTTAGCGATGAACAAGCGCTTTGGGATGCCTTGCTGGTGGTTCGTGGTGTTGTCGAAGAAGGACGTGAAGACGGCACCCAACCACTGTTTGAGGCCATGCACCAAGCACTCAGTGCCCTCGAAAGAAATCAGTGACGACAGCTGTTTTTCTCACGTTTGAATGACACCTGTGCGAAATGCTTCGAGGGGTGCATGGCTGGCCATTTCAATGCCGCTGCTGATCCAATGCCGAGTCTCTTCCGGATCAATGATAGCATCGACCCATAAACGCGCTGCAGCGTAGATCGGAGAGGTTTGCGCTTTGTAACGCGATTCAATGGCATCGAACATCTTTTTCTGCTCCGCCTCGTTTGGCTTCTCGCCTTGTTTTTTGAGCCGAGCCAACTCAATCTGTTGCAAAACCTTAGCGGCTTGTTCCCCTCCCATGACAGCGAGTTGGGCGGTGGGCCAGGCAACGATTAGTCGAGGGTCGTACGCTTTTCCGCACATGGCATAATTCCCAGCGCCATAACTGTTTCCGACAATGATGGTAAACTTCGGGACGGTTGAATTTGCCACCGCGTTGACCATCTTGGCGCCATCTTTGATGATGCCGCCGTGCTCACTGCGCGATCCCACCATAAACCCTGTTACGTCTTGCAAAAAGACGAGTGGAATCCCTTTTTGATTGCAATTCATGATGAAGCGTGCAGATTTGTCGGCGCTATCCGAATAAATCACACCTCCAAATTGCATCCCATCCTTCTTGGATTTCACCAGTTTTCTTTGATTGGCCACTATTCCAACACTCCAACCATCGATCCGGGCATAGCCCGTAATGATGGTTTTGCCGTAATCTTTCTTGTACTCTGTAAATGAGTCTGCATCTACAAGCGCCGTGATGAGGTTGCGGGTTTCATAGGGCTGATTGCGTTCGCTCGGCAAAACACTGCAGATTCCTTGTCCGCTAGGAGCCAAGGATTTTATTTGGTCGAAACCCGCAATGTTGGCCTCAGTGCGTTGGTGTCCAATCAGTTTTCGAATGGTATACAAGGCTTCATCGTCATTCTTGCATTTGTAGTCCGTCACCCCACTGATCGTGCTATGGGTGTCTGCTCCACCAAGGGTTTCATTGTCAATATCCTCGCCGATTGCCGCTCGCACCAAGAAGCTCCCCGCCAAAAAGATGGACCCAGTTCCCTCCACAATCAAGGCTTCATCGCTCATAATAGGAAGGTACGCTCCGCCAGCGACGCATGATCCCATCACAGCCGCTATCTGCGGGATGCCCATGGCGCTCATTTTTGCATTGTTCCGAAACATTCTTCCAAAGTGTTCTTTGTCCGGGAAAATTTCATCTTGCATGGGCAAGAAAACGCCTGCGCTATCGACCAAATAAATGATTGGAATGCGATTTTCCATGGCAATTTCCTGGGCTCTGAGGTTCTTTTTGCCTGTAATGGGGAACCACGCTCCCGCTTTCACCGTGGCATCGTTGGCCACGGCAATGACTGTTCTGCCAAAAACCTTTCCAATTTGAACCACGACTCCACCGGCCGGACAGCCTCCATGCTCCTGGTACATGCCTTCACCCGCGAGTTCACCGATTTCGATGGGTTTTGAATCTGCATCAAATAACAATTGCAGCCGTTCCCGAGCCGTTTTTTTTCCTTTCGCATGCTCTTTGTCGATGCGTTTTTGACCACCACCTTTTGCAGCAATTTGAATGCGATCTCGGATGGGAGCCCAGAGGAGACGCATGGCATCTTCGTTCCGATTGGCATCGATGGATTGAGAAGATTGATTGTTCGGCATGTGGTAAAGTTAAGTGGAGCGGTACCTTTGTCGCATCGTGCACGGGAAGTTCATTTTACGGAATCATCGCATTCAGGTTGCATTGGTCATTGCCTCGGCATTGGTCATGGGGTGCGGAGTGCCCAAAGAAAATGCCAAATCAGCCTGTCAAATGCCCGTAGAATATGCGATGCCTCAGTTCGCAGAGGGATTTCGATGGAAATTTTTGCCTGCTTCAAAGGCGGAGCAGCCGCGGACTTGCCTTGAATTGTTTGACGTGAATTTTGAAACCGTGGAATCGACCGTTTACCGGGATTCCATGGCCTGGCGTCTGGATCCTTGCCCCAAAGGAAATGCGGTGGTTTTGCAGGTTGCCTCCCGAGGTTTAGCAACGTTGAGTACGACGCATGTAGCGTTGCTCCAGGCGTGGGATGATTCCCTTGTGCATTGGGCAGGTGGTGCCTTTGTCAATTACATCCAATCGGAGGTTGCACAGCGTCGTTTGGCGCAGAAGCAAGCCGTGAACTTTGGGGGCAATCCAGAATGGGATTTGGAAATGCTCATTGCTCATCCGCCCTCAGCGTTATGTATTTATCCTTTTGGCAACCCAATCGACGATGCAAGTTGGTCGAAAGATGTTCCAATTGTCCCAATTCTGGAATACTTGGAACCACACCCCTTGGGACGAGCTGAATGGATGCGGGTCTTTGGATGGATGGTCAGTGAGGAATCAGGCGACAAGGCTTCAAACCGTTTCCAGCAGATTTCGGCGAGGTATGAAGCGTTGCGAGCATCGCCCAAGGAGTATGGGAAGCTTCGGGTATTCACGGGGAGCGTGGAGCAAGGCGAATGGCATGCTCCAGGCGGAAGTAGTTTCATCGCTCGATTGTTGAACGATGCAGGAGTGGAGTATGTTTTTGAGGAATATGAGGGACGTGAAAATGTGCGGATTCCATTGGAAGAAATGATGAAAGTAGGCAATGCATCGGATGCTTGGGGGCTTGTTGTCCAGCACACCGGCGATTCTTTCGGAATGCAAGACTTGCTGGCCATGGAGGACCGAAATCGCCTCATCATTCCCGCATCGAATAAAGTATTTGCAGCGAATACAGCTCAATGCGATTACTTTGGATGGTGGGTGGCACGTCCCGACGCGATGCTCGAAAACGTGATGTGCCTTTTCGACGGAGGTTCGTGTGACCTGGAAGTTGAACCTTGCTTTTCTTGGTTGAAGGAATGAATTATACAGCAACTGTTATCTTGACGTTGGCCGCCATCTTCGGTTTGGCGCTGAGTCATCTGCTCTCGGGTTCCACGAACATCGACTGGGGAGAGTTGGGTTTGTGGTTCAGCAACGCGCCAACGATTGCGGGCACCGTGTTTTTCGAAGTTCGACTCCCTCGGGTTTTGATCGCGATTGCAGCAGGAGCAGGCCTGGGTATCTCAGGGCTGATGATGCAGACGTGGTTTCATAATCCGTTGGCGGGTCCTTCTGTGCTCGGCGTGACTTCCGGAGCAGGCATGGCTGTTGCTTTGGTTGTTTTGACGGGAATGGGAGGTGGTTGGTTGGCGAATGCCTTGGCAGCGAGCGTGGGAAGTTGGTGTGCTCTAGGACTCGTGCTTTTCGTTGCGAGTCGGTTCCGTGGCCTCGCCTCGCTGCTGATTTTTGGCCTCATGCTCAATTACTTGTTGGGTGCGTTGGTCACCGTGTTGCAGGCCGAGGCGGAAGAAAATGCCCTGCAACAATTTGTGTTCTGGGGCATGGGAACATTTGGGCAAGCCTCTTTGGTGACTGCAAGTGCGGTACTCATATTGGTTTTGGCAGCAAGCAGCATCGCGTTCAAGCAGTATGAGAACCTAGACAAATGGACCCTTGGAGCCGTCACAGCGAGAAGCATGGGGGTGAATGAATCCCGTTTGCAGAAGATACTCGTCGTATTAACGGGGTTGCTTGCAGGATCCATTACGGCAGTGTGCGGTCCCGTTGCATTTTTGGGCTTAGCCACGCCACATTTGGTCAAATTGATCATCCCTTACCGCAGCCACAATCGATTGATTCCAATGACGGCCTTGATCGGAGCCCTGCTCGCTTTGCTCGCAGATTGGGGCGTGAAAGGATGGGGAATAGCGGATAGCGGTTGGCCACTGAATGCCGTGCTTTCCATGCTGGGAGCACCCTTGGTGATTTGGGTACTCTTGCAACGTAATTTTTCCCGATCATGAAGAGGGAGGGAACAAACGGGAACGAACACGTTATCCGAGCAGCTAACCTCACGGTGGGTTATTCGGGTTATCCGCGCGTTTTGTCTCAGATGGACTTTCAATGGGAGGGCGCAGGCATTCATTTGATCATTGGAGAAAATGGCTCCGGCAAGAGCACGCTCATTCGAACCCTCGCTGGCTTGCAAAAGCAACGCGGAGGAACTGTGTTTTGGGGGAATGAGGATGTCTCTCAAATTTCATCGACGCGACGAACGGCCAAAATGGCTTTTGTTCAAAGTTTGCCACCGCGGCAATCGGAGCTGACCGTTTCGGAAGCGCTCGCCTTGAGCGGACGCAAAGAAGAGAACATCAGCCAATGGTTGCACACGTTTGATCTTCTGGATATGACCACCAAATCCCTTTGTGATCTGAGTGATGGATTGGGGCAACGGGTGATGCTGGTTCGCGCCATCCTCCAAGACACACCTTGGATTCTGTTGGATGAGCCCACGGCTTTCTTGGACGTGAAGTCGCGCCAGGTGATGTGGGCCCAATTGTCTGCATTGGTTTCCAAAGGCAAACGCGTCATGGTTTCCAGTCATGACTATCATTTGTTGGAAGGCAACCTCGACCTGCGCAGTGTCACAGCGATCCAAGAAAACCGGCTTCATGCTTTGAATCCAGCGGGCACATGCGCGGATTGGAACGCGCACATTTGATTCAATATGTTTTACAACTTTGGCACACGGCCAAGAGTGCAGGAGAATGGGGACTTCGTAGATTTGCAGCAACTTTAGCATTATGCCCTCCATCGCCCGTATGATTTTTGCCTTCTTGTTTCTGTCAGTCATCTTGGCGAGCATAGAATGGCTTTCGTTCCGGTTGCTTGGGAGAAAATTCGATCGCCGCCACAATTGGTTCCAGATCCGCTGGGTATGGCTTGTTTTGGTGGCGGTGATTTGGATTGCATTCGTCATCAATGGATTCATGTGGCCTACATGGAGATCGACGCACCCGCGTCTGTTGAGCGTGCTGTCCATTTCATTCTTTGTCATTTTCATTCCAAAACTGGTGATGGCTGTTTTTGAGGTATTTGAATTGGTGCGAATGGGAGGTTCCAAGGCGATCAACGTTGCCATGGGCAGCGCTCGTCCTATTTCAAGGCAATCATTCTTGACCCAACTGGGGTTTGGCGCTGCGGGATTTACATTTTCCAGCTTTCTGTATGGGGTAACTTGGGGGAAATACGCCTTCCGTGTGGAGCGCTTAACGGTTCCGATCGTCAATCTGCCAGAGGTGTTCAATGGATTGAAACTGGTGCAGATTTCCGATGCTCACCTCGGGAGTTTCATGAATACACCGCGGCCAGTTTTGGATGCATTGGAACAAATCAATGCTTTGCAACCGGATGTGATTTTGTTTACGGGTGACTTAGTCAATACCCACGCAAATGAGGCAGAGGCTTGGATTGATGCTTTTCGGATGCTGCATGCTCCCATGGGGAAGTTTTCCATTTTAGGCAACCACGATTATGCCGATTATGGTCCATTTGAAGAGTCCGAACGGGAGGATAGCCGAAAGCGCATCAAGGAAATACACGAAGAAATGGGGTTCAGACTGCTTTTGAACGAGCACCATCATTTTGAACGAGAAGGCGAACGAATTGCATTGGTAGGTGTGGAAAATTGGGGCAAAGGTTTCAGAAGAAGTGGTGACTTGAATGCGGCAATGAAGGGAAGCGATGCCGACAAATTGTGCGCAATCCTCATGACGCATGACCCGACGCATTGGGAAGAAGAGGTGATGGATGACAAAGCGCCCATTGATTTGACGTTAAGTGGCCATACCCATGGAATGCAGTTTGGAATTGAAATTCCGTGGTTGGGCATCAAATGGTCTCCGAGCCAATGGCGTTACAAGCGATGGGCTGGTTTGTACCAAGAATCCGGGCAATTCCTCCACATCAATCGAGGCTTCGGAGTCTTAGGCTTCCATGGCCGTGTGGGCATGCCACCTGAAATTACAGTGTTAGAAATCGAGCAGGCATAAGCAGCTTCGACGTAATATTGCGGGAGTAATCCCCGAAAACAAATACGATGTCAGACGATAAGAAAGTCATATTCAGCATGCACAAGGTCAATAAGGTGACCCCAGCAGGCAAGCAGATTTTGAGGGATGTAACCTTGGGTTTTTACCATGGAGCAAAAATCGGGATCTTAGGAGCCAATGGTGCTGGAAAGTCCACAGTGATGCGGATCATCGCCGGTTTGGATGAAGCATATACCGGCGACGTGACGTGGTCGCCCAACCTATCGGTAGGCTACTTGTCCCAGGAACCAGAATTGGACGAGAGCAAGACCGTGCGGGAGATTGTCGAAGAAGGCACGGCCGAAATTGTAGCAGTGCTCAAGGAATATGAGGAAATCAACGCGAAGTTCATGGACGAAGAAATCCTGAACAATCCCGATAAGATGGAGGCGTTAATCAATCGCCAAGCGGAGGTTCAAGATCGTATTGATGCATTGAATGCTTGGGAATTGGATACGAAACTGAACATTGCAATGGATGCCCTTCGTTGTCCTCCGGACGATGCAAAAATTTCAATGCTTTCGGGAGGAGAACTGCGGCGAGTGGCCCTTTGCCGCTTGCTTCTTCAGCAGCCGGATGTTTTGCTTTTGGACGAGCCAACCAACCACTTGGATGCGGAATCCATCGATTGGTTGGAGCAACACCTTGAGCAATACACGGGAACGGTTTTGTGTGTGACGCACGATCGTTATTTCTTGGACAATGTGGCGAAGTGGATCTTGGAACTGGACCGAGGGGAAGGAATTCCTTATGAAGGGAATTATGCTTCGTGGTTGGAGCAGAAGACAAAGCGATTGGCGCAGGAAGAAAAACAAGCCTCAAAACGGCAAAAGGAACTGGAACGGGAGTTGGATTGGGTCAAGCAATCACCCAAAGGACGACGCGTCAAGAACAAAGCCCGTGTAAACAATTACGAAAAAATGCTCGCTGAGGGAACCAATGAGAAGGACGCTCGATTGTCCATTCCGATTCCCAATGGTCCGCGTTTGGGCAATTTGGTCATCGAGGCAGACAAACTGCAAAAAGCATTTGGTGAGAAGCTCTTGATTGAGGATTTGAGTTTCAGCCTTCCACCAGCAGGAATTGTAGGCGTGATTGGTCCAAACGGGGCAGGAAAGACCACCCTCTTTCGGATGATCATGGACGAGGAGCAACCGGATGGTGGTGCATTCAAGAAGGGAGAAACCGTTGAAATCGGCTACGTAGACCAACGGCACGCCTCCATTGATCCGGAAAAAACAGTTTGGGAAGTCGTCAGTGGTGGGACGGATCAATTGGAAATCGGAGGTAAACTCTTCAATAGTCGAGCCTATGTGTCGAAGTTCAACTTCAATGGCTCGGATCAGCAAAAGAAATGCGGCGTGCTTTCGGGAGGTGAGCGAAATCGATTGCACTTGGCCATGACATTAAAAACGGAAGCCAACGTGTTGCTTTTGGACGAGCCTACCAATGATATCGACGTGGATACCCTGCGCGCGTTGGAGGAAGGAATCGAATCCTTTGCTGGTTGTGCGGTTGTCATTTCTCACGATCGGTATTTTTTAGACCGCATCTGCACGCACATTTTGGCCTTTGAAGGTGATTCCCAAGTGTACTGGTTTGAAGGGACTTACAGCGAATATGAGGAGAATCGAAAGAAGCGACTGGGTCAAGCAGGGCCGCAACGGGTGAAATACAGAAAGCTTGTCCGCGACTGATTACATTGGACGTTTTGCGCCGACGCCTTCGGGTCCGCTTCATTTTGGCTCAATTGTCGCCGCGGTGGGCTCTTGGCTGGATGCCAAGGCCGCTGGTGGGATTTGGAAACTGCGCATTGATGATTTAGATCCTCCCCGCGTTGCACCCGGGTGCATTGACTCCATTCTCCATTCATTGGAAGGGCACGGACTCCATTGGGATGGTCAGCCGCAGTATCAATCTAACTGCTTTGAACGGTACCAAGAAGTGCTGGAGCAACTGACCCATGCGGGCCACGTGTATTTCTGCAATTGCTCGCGGAAGGATTGGCAACACAGTGAGATTTATCCCGGCACTTGCCGTCCTCTTCAGCACAGCACGGGCCGTGGATTGCGTTTTAAGTCCTTGGATGGAACAATTGCTTGGGAAGATCGGTCGTTCGGAACGACGCAGATTGACGTTTCCTCTCAGGTAGGTGATTTTTTGCTGAAGAATGCCCACGGTATCTTTAGTTACCAATTGGCCAATGCAATCGACGATTGCGATATGGGCATCACAGATGTGGTGCGTGGTGCAGATCTGTTGACGGTCACAGCGGCGCATATCTCGCTGCAACGGGCGCTGCAAGCGAAACCCATTCGCTACCGCCATTTGCCATTGGCTTTGACCAGTGAAGGCGAGAAAATCTCAAAGGCAACGCACGCGCCAGCCGCTGCTGCAGAGGATGCTCCCGATACGCTGAAGCGTGCCTTTCATCATCTGGGACTGGGGGTCATTCCTTTGGACGATGTCCATCACATGTTGGACGAAGCCGTTTCAAAATGGTCGGTGGGACGGTGAGTGTTGGATTGTCGCGCAAGGGAAGTCATTCAGAGACCAAATTCGCTACCACTTCGATCATTTTTGAAAACTCTTCATCCTCGAATAGCCGGGTCAAAAATGCGATTTCACCTCGTTTGTCGACGACCACATTCCGGGTGACGCCCGATTTGGGAGCCGCGATTGAGTAAAACAGTTTTCCTCCAGGATCGGGTGCGATGGGATAGCTTATTCCCATTTGACTTGCAAAGTCAATTACCTTTTCGCGCGGCTCGTCCAAGTCCACTCCCAATAAGACGAAGTTTTCATGCCGAAATGGCGACCACACTTCTTTTTCCAAGTGCGGCATTTCTTTCCGGCATACTCCGCACCACGAAGCTGTAAACTGCAAGATATATGTTGTGCCAAGTAGGGATTCCCGTGTGAATGAGTTTCCCTGGGTGTCTTTTAAGGCGAAAGGAGGGATTGGATCGCCCACTTTGACGATGTAGCCGCGTTCATCCGCCAGAGGATTTTGAGCGCTGGACGAAAAAATAAAAATCCCAAGAGTAAAGAAAGCCAGTAGCGTAAATCGTTGCATGTTTCAATGTTGGCAAGGAAGGAAAGGAGAAGGTAACGCGCATTCTTGAGCGGATGCATAAACGGTTGTGCCTCGAATACCCTCAGTGCTTAGGCAGTCCTGTATGAATTGAGCGCATGTCCTGCTGCATGCGGTGTCACCCAACAATAAGTTGGTGAGCTCATGACCGGCGTTAAGGTAGGCGTGAAGCTGGGTGTGCGGGAGGCATTCCGCAGCGGCACCGCCACCTTGCAATAGCAACGCTCCCGGCGCATCACGTCGGCAATAGTGATGCATTGCTTCTCCGTATGGCACCAAAGCATCGCAGGTTCCGTGAAATGCCAAAAGGGGTGTTTCAGGAGCGTTTGCCAAGGGTTCCATGGCACCGCACATGCTAATGACTCCCTCGGCGTCGATGGATTTCATGTGATAGGCCGCGTGCAAAGCGGCATGGGCTCCTGCAGAACTGCCTCCAATAAATATGTTGGAGGGATAATAGGGGCGCAGCACAGATATAGCTTGTGTTAAATCTTCAGCTGCGGCTTCAATGGCCGCGCGCTTGGCTGCAGTGCTGATTCCACAATGAAATCCTTGGTCTCTTTGAAGCAGGCGGTAATCGATGGATGCCACATCAATGCCGTGGCCAGCTATTTGCTCGCAGAATTCCACATTGAGTGGATGATCGCGGGAACCTGCATAAAAGCCTCCACCGTGCAGGAAAACAAATAGAGGACGTTCGAAAGCATGGGCGGCGGATTCTGCTGGAAGTATCTGGGAATAAACATCCATTTGCAATGTCGTGGCCAAGTCTGCGGCCATGAATTGCATCGTTTTCACCGCCAGGTTTGCGGGAGGGTTTCCAGCAGGATTGCCGTGGAAGCCCAGAAGAAAGATGCCGAGTCCGATGGGAAGGAAGCTGAAGCAAGCAGTCCTTTTGGTCAAGATTTTTGCTTTTTGGTGGCAGACTCAGACGACCGCGGATGGAAATGTTCAATCTGGTCCCTCAGGAATCGGCGATCGAGGTGGGTGTAAATTTCGGTCGTGGCGATTTGCTCATGCCCCAGCATTTCTTGCACCGCACGAAGGTCGGCGCCTGACTCGATCAGATGCGTGGCAAAGCTGTGGCGAAAGGTGTGGGGAGAGATGCTCTTGCGAATCTGCGCTTGAATGGATATGCGGCGCAACATGGTGAAGGCCATTTGACGACTGAGGCCTCGTCCTTGTCGCCCCAAGAAAACGGTGTCTTCATGGCCTTTCATGGGAAGGATTTCGGAACGATACTGCACGAGGTAATCATCGATGGCAATGAGCGCAGTGGAACCAATCGGGACGATTCGAACCTTATTTCCTTTTCCTGTGACTTGAACCGTCTTGTCGACAAAATCAACTTTGGAAAGTTGCAATTCACAAAGCTCGGTGACCCGAAGTCCACAACTATACAGTACCTCGAGCATTGCCTTGTTTCGGACGCCTTCTCTTCGAGAAAGATCAATGCTTGAAATAATGCGGTCAATTTCTTCGATGCTCAGGACGTCTGGTAGTTTTCGCTCGGGTCGCGGTGAAGAGACCATTTCAACCGGATCAATGGAAATGATTTTTTCCAGCCGCAGGTACTTTGAAAAACTCCGGATTCCAGACAACATGCGGGCTTGGCTATTGCGCGCGATATCACGGTCAAATAAAAACTGCATGTATTGTTGAACCGTATGGGTGTCAACCTTGCCTGGATGAGGGACTGATTGCTCTTCCAAACAGTACCTCGAAAATTGATTGATGTCGCGCAAATACGCTGCGATGGAATTCTCACTTAAACCACGTTCGAGACGCAGGTGCTCTTCGTATCCTTTGATTGTTGATTTCCAATCTGATTGCACAGTCGACATTAGGGTATCCAATTTTGTTGTGTGGTGAGCAAAGCCTCTTGAACCGTGATTCTACTTTCTCCGCTGTATGCGGTAACAAATGGGCCAGGTAGATCGTGATTTGCTCGGATTTGAACGCGCTCATCGCGCGCAGCTTCGTATCGCGTGAATGAGCCAGTCATGTATTTGATCCATTCTTCATGCTCCACAATCATCAGGGCCTTATTGAATTGGTAGCGCTGAACAAAATGAGACGCAGGCACACGTTGGTGCGACGCGAGAATCTGTACTTTGAATCGAATTTCTTCGTGCGACGGCTCTGGACTTTGAAGATTCGCTGAAGCATCCTGTTGGCTTTGATTGCTGCCGTTTTTCGGCTGAAGGTCAACTTCCGTGGGATCGGACGGCGCAATAGCATCAAGCGTGAGCTCCAATGCGTCGATGGACAATTCCACCACTGTTCCTTGGATTACGGTGGATGCCTTTCCTCGAATTGTGCTCGAACAGGCCTCGGCATCTCCCATTACCCGATAGGAGACTTCAAAAGGGGCTTCAGGTGATTGCTGCCAGACGAACAAGATGGATTGGTCAAATACATCCCTCAAACTGGCTTCCCCGTCTTCAAGGGGCTCAGCCTTGCATTGCCCCAATAAGACGTCTTCAATTTTCAGGAACTGCCCAGGTTCGTGGCCGCTGATGGATAATGTCATTTTTCCCACATCGGGTCCGTCGGCTTGCCAGCTGCGAATGATGGAAAAATCATTTGGACTTGCCGAGGGGGAATTGACGTCTCCCTCCAAAATTTCCAACGACACATGATGAGGTTCGAATTCTATATCCTTCCTTGATCCGTCCGAAATGTAAGAGAACCATTGGGTGATTGTTCCCCCATGAAATTCCGAGGTGGCGGTCAATCGCATTTTGAGAAAGATTGTTTCTCCAGGTGAGGTGTCAACCCATATGAACTTGCCTCGGCCGTTTTCAAAGGAGAAAGAGGCGCCAGAGTCTTCAAGTGACTCAGCAACCACGCCTTTGGGGAATTGGGCTTGAAAACGAGCAAAGCCACCAGAGCTTCCTGTTTCGAGGCTCCATGTTGCAAGGGCCGTTTGTCCAACATGCATTTGTGCGGGCAAATCATGTTCTTCGACGATGCCATGGTTGAGGATTCCGGCGATAATCATCGGTCGAATCAACAAACTTGCTAGCCAGAAGTAGGGATGAAAAACAGTGCCAAGCATTCATGCAAGCTATCGCGAGGCGGGCTGTTTTTTTTGGCGTCCTTATGGAATTCTAAACAGGACTTTGTGAGTGAAGTGCGCGCATCGGTAGTGGGGTGGGGGTAAAAAAATAGTCCTGTCCCAACGTTTTGGGACAGGACCAACTTAACCAAATTATCACTTGATGCTTGGCGCTGCGGCCAAACTCACTTAAAACCATTACAAACGTAGAGGCTTATGTGATGTCAAAACGCCGGACTTGAATTGGTTATTGACACGCTTTCGTTAAAAAGTGCAAGTATTTGATTTTCTTTGATTGTTATCTATCTTTGCGCCCCGCTTAGGATAACACAAGAGAACATGAAAGAAGGAATCCACCCAGAGAACTACCGCGAGGTTGTGTTCAAGGACATGTCGAACGAGTACGCATTCTTGAGCCGTTCAGCGGCGACGACGAAGGAGACGATCCAATGGGAGGATGGAAAGGAATATCCTTTGATCAAAATGGAGGTGAGCCACAAGTCACACCCTTTCTATACAGGCAAGGCACAATTCGTAGATACTGCAGGGCGAATCGATAAGTTCCGTCAGAAGTACCAGAAGTTTGACAAGAAGTCAGCAGCTCAAGAAGAGGGCGCAAAGGAGGAAGGCGCTACTGAGGAGTCATAAATCACGGCTGTCAGGCATGAAAAAAGCCCTCACGTGAGGGCTTTTTTCATGCCTAATTTTTCGCGTTTGCAATCAGGTGAGAGGCGAGATTTTGGAAATTTCGAGGCCATATCCGATGTTTCCAATGGGGCGGTCGGTGTCTGTGAGGACATTGAGTTTTCGAATCCCCAAGTGCCGGATAATTTGTGCGCCGATTCCGTAATCTTTTGAATCCATTGGCGCAGCCTTCACTTCGTGCGAATTTCGATTTTTCGCGAAAACACGCAAGTCATCGAGAAGGCCGCCTCCTTTGGAGCTTCTGTTGATGTAAATGATTGCTCCTTTTCCTTCTTTTTCAATGCGCTGCATAGCGGCATGTAATTTTGGGCCTTTGCCAATGTCGAGCAATTGAAAGACGTCTCCAATCAAATGGCTGCTGTGCACACGGATAGGGACTTCGTCCTCCTCATTCCATTCTCCTTTCACCAAGGCCAAATGTTCCACGTCATTGGTAAGCTGGCGAAAAGCGATGGCCTTGAATGATCCAAAAGAAGTGTTGATTTCGGTTTCTATTGTTCGTTCAATGAGTGTTTCGTTTTGAAGCCGATATTCAATCAAGTCAGCAATGGAAACGACTTTAAGGTCAAATTTCTTCGCCAATTCTTGGCATTCGGGCAACCGTGCCATGGTGCCATCCTCGTTCATTATTTCGACGATCACTCCAGCAGGCTCGAATCCGGCCAATCGGGAAAAGTCAATGGCAGCCTCGGTGTGCCCTGCTCGGCGCAACACCCCTCCGCGCTTCGCGCGCAATGGAAAAATGTGTCCAGGCCTGCCGAGTTCCTCATTTTTTGTCGCAGGATCAATCAAGGCTTTGATTGTTTTTGCTCGGTCTTGAACCGAAATTCCGGTGGTGCAACCGTGGCCAAGCAAGTCTACTGATACGGTGAAAGGGGTTTCAAATGCGGCATTGTTCGCAGGGACCATTAAACCCAAATCCAATTCGTCGCAGCGATCTTCGATCAATGGCGCGCAAATCAGCCCTCGTCCGTGCGTGGCCATGAAGTTGACAACCTCGGGTGTTGCATGACGCGCAGCGACCAGAAAATCACCTTCATTCTCCCGGTCTTCATCGTCGACAACGATGATGACTTCTCCGTTGCGAACGGCTTCAATGGCCGCTGGAATGTCGTCCAGTTCATTCATGGTACAAAAGTAGGGATTGGAAAGGGGATGTGTGCCCTAAATTTGCCCCATGATTTTACCGATAGTTGCATTTGGAGATGCGGTGTTGAAGGCAGAGGCTGCCGAAGTCGTTAAGCCGCATGAGGGCTTGGCGGATTTGATCGAGAATATGTGGGAAACCATGTACGATGCGGATGGCGTTGGGTTGGCTGCCCCGCAAATAGGCCAGTCGATTCGGATTTTCATCTGCGATGGCTCGCCTTTCGCAGATGGCGAGCGGGGAGATGCCTCGTGCGTTGATTTCAAACGCGTGATGATTAATCCTGTGATATTCGAGGAGTCGGACGAGTTGTGCGACATGGAGGAGGGTTGCTTGTCCATTCCGGGCATTCGCGAAGGGGTTGAGCGGCCCGTTTCCATTGGTGTGGAATATTATGACGAGAATTGGGAGTTGAAAGAGGAGATGCTCACTGGACTAGCCGCGCGAATTGTTCAGCATGAAAACGATCACCTGGACGGGATGTTGATTACGGATCATATACCGCCCATGCGCCGAAGATTGCTACATGGAAAGTTGCGCGACATTGGCAAAGGCAAGGTGCCGGTCAGTTACCGGATGCGGTTTCCTCAGCAGCGCGGTCGATGATGAAGACGTTTGATCGAATCAAGTTTGGGCTCTTCCTTGTGCTCACTTTGCCGCTGCTGCGCTGCACGGAAGACGGTTCCTCAGAACGTTGCACAGATCGCCTGGCTGCAATTGCATCCATGGAAGAGCAGATGCTTGCATCCTCGGAAACATTGAACGCTGCATTGCGAAGCGATTTGATGCGCGCTTACGCGGAATTTTCGAACGGTTGTCACGATTATGAGCAGACGCCGGAATTTCTCTTTCGAAGGGCAGACCTGCTGCGTTCCGCGGGACAATTTCAAGAAGCGATGACCCAGCTTCGTGACATTCATGATCATTATAAGGATTTCGATAAGCGTCCCATTTGTGCGTTTTTGGTTGGCTTCATTGCTGAAGTTGAGCTCAATGACCGGGAACAAGCGCGAAAAATCTATGAGCAGGTGGTTGAGCTTCATCCGGAAAGCCCCGCAGCAATTTGGGCGAAACAGTCCATTGAAAGTCTGCCAGTGGTGCCATAGCAACGAAAGATCAATTCGGTCAAAAGCATTGTGTGATTGCAAAGGTTAAGTCGATTTCGCTTCATACTTTTGTGCCCAAATTCAAATGAAAATGGGTCAAAAATTCAGAGCTGGAGTATTGAGTGGAGAAGAAGTACGCGCCGTCTTTCAAGATGCGCAAAAAAACAAATACGCTCTCCCTGCTGTCAATGTCATCGGTTCAAACTCCATCAATGCCGTGCTTGAAACGGCCCGTGATTTGAATTCGCCCGTGATCGTGCAGTTTTCGAATGGCGGAGCGGTATTCAATGCAGGCAAAGGATTGAAAATGGATGACCAGCAAAATGCTGTCCTGGGTTCTATTGCCGGAGCGCACCATGTGCATGCCTTGGCAGAGGCCTATGGTGTTCCAGTCATCTTGCATACGGACCATTGTTCACGCAAGTTGTTGCCGTGGATTGACGGATTGTTGGATGCGAGTGAAGCACACTTCGAAAAAACCGGAGCACCTTTGTTCAGTTCTCACATGATTGATCTGAGTGAAGAGCCCATTGAAGAAAACATTGCGACGTGTACAGCCTACCTCGAGCGCATGCACAAGATGGGCATGTTCTTAGAGATTGAGCTCGGTGTGACCGGAGGAGAGGAGGACGGAGTAGACAATACGGACATTGACAGCAGCAAATTATACACGCAGCCCGAAGAAGTTGCCTTCGCTTACGAAGCATTAAACACCGTGAGCGACCAATTCACCATAGCAGCGGCATTCGGAAATGTCCATGGGGTGTACAAACCAGGAAATGTTAGTTTGACGCCAAAAATTTTGGACAACAGTCAAAAACACATCGAGCAGAAATTCAAGACAGGAAGCAATCCGGTGGATTTTGTTTTTCACGGCGGCAGTGGTTCGAGCGTAGATGAAATTCGTGAAGCTATCTCATACGGAGCGATCAAAATGAACATTGATACGGACATGCAGTGGGCGTTCTTGAGCGGCATACGCGATTATGTGGATCACAACCACGATTACCTTAAAACGCAAATCGGTAACCCTGAGGGGCCAGAGGTTCCAAATAAAAAGAAGTACGATCCGCGTGTTTGGTTGCGCCAAGGCGAAACATACTTCAGCGCCCGTTTGAAGCAGGCGTTTGAGGATTTGAATTGCGTGAACCGGAACGCCTAATGCTCAAATCATTTCATTTGAAGGCTTCCAAGTCACATCAGCGTTTGTTGGATTTGGCAAAAACGGATGGCCACCGATCGGTAACGGATTTTTTTAAAGAAGAACCAAGTCGTTACCATTCCATGCACGCGGAAACGAATGGGCTGATGATGGATTGGTCCAAGCAGCGCATTTCGAAAGCCACCATGGAAACGCTTCATGAGCTGGCGTCTGAGGCGCGCTGGCAGGAAGGTCGTGACGCTTTGTTTTCCGGATCTGCCATCAATCAAACGGAAGGAAGGGCAGTATTGCACATGGCGCTGCGAGCAGCGCCTGGCGACACCTTCAAGGTAGATGGTGAAGATGTTATGCCTGCTGTTTTGGAGGTGCGCAAGGCCATGTTGGCCTTTGCCGATGAGGTGCGATCCAACGTTGAGATTCACAACGTGGTGAACATCGGCATAGGTGGTTCTGATCTCGGTCCATTAATGGTGACCAAGGCCTTGCGTCGATTCCATGATGGAGGTCCGAGCATTCATTTCGTTAGCAATGTTGATGGCGCTCATTTGGAAGCGGTTCTCGATGGATTGAGTCCGAAAAACACGCTTTTTATTGTGGTCAGTAAGACATTTACGACGCAAGAAACAATGGCCAATGCGATGGCAGCAAAAGCGTGGTTGGTGGATGCCCTCGGAACAGAAGCCGTTCAGTCACACTTTGCTGCAGTTTCTACGAATCTCAGTGCTGCAGGTGAGTTTGGAATAGATGCGCAGAGAACATTTGGCTTTTCAGATTGGGTAGGTGGCCGCTATAGTTTATGGGGACCGGTGGGATTGTCCATTGCCTGTGGAGTTGGAAGTGGCAATTTTAAGGCATTGTTGAAAGGGGCTCGTGCCATGGATGTTCACTTTCAACAGGCACCTGATCGGGAGAATTTACCGCTAATCTCCGCGTTGACGGGCATTTGGTCTCGCGAGTATTTGGGGTTTGAGACCCAAGTGGTTTTGCCTTACGCACAGGACTTGGATCGTTTTCCGGCGTATTTGCAACAGGCCGACATGGAGTCCAATGGCAAGTCTACAGGCCGAGATGGCAAACCGGTGCCTCACGCCACAGGTGCCGTGGTCTGGGGAGAGGCGGGAACCAATGGACAGCATGCGTTTTATCAACTGTTGCATCAAGGCACTTCCATTCACCCTGCAGACATCATTGCTGTAAAGAGCCCCATGTCGCTGCATCTTGAGCATCATGAGAAATTGCTTGCCAATGCCATTGCTCAAGCCGAAGCATTGATGGTGGGCAGGCGGTCGGACCAAGTGATTGCTGAAATGCAACAGAAAGGAGCGTCTCCTTCCGAAATTGAAGCGGTGTCCCCGCATCGGGTCTTTGCTGGAAATCGCCCGTCCACGTTTTTTCTACTGGATCAGCTTGATCCGGAAACATTGGGGATGCTTATCGCCTTTTATGAGCATAGAATCTTCGTGCAAGGTTTGATTTGGAACATCTGTAGCTATGATCAATGGGGCGTTGAGTTGGGAAAGAATTTGGCCAACCAAATTCTGAAGGAATGGAATGGTGAGTCTCCCGCGCCCCATGATCCAAGTACAAATGCGCTGATGCAGCGAATGAAGCAGGAGTAAGGCATTGCTTTGATTGAATAGCTTCACAAGCAAAGGTGAAGTTTTCGGTATCGTGCGATTCGTGGCACTTGTTGTTGGTGGTTTAATCGTTTGCAATTAGTTTGCATCCCTGAGGGATATCAAACACTTGAAATACGATCGCATGAAAAAAATTCTTGGCTTCATCCTTACCATCGCTGCAGTAAGTACATCTTTGGCCAGCGTAGTTGGTCTTGAATCAGAGGTATATGCAACTTCTGAATATGGAATCACCCACCGGCTCTATGTCACTTTTGATGGTTCTGGTGATGAGTTGGTTGCGATATATGGAACAGTTGGGGAAAACGAAAATTCTCCGCTTTCGGTTCTATCCTCCGCGCCCATCTTCAATTCCACCCTGGGAACCAATTTTGGAGAAGGCATCAACCCCGTCTTCTTCGGCGCTTTCCCGGAAGTAGAATTCGACAGTTGGTTTACCATAGGCACGTCAGACAATTCCGGATCAGGTGGTGTGAATTCAGTGGGCATGGAATCCTACTTAGCGGATTTCAACAATGGCGATGGGTTCACTGTAGAATCATTCACGGGAGCATCGTGGTTTGTTATTCCCGGTGCATCGGCAGATGCCATTTCGGGTGCTGATAATCGCGTCTTGATTGCGCAACTCACCACGAATGGCGTGGTGGACGTGGTGATCAATGTGCAGAGCGATGATGCCGCTGGAAACACGAGCAATACGACTGGATTGACGTTATCATTTCCACAAATAGAAACAGGGTGTATGGATGCAGACGCATGCAACTACAACCCCTTGGCAGAATTGGATGATGATTCGTGTGCTTACCCGGGAGACACTTGCGACGATGCTGATACCAATACCATTGGAGACGTATATTCCGAAAACTGCGCGTGCGTGGGAGAAACAGTGGTCGAAGGTTGCACAGATAATTCGGCTTGCAATTTCAACCCGGAAGCAAACCAGACGGACTCGTCGTGTTACTTTGAAGGAGATTCTTGTGATGATGGCGATGCCACAACCGGAGGAGACGTGTACAACGCGAACTGCTCGTGTGAGGGATTTGATATTGTTTTTGGGTGCACCGACGCAGGGGCTTGCAACTATGAAGAGGCGGCAGAGGCCTCCGATGGTTCTTGTGTTTTTCCCGGCGACGCTTGCGATGATGGATTGAACAACACCCTCAACGATGTTTACCAAAGCGATTGCAGTTGTTCGGGTGACTTGGTTCCCACGGGTCCTGCTGGATTGGACTACGAAGTCTACACCACATCCGAATATGGAACCACCTATCGTGTATTCGCAACCTTCGATGCTCCGACGAATGAACTGATTGCCGTCTACGGGACGCAAGCAGCTCCACTCTCGATTGCCACTACGACCTCTTTTTTCAATTCAACCTTGGGTGCGAATTTTGGTGAAGGGATAAATCCGCTCTTTTTTTCCGCGTTTCCAGAGGTTGAATTTGACAGTTGGTTCACGATTGGATCGTTCGATAATACGGGGTCAGGAGGGGTGAATTCAGTCGGGATGGAGTCTTATTTCACAGCTTTCAATGCGGGCAATGGCTTCACCATTGATACGTTTATTGGAGGTTCTTGGTTTGTTGTTCCTGGAGCTTCAGCAGATGCCATTTCAGGCGAAGACAATCGGGTTTTGGTCGCGCAACTGACCACGGATGGAGTGGTGTCGCTGACCATGAACTTTCAATACGATGATTTGGAAGGAAACTCAAACAATACAGATGGGGTGACGCTCTCATTCCCCGAAGTGGCTGCAGGATGCACGGAAGAGGAGGCCTGCAACTATGATGCTGATGCTGAGGCCAATGATGGCAGCTGCTCGTATCCTGGGGATGCCTGTGATGATGGTGATTCGGGCACGATGAATGACATGTACGACGCGAATTGCGGTTGCGAAGGGGAGGTCATCATAGCGGGATGTACAGAATCAGCTGCTTGCAACTACGATCCCTTGGCCAATGTGAACGATGGCTCATGTGCATCTATAGACGAATGTGGTGTTTGTGGTGGAGATGGCATCGCAGAAGGTGCTTGCGATTGCGAGGGCAATGGTCCAGAAACCTATTATTCATGCGAAGGGGTTTGTTTGAATGATGTTGACGGAGATGGCATTTGTGACGAACTCGAAATTCCGGGATGTACGGATGAATTGGCTTGCAACTACAATGAAGATGCGACCGATGACTCTGGCGACTGCAATTATCCAGATGATTTGTATGATTGCGATGGCAACTGCGTCAATGACTTAAATAACAACAACCTCTGTGATGAATTGGAAACCTTTGGGTGCACTTCTGAAACAGCAGACAACTACGACCCTGAAGCACTGACGGATAACGGTACGTGCCAGTGGTTGGACGGACTGGTCGAATCTTTGAGCTATGAGGTGTACGCCGAGGATGGAGTAGAAGGGACGACAACGTATCGCCTTTATGCCAACTTCAGCAGTGATGACATCGAGGTGATTGCGGCATATGGCACGAATGCTGCACCTTGGCAAATGACGCCAAGCTCTTCCTTCTACCAAGATCCATTTGGTACGCCTTTGGCCGGCGGTATCAACCCCGCTTTCTTTGGAGCGTTTCCTTCGCTGGAATATGACACTTGGCTCGCTTTGGGTGCTGCTCCTGGAGATCCCGATGGAACAAATGCAGCAGGCATGGATGCTTTCTATGCCGCTTTTGAGGCGGGAGGCGAACTCAACGTCAATACCTTCTTAGGAGGCTCCATCTTCGTTATTCCCGGCCAATCGACCCAAACGGTTCCTGTCGATGGGAAGGTCCTGCTTGCGCAAGTCACCACAGATGGCACCACGGAAGTGCTTTATAACCTCCAGATTCGAGACGCTGATGACCAGTCTGCTGAAATCGTTGGCATGGAGTTGACCTTCCCGCAGGTTGAGGTCACAGGCAATGGCTGCACGGACATTGAAGCATTGAATTATGATCCAGGAGCCTTGTTGGATGATGGAACATGTGAATACCCCGAGCCGAGTTACACGGGATTGACGTTTGAGCAGGTTGCAATCAATGAGCCGGTAGCAGGAATGAGAACCTTCCGGGTATACGCCAACTTCACAAATCCGAATGATCAGCTCACCGCAGTTTTTGCTCAACAAGGCAATCCGATGAGCATCACGACCACCTCTTCGTTCTATCAAAATATACTCGGTGGCGCATTTGCGAATCAGATCAATCCATTTGTTTTTGATGTTGATCCAGATGCGGCGTACGATAGTTGGCTCACCATTGGTGGGGAGGACGTCAATGTGAACTTGTCTACTATAGGACTTGATGATGCTGCGGAAGCGTTCGAAGCAGGAGGTGCATTTGCGGTGGACAATGACCTCGGAGGAAGTTGGTTCGTCTTACCAGACACGGAGCCATTGGCTTTTCCCGATGTCGATGGCCGCGTGCTCATCGCTCAGCTGACCACGAGCGGTCAAGTCAATCTTGAAATCAATCTGCAGTACCGTGCACAGGACGGGTCAAATCCACAAGCTTTGGCCCAAACATTGGTTTTCCCGGATCTCAATTTTGGTTGTACCAATGAAGAGGCCTGTAATTTTGACGAAGAAGCAGAGGAGGATGATGGAAGTTGCTTTTTGCCGGAACTCTATTATGATTGTGACGGAGAATGCAACAACGATACGGATGGCGATGGCGTTTGCGATGAACTTGAAGTTTCCGGCTGTACCAACCAAGAAGCGGACAATTACAACAGCGCCGCAACGGACGATGATGGTTCATGTGAATTTTTGGGCTGCACCAACGAGGGAGCTTGCAACTACGACCCTGCGGCCAATGTGAATGACGACTCGTGTGTATTCCCAGAATTGTTCTACAATTGCGCAGGCGAGTGCAATAACGACAGCGATGGAGATGGCGTCTGCGATGAGCTCGAAATATTGGGTTGCACGGATATGGATGCTGCCAATTACAATGACAACGCCACTGACGACGATGGTTCATGCGAATTTCCAGGATGTACCAATCCGGATGCAGAAAATTTCGATCCTGAAGCCAATGTGGATGATGGCTCTTGCATCGCTCCAGGCTGCATATACCCGAACGCCGCCAATTACAATCCGCTTGCCTCGTATGATGACGGTAGCTGCTCTTTCGAAGGTTGCACTGACGCAACAGCCAATAACTATTGTGCACTAGCCTTGGTAAACGATGGTTCATGCACGTATGACGTGTTGGGTTGCACCTATGCAGAGGCAGACAACTACGCGCCAAATGCCAATGTGGATGATGGTTCGTGTGAATTGCCGGAAGGCGAGGTTGACTGTCCATTCGATACAGATGGCAATGGCTTGGTGGGTTCTGCAGATTTACTTGAATTCTTAGCGGCTTACAGCTACCCTTGCCCGTGATATAAGAAAGATGTGCCAGAAAGCCGCGCCTGATAAGGTGCGGCTTTTTTTATGCGTCATCATTTGAGTGTAAATTAGACACCAAGTAATCGCTTGAAACAACAATTCGATGAAGCAATCAAAAAGCCGTTTGTCCTTCTGGCAAATCTGGAACATGAGTTTTGGATTTTTGGGTATACAGTTTGGTTTTGCGTTGCAGGGGGGGAACATGTCGCGCATTTTCCAAACGCTTGGTGCAACACCGGATGAACTTCCGGGGCTTTGGATTGCGGCTCCCTTGACAGGGCTTTTGGTACAGCCGATCATCGGATATATGAGCGACCGCACGTGGCATCCGCGCTGGGGGAGACGCCGTCCATTCTTTTTGGTTGGTGCCATCCTGAGTTCCTTTGCCCTGTTTTTCATGCCATTCAGTTCGGCCCTGTGGATGGCAGCGGGCTTTTTGTGGATTCTGGATGCTTCCATCAACATTAGCATGGAACCCTTTCGCGCATTGGTGGCGGACAAGCTTCCAGAAGATCAGCGAAATTTCGGGTTTGTAATCCAGACGCTCATCATCGGCATCGGCACATGGGTCGCCTCCAATTTGCCTTGGATGGTCACGCGGCTGGGAGTTTCCAATGAAGCGCCATCGGGCGAGATACCCGATTCCGTATTTTATTCTTTTGCCATAGGAGCAGTCGTTTTTCTTTTGACCATTCTGATTACGGTATTTACCACGGATGAGGATCCTCCTCAAGATTTGGCACAATTCGAGAAGGACAAGCAGAATTCGGCGGGATTCGTTGCAGGCCTGCAGGAGATTTTTCAGTCCATTGCGGGTATGCCCAAAGTGATGTTGCAGTTAGGGCTCGTGCAGTTTTTCAGTTGGTTTGCCTTTTTCACCATGTGGTCTTTCGCAACACCTGCCTTGACGGAGAGTGTTTTTGAGGCGCCGAACCCATTGCCGGATGCGGTTGACTTTGAGGTAGCTAGTGCCCTCTTCAATAATGCTGCCAATGAAGTTTCCAGTGCAATGGGTGTCTATGGCCTCAGCTCCATGGTTTTTGCGCTTTTATTGGCCTTTTACACAAGCCGGTTCAAAATCAACCGTCGCTGGATTCACGCTATTTCCATGGCGATTGGTGGAGTGGGATTTGCAGGGATGCTTGCATTGGATCCCAGCACCTCTTCCAATCTCGGTTGGTGTTTTGCGTGCATAGGAATTGCTTGGGGCAGCATTCTGTCCATGCCGTATGCAATGCTATCGAGCGCGATATCGCCTCAAAAAATGGGGGTCTATATGGGGGTTTTTAATATGTTCATTGTCCTGCCGCAGATTGTGGCAGCCTTGGGGGGCATCACCTGGTTAAACGATTTATTTTATTCAGGTCAAATTTCAGGGACCATGCAATTGGCGTGCTGGAGTTGTTTGTTGAGCGGTGCAGCTGTGATGTTTGTCAGTAAGGAAGTCGGATAGAATTTGAACGAGTCATCTGTGGACCTTTACGTGTCATTCGTACACAGATTATTGGGTATTGTGGGAATTTATTCGTACTTTTCTGCCGATTGAATGCTTGTGCTCAATGGTCGCATATATGTATTCGTCTAAAACTTAATCATATGAAGAAGGGAAATTTTCTTATCATGATGCTTGCTTTTACAGTAGCATCTTACGCCCAGCAGTTGACTTTAACCGTCGACCTCTGTGACGCAAATCCTGCGGAAGTTCGAATGACCGGTCCTTGGTGGGGCTGGGATCCAATGGGCGGACCCATTGCGGCCGACAACGGCGATGGAACTTGGACGATTACACTTGACACGCCTGCAGAAAACATGGAATACCTATGGGTTTCTGACGCGGTACAGGAGAACATTATTGGATTGGGTTGTGCTCCCATCACAGACGGTGCGAACTACGCGAACCGATTGTGGGAAGTTGGTTCGGGCAATGTGACTGCTGACGTCTACAATTCATGTGACCCTTGTGGCACTGTGATCGAAACAGCAGCGGTAACGTTCAATGTGAACATGGCACTGGAAGAAGTTGCCGAGAGCGGCGTTTTTGTTGCCGGAGGAGCCTTTTTTGGTGCACCGGGTGCTTACCCAATGACGGATGAAGACGGAGATGGTATTTATTCCATTACGATTGATTTGCCGACGCCTTTTACGGATTACTACATTTTTACCAACGGAGCATGCGGAGACTACTCATGCAAAGAGGGACTTGCAGGCCAGGAATGTGCCGCAGGTACTTGGAATGATCGATTGCTAAGCGATATTACGGAAGATACCGTAATTAGCACGTGCTTCGGGCAGTGCACAACGGATGGCACATGTGTCGTTCCTGAGTTTTTCTATGATGTTACGTTCAACGTGAACATGTCCAATGAAACCGTCGCAGAATCTGGGGTTTACCTCGGAGGAGGAACGGCTTTTGGTTTCCCTGGTGACAATCAAATGTTGGACGAAGACGGTGATGGCACGTACAGCATTACCATGAACCTTCCAGAAGGAACTTCTAGTCACTATACATTCCTCAACGGCAACTGCGGGGATTGGAGCTGCAAAGAGGATTTGTCTGGATTGCCTTGCGGAGATCCAGAAGCCTACAATGATCGTTTTTTGCCTGCGGTAATGGAGGCAACGGAATTGTCGACATGCTTTGGACAATGCTCAACCGATGGATCATGTGAAGCTCCAGAGCCAACCGTGACCGTAAACTTTAACGTTGATTTGAGCCAATTGGACTTTCCAAATGCGGACTATGATGCGGCGACTGTGAATGGAAGTTGGAACGGATGGGGTGCCTGGGGCGCTCCAATGACAGACGAAGATGGAGACGGTATTTGGTCTGGTGAACTGACCGTTGACCAAGGCGTGCAATATGAATATGTTGTCGCATTGAGCGGACCTGCCGACGGATATGGCGGATGGGGATTCGTATACAATGCTTCGGGCTTGGAGTGTGCGCTGCCTGGAACGAACAACTGGTTCTTCACAGCGGAAGAAGGCTTAACCATTGATATGTGTCCTTTGAGCTGCGCTTCTACTTGCGCTGCTGTTGGCGATCCTGTTGATGTAACTTTCCAGGTGGACATGAGCGAAGCTGGAGCGAATCCAGCAGGCGTATTTGTTGCTGGCGATTTCATTGGCTGGGATTTCACTCAAATGTCGGATGATGACGGCGACGGCATTTACACCTACACGCACGCTGGAATCCTTCCAGGGTCACTCGTTCAATTCAAATTTATGAACGGTCCAGGTTGGGACTTCGTGGAGAATGTTCCGGCAGCTTGCGGAACTCCAGAATTTTTTAACCGAAGCATAGAAGTGGGATCAGAAAATGCAACCACTGAACTGGTTTGTTACGAATCATGCGTAAGCTGCGATACCGAGGTCACTCAGTACGAGGTTACATTCAATGTAAATATGTCCAATGAGGAAGTAGCAGAAACAGGCGTATTCCTCGCTGGTGGAGGCAACTTTGGCAACCCTGGTGACAACCAAATGACCGATCTCGACGGCGACGGAACCTACAGCATCACCATGATGCTAGATGCAGGTTTCTTTAGCCACTACACCTTCACAAACGGAGCTTGTGGTGATTGGTCTTGTAAAGAAAATTTAGCGGGTCTGCCTTGTGGTGACCCTGAATCGTACAACGATCGTTTCCTTCCCGCAATTGAAGGGAATACAACAGTTTCAACGTGCTTCGGACAATGCAGCACAGACGGCTCTTGCACATCAGTGAGTGAAGCTTCTGTCACCTTCCAAGTGGACATGAACACCACGGGAGTTACAGGTGATGTGACCATCTTTGGTGCAACCATCAACGGCTGGGCTTTCCCAGGTGAGTTGATGACGGACGAAGACGAGGACGGCGTATACGAATACACAACTACTCTTTCAGAAGGAGGCCATGAGTACAAGTTTGTCAACAGCGGTTCTGATGAACAGCTCGATTCTCTTGATGCAGCCTGCGTGCTCATCACGGGTCAATTTGTGAACCGATATCTTGATGTTGTGGGAGGAGAAGACATGGTGTTGGATGCGGTTTGTTTTGAATCATGTGAGGCTTGTGACATCTCTAGTGGCGACATCTATGGTTGTATGGATGAGACAGCAAGCAACTACAATGCTGAAGCGAACGTCGACGACGGTTCATGCTTATTCACTACCAACTTCAATGTGGACATGAACTGCGCAGGTGTTGAGTACAGCACAGTGCACATCACAGGGCCTCTATGGGGCTGGACTGCTGACATTCTAATGGCAGATGACGATGGTGACGGCATTTACTCCATATCCTTGGAGCATCCAGGCGCTACCGTTGAATACAAGTACATGGTCGATTACTGGGCACACCAGGAGGACCTCGTTGACGATGTTCAGGATGGAGCAACATGCGCTCCTGTTACAGACGGTTCAAGTTATGCGAATCGTCTAGCTGATGCCGCTTCAACAACTGCTGACACGTACGGAACATGTTTGACATGCGACGAAGTGAATCCGCCTGTTTTTGTAGATGTGACGTTTGCGATTGACATGTCTGCCCAAGGCGACTTGGGAGCGATGGGTTACGGTGCGGTTGTTGTAAACGGTTCTTGGAACGGATGGGGTGCTTGGGGCGTTGAGTTGGCTTACGACTGGAATTCGGGGCTTTACGAAGGATCTTTGTCCCTTGAAGAGGGTACGGAATTTGAATTTGTGATCGCCGCTACCGGCGAGGCTGACGGATGGTCCGGATGGGGCTTGGTTATCAATGCTCCAGAAGCATGCTCTACGAATCCTGAGTTGCCAATCGGCAGTGGAGGAGGAAACTATGGAGCGACAGCGGCTGAAGGCCTTGTAATCGAACTTTGTGCTGGAAGTTGTGAAGCGACGTGCCCAGTACTCGGTTGCACCGATCCTTTCTATGCTGAGTTCGACTTGTACGCGACGCAAGATGACGGATCATGCGCAACGGCAGTTGTATTCGGATGTATTTATGATTCAGCTGAGAATTATGACACAGCTGCAAATACAGACGATGGTTCATGTGAATTTGAAGTGAATGATTGCCCAGGTGACTTGGATGGCGACGGTTTGATTGCCACACCAGACCTCCTGACATTCCTCTCCGTATTTGGAACTACTTGCGGCGAATAAACCGAGCGTAAGAACATTATTCGAAATGACCGGTTCCCTTGTGGGAGCCGGTCATTTTCTTTTTGGTTTCTGTGCCGGAGGCAAATTATTCACCGAGGCGAATCTCAACAGCAACCGCTTCAATTACCTTTGGACTTGTGAAAAAGCTCGTTTCATCTCGTTTGCCCACTGCGCTGGGAAATTTTACCATGTCAGCCTATGGGAACGAACCGGACTTGTTTCCCCATGTCGTTCTGCAAGCACCATCGATTGATGGTGCTGTGCCTCTCGTACGCATTCACAGCGAATGCATGACGGGTGATTTGTTTCACTCCTCTCGATGCGATTGCGGAGAGCAATTGGATCAGTCGTTGGAACAAATCGGGAAGGAGGGTGGAGTGCTCATCTATCTCCGGCAGGAGGGCAGAGGCATTGGTCTGGTTGAAAAGCTAAAGGCCTACAACCTTCAAGATGATGGCATGGATACCATCACGGCAAATGAGGCGCTGGGTCATCAATCAGACGAGCGTTCATACGAAGCTGCAGCTCTAATTTTGGCGGATATGGACATTCCTGCGGTTCGGCTCATGACGAATAATCCGCTCAAGGTTGAATCCCTCAAATCCCTGGGCATTGAAGTCAGCCATCGCGTTCCGTTGGTCATTGCTGCTCAACCTGAAAATGCCGGTTATTTGGAAGTTAAACGCGCGGTGATGGGCCATTATTTAGGCTGAATGCGGGCCCTTTGAAGGGGTTACATGGAGATGGCATGCATCAATTCCATGCAGACAATAGCACCCACAGTTCCAACCGCGTAGCCGAGCACAGCGAGCAATACACCAACCGGTGCAAGCGCTGGTGAGAATGCACTGGCCACAATCGGGGCTGAAGCGGCTCCGCCTACATTGGCTTGGGAACCAACAGCAACGAAGAAAAAAGGTGCTTTGATAATTTTAGCAACGGTCAGGAGGGTGAGGATGTGGATCGCCATCCAAAGCAGTCCGATCAGGATGACCGACCAATAGACATCCCAATTGTGGTACAATTCTACCACGTCCATTTTCATGCCAATGGTAGCGACCAATACATAGAGGAAAGCGCTGCCGATTTTGCTAGCACCTGCACCTTCGTAGCTGCGCAATTTGGTGAAACTCAGTCCTATCCCAATCGCAGTTGCGGCAACGACAATCCAAAAGAATCCCTGTTCGAGACTGCTCAAGAATTGTACGACGCTGTCCGGATTGGCATCCAGAATGGAACCAAACCATGATTTGAAGGCCGGACCTAAACCGTCCGCAGCAACGTGCGCCAAGGCCACGGCTCCGAACGCAATGCCTCCGATGATCATCAGGTCTTGAAACGACGGAATGCGGGCAATTCCCAATTGGAATTTTTCGACCTTTTCTTTCAATGCATCCACGGCAGAAGAGTCGGCCTTGAGCTTGCGGTCAAGCACGGCACTCATTCCTGCTCCGATCAAGAGGAATGGCATCCAGAGGTTGGCAACGAATACATCAACAATCAGCATCGCACTGAATTGATCGTCCAGTGTTTGCGAAATTTCCTTGAGCGCAGCCTGATTGGCTCCTCCTCCAATCCAGCTGCCCGCCACGGTCGACAAACCTCGCCAAAAAGCCTCTGGCGAATCACCACCCAGCACGTTTGGTTCTATGAAGCTCACGGCCCAAAGCGCAATGGGCCCGCCGATGACGATGCCGATCGTGGCCGTAAAAAACATGATCAATGCCTTGGGGCCGAGGTTCCAGATGCCTTTCAAGTCGATGCTCAAACAGAGCAGAACGAGACTGGCTGGCAATAGGTAGCGCGAGGCGACGAAGTAGAGGTTCGAGGCTTCACCGTCTACGATTCCCAGGGAGTTGTAGGCAGCCGGAAGGAAGTAGCACAGCAGCAGGGATGGTATTATTTTGAAAAACCCTTTGAATCGAGGCAGCGAACTGCAGTGAAAAACAAGCGCCAAGGTGGCGATGAGCAGCCCCAATACGGTGGCGTCATTGGTGATGAGAGCATTCATAACGCGCAAACTAATCATCATAGACAGAACATCGACCGAAGTTTACGGCAATGATTCCAAGGCGGATGTTCAAAAATGAAGGCATGAAAAAACCCCAGGACAAAGGCCCTGGGGTTGGTTGCACGGGGTGCGTTTTCGTTTACTGAATAGAAATCAATTCCACTTCAAAGATGAGCGCCGCAAGGGGAGGAATTGGCCCATTTGGATTTGGATTGGCTCCGTACGCCAAGTTCTGTGGAATGTAAAAAATGGTCTTTCCTCCGGGCTTCATGAGTTGAAGTCCCTCGGTCCACCCTGCGATTACATTGCCCAAAGGGAATGAGATAGGCTCGCCTCGTGAGTACGAGGAATCGAATTCAGTTCCATCGATCAATGTTCCGCGGTAGTGCACTGTTACCGTCGAAGCAGCGGTTGGCGATTCGCCCTCGCCGACCGTTTCATGCTTGTATTGAAGGCCTGATGCTGTGGTTTGAATTCCATCTTTGCTTGCATTTTGAGCGAGAAAAGATTGGCATTCTGCGTCGTAACCGGCTGAGGCTTCAGCTTGTTTGGCTTGCATAAAGGCTCCTACCATTTCGTTGGCTTGTTCAGGAGTAAGTCGAGCGGCACCTGTCATTTGACTGGATAATCCTTCAGCCATTTCATCAGTTGAAATGGATTCAAGTCCCTGGTCTTGCAGGTTTTTAGCGAACAATACGCCCAAAGCGTAGCTGATGTCTTCCATGGATGGAGTTTGATTTTGTGCCTGCGCAGTGGTGGCAAGCAATGAGATGATGAGGATGCCGAAGGCGCTTTTTAGCCGTCGGCAGGTGATAGAAAATAATTTCATGATGCGATTGAATTTTTATCTCGGGTGAATAACCAAGTATCTGCACTGGACAAAGAACGGTCCCAGCGGTAGCCCATTCCACCAAACCCTTTCATTTCATCGGGGTCAGTGATTCGATTTTGAACGATGAATTTCGCCATGGTACCGCGTGCCTCTTTGGCGTATGCCATGAGGGCTTTGTATTCGCCCTTGACCAAGTCTTTGAAAACGGGCGTAATGATGCGTCGATCCATCGACTTCAACTGAGCTGCTTTGCTGTATTCTTGACTCGCTAGGTCAATAATGGGGCCTGTAGTCACCTCTTGAAGCTTCTGTTGGAGCCTGTCTCCCCAAAATGCATAGAGGTTTTTGGTTGTGTCATCATTTGGCCATTTCAATCCCATTTCGAGTCGATAGGATTGCATGTAATCCTTCGGCCCCAAAATGCCATACAGTCCGCTCAAAATGCGCAAATGTTGTTGGGCAAAATCCATATCCTCCGATGACCAGGACCGAGCGTCCAGTCCTGTATACACGGCCCCTTTGAAACCGTAGGCCGCTGGTTTCGCATTGTTTTCCGTAAAGGGTGCCGCCCAATCGGTACAGCGTTCATGTGCTTCTTCGGCAATGGCTTGGCTGACTTTCATCAGAGACGCGATATCGGAAACACTGAGCTTCTTCAATTCCTTCATCAAAGACTTTGCATCTTCCAAAAAGGATGGCTGCGTGGGCGCGAATTTCACGGGAAATTCATCCGAGGCCATGGTTTTAGAAGGGGAGAGTAAAACAAGCATTGCGCCGGCAAAAGTAAGTGGTATCCTCAGTGATTCCAATTGCACTATATTCGGACCATGAATTCGAAATCAATCCTCCCCATCCTTGCATTGAGCTTGGATCTGAGTTTTTCATTGAATCTTCTTTCCCAGTGCGAAGAAGGAGAAACCGCCATTGAATTTGTCATCGATACAGATGCATGGGGCTACGAGATGTATTGGGAATTGACACCATCAGGATTGGGGTGCGGCAGCGCTGATTTCTTGGCGAGTGGTGGCAACTCAGAAGAGGTAGGTTGCGACGGAGCTGGAGCGGATGGTTCAGGCGGAACTGCATACGGGAATAATGCTATTTATGTTGAAGGGCCTTTTTGTTTCAGCACCGGAGAACCGTTGGACCTGATTCATGTAGACAGCTACGGAGATGGAGGCTCGCGCTTTGACTTGGTCATGGACGGTGTGCTTTCGGGAATATTCAATGGAACTGGCGCTGGCAACGTATGGACGTTCACGGCTGGCGAGAGTTTGCTTGTTGAGAACGATGTTCCTTGCGATGCCGCCGCGGTAGAAGTAGACGGTCCAACCGTTATGATTTCGACGGCAGGCGCGACGGTGCAGGCCGGCGAAGTTTCGCCGCCAGCTGCGCCAAACGGCTCATGCAATTTACCCGGTTCATGGTGTGGTTCGGACGCCAACGTGACGGCTTCTGGTTGGGTTTCCTTTTCTCCGGAAAGCGAGGCGCCGCTTATGATTTCTTCTTGCACGGACAGTGCAAGTTTTGACACTCAAATCGCCCTTTACAAAGCGGAAGATTGCGCGGACTGGGCATCATTCGAGTTGGTGGCATCAGGCGATGATCAATGCGGTGGTTACCGATCCATCATGTACACGAGTTGTTTGGAAGTCGGGGCAACATACCTCGTTCAAGTGGAAGGTTGGGGCGGACAGACAGGAGATGCGTACATCTCGGTTTCTACGTTGGAAGAAAGCGACATCAGTGCCGATGCACAGCAACGAAATGTCACGTGTCCTTTGGATAAAGATTTTGAAGCCAACGGTCTGTTGCTGCCTTTTGTCAATCTTGGAGGCGCTGATTTCAGCTGTTCTTGGACGGGTCCGAATGGTTTTTCCTCGGAAGAGTCATGGCTTTATGGCCTCGCCCCGGGTACCTACACCGCGACCATCACCACTACGTGTGGTGCTGAATTTTCTTTCAGCCGCACGATTTCAGCGCCGGAGCCCTGGGACATTGAAACGACCATCGCGGAGGCGTCATGCGCAGAAGCAGCAGACGGTTCTGTCGAAATTGCAGTCAGCGGCGCCACCCCTGATTACACATTTGTTTGGACGGGCCCGAATGAATTCACGTCAGAAGAACAAAATCTTTTCAGCTTGTTACCGGGCACTTATCAGTTGTCAATCAGCGACGCGAACGGTTGTGCGAACTCGGTCACAGCCTTCATCCCAGAGGTGGAAGCCTCGGATTTCAGCATTGGGAGTGACACCATTATTTGCGAAGATGAGCCGCTCTTGATCTATGGCCCACTGGGTTATGATTATGAATGGCAAGATGGATCAACCAATCAATTTTTCTACGTTGCACCGGGAGACTTCGCTCCGGGCACCTACAGTATCATTTTGTCAGGCTCAACCGATACCGGTTGTTCGTTCGCCGATGCGCTGCTGTTGACCGTGCACGAATGTTCCCTCGGGATGGAGGAATTGGGTTTGGCCGATCGATTCCTCTACCCGAATCCCGCCACGGATGAAGTGTTCATGAACGTTGATTGTGGTCAAAGTGGTTGGCAAGCCGTGGCATTTGATGCCACTGGTAGAAAGATTGCAGAACGGCTATGGACGGGAGCGGGGTCGCCTGTATTCGATGTAAGTTCTTGGCCTGTTGGACGTTACACGATCCAGTTTCTAGACGAAGATCGTTCGCTCATTCACAGCCTTAGCGTCACCCGCTGATTTTCCTTTTGCTTCAGAAATTCGCTCGCCCGAGCAAGGAGCATGCGCGCTGGATTTGTTCCGCTGTGACGTCACGATGCGTGACAAACCGAACCTTTTGCCCGCCAAATGGAAAGCAGGCAATGCCCTGAGTCGCCGCCCATTCTACGAATTGATCGGCCGCAACATGCGCTTTTAAGCTGAAAATGACAATGTTGGTTTCGACGGGTTCGATGGATGCGACACAAGCCACTTCGTTCAATGTTGCGGCCAGCGCTTGAGCGTGAAGATGGTCGTTGTGCATCCGCGGCAATTCATGGTCCAATGCATGCAGACAAGCTCCGGCTAGCCCCCCAATTTGTCGCATTCCCCCGCCCAATACCTTTCGGGTGCGGTGGGCTTCTTCAATGAACCCCTTGCTTCCAATCAAAACGGAGCCAACAGGCGCTCCCAGTCCTTTTGAGAAGCAGACCGATATGGAATGGAACATTCTGCCATAGCTCTTCCAGACTTCGTCGGCAGGCACCGAGTCATTGTTTCGAGCAATCAGTGCATTCCATACCCGGGCTCCATCCAAATGCAAGGGCAAGTTTGCGGCGAGACATCCGGCTTGAATGGCCATTAAATCCGCTATTTTCCATACTGATCCGCCGCCGCGGTTGCAGGTGTCTTCAACCGAAACCAATGCCGTACGTGCGTAATGGCTGTCGCTCGGATTGATTTCCCCAACCACATCCGACCACTCAAATCGACCATTGTCTCCCTCGAGAAGGCGCACGGATGCGCCGGAATTTCGGGCAATTCCTCCACCTTCGTAATTGTAGATGTGGGACTTGCGATCGCACACCACTTCATCTCCGGGCCGCACATGCACATTGATTGCGATTTGATTTGTCATTGTTCCAGAAGGACAGTACAGAGCGGCTTCATGGCCGAACATGGCAGCGCATCGCTCTTGCAATTCCAGCGCTGCCGGATCTTCGGCGAAAACGTCATCCCCGGTTTTGGCCTCATGCATGGCTTTGAGCATCGCTGCCGTTGGCCGTGTAATGGTGTCGGAGCGCAAATCGATGGTGGGTTCATTCATGGTGCGTGGTGTAGGAGGGAGTTCGACATTGTAAAACTAACAATGACCAGCTTTGGACGCTCCATTTGAAGCGAACTATATTCGGCATCCCATTTACACGCTATTGATACATTCACGCATGAAAATCTTTCAAACGACCATTCTTGATAGGAGCATGAGGTTCTCACTCATCATTTTGGCCCTGGTGACGGCAAATGGCACACTGGCCAAAGAGGGCATGTGGATCCCGACACTTCTCAATGCTGTTGAAGGCGATATGCAGGCGATGGGGATGCACTTGAGCGCCGAGGACATCTATAGCATCAATGATGGTTCTTTGAAGGATGCAGTGGTTCATTTTAATGGGGGATGCACCGCAGAAATGATCAGTTCCGAAGGTCTTCTGCTGACCAATCACCACTGTGGATTTGGTCAGATTGCGTTTCACAGCACGGTTGAGAATGATTACTTAAAGGACGGGTTTTGGGCCATGACCCGAGCGGAAGAATTGGTGAATCCCGATCTTTTTGCCCGGTTCATCCATCGCATCGAAGACGTCACGGAAAGCATTGCCACCGCCGAAGATCGCGAGCAGATGAAAAAAGACCTGGTGGAAGCGGCCACCGCGGGCAATGGATTGGAAGGAAAAGTAGTCGCGTTTGACTTCGGCAATAGCCATTACTTGATCACCACAATCACCTACAATGACGTGCGCTTGGTCGGCGCCCCGCCTTCGGCGGTAGGTAAGTTTGGAGGCGATACAGACAATTGGGTTTGGCCGAGGCATACGGGCGATTTCAGCATGTTTCGTATTTATGCCAATGCCGAAAATCAGCCCGCAGACTATGCCGCTGATAATGTGCCTTTTCGTCCTCGGCATCACTTCCCAGTCAATGTCGGCGGCACCAAAGAGGGGGACTTTACCATGGTATTTGGCTTCCCCGGACGCACAGAGCAGTACTTGACGAGCGATGCTGTGGCTCGTGTCATTGATGAATTAAACCCAGCGCGCATTGATATGCGGGAGGCTTCACTCGCGGTGATCAATGCAGCGAGAACGGAATCGGCGGCATTGCGCATCGCATACGCAGACAAGCAAAGTTCCATTGCCAACGCATGGAAGAAATGGATTGGCCAGAACAAAGGGCTTATCGAGTTGGATGCAATCGGCCAGAAGCGAGCCCTTGAAATGCAATTCATGGCACGTGCTTCCGCAGCTGAAAATGTGGGTTGGATGCGATTGATTTCGAGCATGCAAGCGGAAAATGAAGCACTCTTTCCATACCAGATGGCGCGAAGCATGTTCATTGAATGGGTCTATTATGGACCTGATATTTTGAGCTACGCGCAGTCCTTTGCTCCCTTGATTCAAAACTGGAATTCATTGGAGGAAAAGGGCGAGCTGGATGGAACCATTTCGGATTTGAAAGGGAGAACTTCAAATCATTTTCGCCAATACGAAGCCCGAGTCGATGAGGGAGTTATGGCTGCACTTCTCGATCCTTATCGGGAACATTTGGACGTTCAATTCGTTCCTGAATCGATGCAAAACGCAACGAACGCAGAAGCTTGGGCCACCTCAATTTTTGAAAAAAGTGTCTTTGCAGATGCAGAAAAAATGAGAGGAATGCTGGATAAACCAAATCCCAAGGCATTTGCCAAGTTGGCCAAAGACCCCGCCTTTAAGTTGGTTCAGGCGATGCGCAGTGTTTATTTCGATCGCGTCGCCGGAGAGTACCGCGCGCACACCAGTGCTTTGGATTCGCTCACCGGCGAGTATACTGCTGCATTGCGGGCTTTGTTTCCCGAAAAAGCATTCTTCCCCGATGCCAATAGCACCATGCGTCTCACTTACGGCAAGGTGGAAGGGTCATCACCTTATGACGGAATGGAATACCGGCCTTTTACAACGGCAAATGGAATCCTGCAAAAATTCATTCCGGGTGATGCTGATTTTGATTTGCCGTTGGACTTGGTGGAAGCCCTTCGTGCAGGTGAGTGGGGGGAGTATGCCGATGATGCTGGGAACCTGCCCGTTTGCTTTACCGGATCGAATCATACCACAGGAGGGAACTCCGGTTCGCCAGCGATTGACGGGGATGGTTACCTTGTGGGCATCAACTTTGACCGTTCGTGGGAATCAACCATGAGTGACATCCTATTCGATGAAACGAGGTGCCGGAACATCATGGTTGACATTCGCTACGTCCTCTGGATTACAGATGTTTATGCTGGGGCAGGTCACCTTGTGGATGAAATGACATGCGTCAAGGCAGCAAAACCCGAGTGAAGTCCTTGCGCAACGGAGCGGGCGCAATTTTGAGCAAAGCAGCAACAGTGTGCTTGACTTTTGCGCATTCAATGCTTGCCAAATTGAAAAGCTACCGCAGACTCAGCCCTGAATGGACCCTGAGGCTTATGCCAAGAATGAAATAACCGTTACGAGCAATCCAAAGAGAATAATTGCGAAGGTAACGGGTCCTCCAATCTCATTTTGTTCCGGTTCGCTATCGTGCCCGTGGTCGTGCGTTGAATCATGTGCCATGCGACAAAAATAAGGCAGGATTTCGCGTCATTCAAGTGCTCAAGCAACCCTTTTTGATGCAGTCCGGTTCACTTATTGCGGATGAGTTATCTTCGACATCTGCAACTCAAATTGAAAGCAATGCTATTCTCATTGAAATCGGGCTTTTCTTACGCTTTGTTGAATCAATCTGCAGGGTTCATTTGCCTTGTTTTCCTGTGTGCCTTCAGCGAGGCGAACGCACAATGCGCAGACACCGAGTCTACCATCGAAGTAATCATCGTCGCTGACAACTGGCCCACTGAAACATCGTGGGACTTGCTGCACGGAAGCGATGTGATTGCTTCTGGCGGAGCGGTTGGCGATACCATTTGTTTGGACGCTTCCATTGAGGACCCTTGTTTATCGTTCACGATTTACGACTCCTACGGTGACGGAATATATGCACCGGGTGGATATTGGATTTACCAAGATGGAATGGAAATCGCAACGGGAAATGCATTTGGCTATGGGGAAACCGTTTCTTTTGATTGTGCCCCTGGCACGACATGCAACGATGCCTTTTTATTGACAGAAGCGGATTATGGAATCGTGAATCAAGGAATGAATGATGCGTGGTATCAATTCGTTCCCCCTTCCAATGGCATGTATTTGTTCTCCACGTGTGACGTGGAATGCGATACCCGGCTTTGGATTTATGATTACTGCAACATGGGCAACTTTGATGACACCAATGAAGGGTCCATTTATTATGATGATGAGCAGGGCGGTTGCGGAGAACAAGCCAATTTGACAGTGCTGCTTGAAGGCGGAGTTCCGTATTGGGTGCGAATGGGATTGGGAGATTCCGACTACGATGGTCTCGTTGGTTTGGAGTCGAATTGGAGTTACTTGGATACGGGAGAAGACTTGGGGACGGATTGGATCGATAATGATTACGACGATTCCGGATGGTCTTCAGGCGATGCAGAGCTGGGGTATGGAGATGGAGATGAAGCCACGACCGTGAGCTATGGAGATGACTCTTTCAACAAACACACAACGACCTATTTCCGAAAGTCTTTTGAATTTGACGGAGAGGAAGCGACTGGGGTGAGCGGACTGGTTCGCCTGCGCCGTGATGACGGAGCGGTTGTCTATTTGAATGGAGAGGAATTGCTTCGGAGCAACATGCCCGCAGGCCCAATTGACGCGAGC
>Ga0206123_10000286_pt1 | contig 50106 bp, 48 predicted proteins | sample Helgoland_Spring_2_FD_160086 | JGI IMG/M metagenome (GOLD analysis project Ga0206123, IMG submission 160086) | Pelagic subsurface seawater microbial communities from Kabeltonne, Helgoland, North Sea - Helgoland_Spring_Bloom_20160316_1 | ecosystem: Environmental > Aquatic > Marine > Epipelagic ...
ACGCAGTTCGCAAGCCGAGTTCGTGATTCCCGACCACCTTGCGCATGCCGACCCAATGGTGGAGCGCTTCGAGAGCTGGGCCAGACGTCGGCTCGCGCAGGGGTTCTCGCTGGCGGAGGCGGCCAGCGCCGCGGGCACAAGCGAGCGCACCTTGGCGCGGCGGCTGCAAAGCGTTTTGGGCAAGACACCACTGTCGTATTTCCAGGACCTGCGCGTGGAGCATGCCGCCCATCTCTTGCGCACCGGAAACGCCAGCGTCGACCAGGTCGCCACACAGGTCGGGTATTCGAATGGGGCGACCCTGCGGGCCCTGCTGCGCCGCAAGCTGGGCCGGGGTGTCAGGGAGTTGCGACGCGGCGGATGACCAGAGGCGTTTGGTATATGTACGGCTGGAGACCGCCGCGAAACTGACGCAGGCCAAACGGCGCATTTGGACAAACTGACAAAACTACTGCCCGCCACGGCGCGCAAGCTCCAGTTTGACCCTGGACAAAGTTTTGCTGGCAATGCCGTAGTTGAGCAAATCAATGATTGAGCAACGCTGTGCCCTGACGATGCGGCGGCTCACCGTCCCCGCGCTAGCTGACAGAGCAATTCTGCCGACAGCATGGGGGAGCAGCTACTTTTTCAACAGAGTCGGCCAATAGCGGTCATCAGGGCTGGCTTGAATCGGGGCCGAAGGATTACACCCTCAGCCCCATAGTTGCTGGTCAGACAGTTACCACGATCTTGCCGATCTGCTGATTGGCTTCAAGGAAACGATGGGCATCCTGGATGTCGCTAAGTGCGAATGTCTTTGCGATGATCGGGCGCAACGCACCGGACTTCAACCCTTGCAGAATAAAAGCCTTCGCTCTCTCCAGGGCTTCAGGGTCGGCCACAATCTCTGCGTAGAGATAACCCTTCAAAGTCAGGCTTTTGCCCAGCACGGTAAACAGTGGAAATGGTGTCGGTTCAGAGCTGAGTGCGCCGTACACCAGCAAAATTCCGCCCCGCGCCATGCTCTGCGTGAGAGGTTCGAAGGACGGCCCGCCTACAGGATCAAATACAACGCGAGCGCCTTGACCGGCAGTTATCGTCATAACACGCTCGACGATATCCTCTTCATCGCTGACGATGACATGCGCAGCGCCTGCATCAAGCAGGGCTTGCTTCTTCGCGTGAGTTCGAGTGATCGCAATCGATGTGGCGCCGACCATTCGAGCTATTTGGAAGGCGGCCAAGCCAACACTGCTTGACGCGGCGGTAACGATGACGAAATCGCCCTGCCGTAGCTTCGCCTGTTCAATCAATGCTCCCCAGGCGGTGACGTACTGCATCCAAGACGCCGCAGCCTCTTCAAAGGACAAGTTCTCAGGGCTCTTTACCACCAGGTGGGCTGGTACATTGGCCAACTCGCCGTAGGTGCCCCAGCGAGCAATATCCAAAGGTGGGATCAGAGCGACCGAGTCACCAATAGTGATCTCGGTTACGTCGCTCCCAACTGCCGTTACGATGCCTGCGGCCTCGTAGCCTAAGCGGCTGGGGAACTCCGCTTCTTGTAGGTATGCGTGATTGCGGAACATCACTTCGGCTCGGTTCAAGCCAATAGATTTAACACTAATCTGCACCTCGTTTGCTGCTGGTGCCGATACTTCAAGATCTTCCAGCTTCAGAACGCTGGCGTCACCGTATTCATGAATTCTGACAATGCGTGTCATATAGATACCTCGTTTATCAATGGGCCTCGACGTATATCCGGAAACCCTCCAAGCGCCCTGATCTCTCACCACTTTGGTCAGCAAGCTATCCGTTGAGCTTTTCGCAGGTGATTTTAGGACGTGATCAAGCCTGCGCGCCTGCCTTTCAGAAACCCTCTAAAACGATCTTGCCTTTCGCTTTTCCGCTTTCAATCAGGGCATGGGCGCGCTTGAGGTTTTCGGCATTGATCGTCCCGAAACTCTCAGTCGCGGTCGAACGGATCTTCGCGGCGTCGATCAAAGCAGCAACGGCATCGAGGATTTCACCCTGACGCGCGATGTCGTCGGTGGTAAACAGCGAACGCGTGAACATCAGCTCCCAATGAATCGACACGGCCTTGGCCTTGAATGGCATGATGTCAAACACTTCAGGATCGTCAATCAGGCCAAACCGACCCTGAGGGGCAATGAATTCGACGATCTGCGGCACGTAGGTTTCGGAATAGTTGGTCGAAAATACGAACCCTGGCGCGCCGATGTTCAGGGCTGCAATCTGTTCCGACAAGGGTTTGGAATGGTCCACGACATAATGCGCGCCCAGCTCCTTGACCCATTCCTGCGTTTCGGGGCGCGAGGCCGTTGCAATGATCGTCAAATCGGTCTGCTCGCGCAAAAGCTGTATCGCAATAGAGCCAACGCCGCCCGCGCCGCCTATGATCACGATGGCGTTCGCGGCACCCGGCACGGAATCGGTGACTTTCAGGCGGTCAAAGATCATCTCCTGGGCTGTCAGGGTCGTTAGGGGCAAGGCGGCAGCGGCGGACGTTTCGATGCTTTTCGGCGCGTGGCCGACGATACGGGCATCAACGAGGTGGTATTCGGCATTGGTGCCGGGGCGGTTGATCGCACCCGCATACCAGACCTTGTCGCCAGTTTTGAACTGGCTGACCTTGTCGCCAATTTCCACAACCTCGCCCACGGCGTCCCAACCGAGGATCACCGGCGTACCACCCTCGGCAGCGCGGCTTTGGCGGATTTTCGTGTCAATCGGGTTAACCGACACGGCCTCGACCTTGACGAGGATGTCATGGCCGGTCGCGGTGGGTTTTTCGACCTCAAGGTCGATCAGGGCGTCGGCGCGGTCAATTGCGCCGTTAACGGTGTAGCCGATAGCTTTCATTTTCGTTCTCCAGAAGTGGCTTGGGATGCACGGCACGCCACTGTTTGTGACGACGGTTTCGATAGATCAAATGTACAAGCCTTCCATTGCCGGATAAATGATCGAAACACGAAATAATAATCCGGAAAATCCGGATATTATTTTTTACGGAGATACCCTGTTCCAGTAACCCGATCGCCTTCAGTTTCTGGAATTTCGTGACAGAGGCCGAGTCATTTAACTGTTTGCCATGGTCGGATAAATGGATAAGATCACAAGAGATAATTCGGAACTTCCTTTTAATGTTGATTGATAACATCCGCCTTTTTCTAACCATCGCCGAGAAAGGCAGTCTTGTCGCTGCCGGCCGTGAGGTGGGCCTTTCCGCAACCACGGTCTCCGAGCGGCTTGCCGCTCTGGAAGCACATTACGGCGTTGTTCTATTCAACCGCACCACACGTTCGCTAAGCCTGACCGAAGAAGGCCGGACGTTGCTGAGTGGTGCAAAAGAGGTACTAGCCGAGATCGATGACCTCGACACTCGAATCCGCCACGGGGCCGAGACACTGTCGGGGCCGATCCGCATCAGTGCACCGATCGGTCTGGGCCGCAGTGTCGTTTCGGATGTGATCTCGACCTTCACAACTGAGCATCCCGCGATCTCAGTCGACTTGCATCTGTCCGACGGATATGTGGACATCGTTGGCCAAGGTTTTGATCTTGCGTTGCGCTTTGGCACGTTGACAGACAGCACCTTGAGGGCCCGAAACCTTGGAAACCATCGCCGGATCGTCTGCGCATCTCCTGCATACATTGCTGCACATGGCGCACCGCAAGAGCCTGCCGATCTGATTCGACATAACTGCTTGGTCATGCGATTCGGAACGATCCCTGACAATGTGTGGCGCTTTGGTACCGAGAAAAGCCCAATGAGTGTGACGGTGCGTGGCAATAAGACAGCGAACGATGGCTCTTTAGTGCGACGATGGGCGCTTGATGGCCTTGGCATTGCCCTCAAGTCAGAACTGGAAGTTGGGCCCGACATTGAATCCGGGAGGCTGGTGCCTCTGTTGCAGGAGTACAGCCCACCGCCGACCCCTCTTCAGATGATGTTTCCTCCGGGGCGATCACAGTCTCGGCGCGTGCGCGCTCTGGCGGAAGCATTGAGTGACGCCGTTGCGAAAAAGATAAAGGTGTAATCGGTTTCAAATGGGAAGCGAAAGCGGAACATCAGAAGTGAATCACCGAACGGATGCTTTTGCCTTCGTGCATCAGGTCAAAGGCGTCATTGATCTGTTCAAGCTTCATGTCATGAGTGATAAAGACATCCAGCGGAATCTCTCCGGTCTTGGCCTTTTCCACGTAGCCCGGCAGCTCGGTGCGGCCTTTCACCCCGCCGAACGCAGAGCCTTTCCAGACTCGGCCCGTGACCAGCTGGAACGGACGGGTGCTGATTTCCTCACCGGCACCGGCCACCCCGATAATGATGGATTCGCCCCAGCCCTTGTGACAGCACTCCAGGGCCGAGCGCATCAGCTGGACGTTGCCGACGCACTCGAAGGAATAATCCACCCCGCCGTCGGTCATTTCCACAATGACTTCCTGGATCGGCTTGTCGTAATCCTTGGGGTTGACCACATCGGTGGCGCCCAGGTCCTTGGCGATGTCGAATTTACCCGGGTTGAGGTCAATGGCGATGATGCGGCTGGCCTTGGCCATTTTGGCGCCAATAATCGCCGCCAGGCCGATACCGCCCAGGCCGAAGATGGCTACAGTGGCACCTTCTTCCACCTTGGCAGTATTGAGCACGGCACCGATACCGGTGGTGACGCCACAGCCCAGCAAGCAGACTTTTTCCAGCGGCGCTTCCTTGGGAATTTTTGCCAGCGAGACTTCCGGCAGCACCGTATACTCGGAGAAGGTGGAGCAGCCCATATAGTGATATACCGGCTCACCCTTGTAGCTGAAGCGGGAGGTGCCGTCGGGCATCACACCTTTACCCTGGGTCTCACGCACGGAGCCACAGAGGTTGGTTTTCCCGGACGTGCAGAACTTGCACTGCCCACACTCGGCCGTATACAGCGGAATAACATGATCACCGACTTCTACAGACGTCACGCCCTCGCCAACCGCTTCGACAATACCGCCGCCCTCATGGCCCAGAATGGCTGGGAAAATGCCCTCCGAATCGGCGCCGGACAAGGTATAGGCATCGGTGTGGCAAACACCGGTCGCAACGATGCGAACCAGGACTTCGCCTTTTTTTGGCGCTTCAACGTCAACTTCTACGATTTCCAGCGGCTTGTTAGGCGCGAATGCCACGGCGGCACGGGATTTGATCACTGGCAGACTCCTTCAATACAGTTCAGGGGTAATTCGGCTATTCCGGACAACATGTCTCGGGTTATACGAATTTGACTCATTGTAGACGACCGGTCTATTATAGCAACCATGACATCTACTGACACGCGTTACCACATCATCCAGACCGGCGCCGACCTGATCGGCCAGAAAGGGTTTGGCGCGACAGGCATCAACGGCGTACTAACATCGGCCGGCGTGCCCAAAGGGTCGTTCTACCATTATTTCAAGAGTAAAAACGATTTCGGACTCGCCATCATTGATTTGTTCGCCGAGGAATATGACGCAAAGTTGGATCGGATTTTCAACGACACCAGTCGTTCCTGCCTTGATCGTCTTCGCGCCTACTTCGACACCGGCCAGGAAACCATGACCAGTTGCGAGTTCACCCGCGGTTGCCTCATTGGCAATCTTGGCCAGGAACTGGCCGGCCAAGATGAAGTTTTCCGCAAACGTCTAGATACTGTATTTCAAGGCTGGGAAAAGCGTTTCGAGCGCTGCATTGAAGAAGCCAGACTGGCTGGAGAAGTGGATGAATCCATCGTTCCCGCCGATGTAGCCAGCTTTCTGCTTTCAGGCTGGGAGGGCGCCATCCTGAGAGCCAAGGTCCTGAAGAGCACTGAGCCGATGGAGCGATTTGTTTCCGTCTTTTTCCGGCAATGTCTTGGCGCGGCCTGACATTTCCTTTCTTTTCGTCATTTGACTAGTAGACCGGTCTATTAAAATCATTTCATTCGCAGGAAGGATACTTAATGAACAATCCAAACGATCCACTATTTCAGCCATATTCTCTGGGCGATCTTGCCCTTCCCAACCGGGTTCTGTTGTCGCCCCTGACCCGGGCACGCGCCACTCAGCCCGGCGATATCCCGAATGAGATGAATGCCCGGTACTACCAGCAGCGCGCCGGTGCAGGCCTGATCTTCAGCGAGGCCACTCAGGTATCGCCCCAGGGCAAGGGCTATGCGTTTACCCCCGGCATTCATTCCCCGGAACAGGTTGCGGGCTGGAAGAAGGTAACAACTGCCGTGCACATGGCCGGTGGGCGCATGCACGCTCAGCTATGGCACGTAGGCCGGATTTCCCACACCGCCCTGCAGCCAGATGGCAATAAGCCAGTGGCTCCGTCTGCCATCCAGCCTGAAGGTGCGAAAACCTTCATCAGTGCCGATTCAGGAATGGTGGATGTGCCGGAACCAAAAGCTCTGGAGGCAGGTGAGATGTCCGACATCGTAGAGCAGTTTCGTCAGGGCGCCATCAACGCCAAGTCCGCAGGGTTCGACGGTGTTGAGGTACACGCCGCCAATGGCTACCTGTTGGACCAGTTCCTCAAAAGCGGCAGCAATCAGCGCACCGACGAATTTGGCGGTGCGGTGGAAAACCGCATGCGCCTGCCGCTGATGGTGGTGGAAGCCGTCATCGACGTCTGGGGCAAAGAAAACGTCGGTGTGCGTATCAGCCCGACCGGCAGCTTCAACGCCATGTATGACGAAGATCCAGTGGAAACTTTCAGTGCTTTTGCCTGCCGCCTCAACGATCTGGGCATTGCCTATCTGGAAGTGGTTGAAGATTCCTTCCAGGGCAACCATGCCAATGGCCGCCCGGAAGAAGTGATCGACGCTATTCAGGCTGGATTCAAGGGTACTTATATTGCCAACGGTGCCTATACCGCAGAGGAGGCGCGCAAGCGCATCAACGCTGGCCGTTGCGACCTGGTCACCTTTGGCCGTCCGTTTATTGCCAATCCGGACCTGCCGGAGCGTTTCCGCCAGCACGCCGAGTTGAACAAGTGGGACGACAGCACATTTTATGGCGGCGATGAGCGGGGCTATACCGATTACCCAACGCTGAAAGAACTCGAAATCAGCGCCTCAAGAAAACTTTTATCACCAAAAGGAAACAAAACATGAGCAACACCAACGATCTGATCAATAGCAAAGTTGTGATTATCACCGGCGCCAGCAGTGGCCTCGGTGAAGCCACGGCCCGCCGCCTGGCCGACCGCGGCGCAAAACTGGTGCTAGCAGCACGCCGTGAAGACCGCCTGAAAGCCCTGTCTGAGGACCTGAGTGCCAAGGGCGCCGAAGTCATCTGGCAGGTCACCGATGTAACCGACCGCAAACAGGTGGAAGCTCTCGCCGCCTCGGCAAAAGAAGCTTTTGGCAGGATCGATGTCCTGGTCAATAATGCCGGCTTGATGCCATTGGCACCGCTGGATGCGCTCAAGGTAGACGAGTGGGACCAGATGGTGGATGTAAACATCAAAGGTGTGATGTACGGCATTGCGGCGGTGTTGCCCACAATGCGGGAACAGCACAGCGGCCACGTGATAAACCTGTCCTCCGTCGCCGGTCACAAGCTCTTCCCCGGTGCGGCTGTTTACTGCGCAACTAAATTCGCAGTCAAAGCCCTCTCGGAAGGCTTGCGGATGGAAGCCGGTGATGAGATTCGCAGCACCAACATCTCACCGGGTGCCGTAGCGACCGAACTCACCAGCACCATTACCGATCCAAATGCCAAGAAAGCGGCAGAAGATCTGTACAGCGTTGCGATTGATGCCGATGCCGTGGCGCGGGCCATCGTTTATGCCATCGAGCAACCGGCCGATGTCGATATTAACGAGATTATCTTGCGGCCCACCGCCCAAGAACTGTAAAAGTCGAGTTCGTCGTGACGTCGCCCTCCTGGGGCGGCGTCACGACAGTATCACCGGCCAATTTCATCGATCGCATTCTGCACATCGCTGGCGCCACCCTGGCTTTCAGCAACAATCGACTCAGCATCTGTTACCTGCTTTCTGCCTTCAACGGCCTTGCCAAGCAACTCACGTACCTGACGCTCGACGCCCCCTGAAAGCTCCGCTCCAGAATGGCATGAATTACGTCCGCACGTTCTTTGATAGAGACGCCTGTATTTGACGCCAGCGTGCGAACTTTATCAGCAACCACGTCCAATTCTCGCCCATGCTCACCAGCCCGGGCTGCTTCTACGGCTGTGTTCAACGACAGAAGATTGGTCTGGTCGCAAAGCGGACATTCGGATCGGCATGCAAACCCAGCGGCTAGCGAAGCTGGCTATCCTTACTGCCCCTTCGATTGATACCGCTAGCCCGAGTATTCCGCTTTTCATGGGCCGACTGGCAGTCAATACAAAGCCGAACTCCGGGAATCGCCTTGCGCCGGGCCTCTGGAATTGGCGCGCCACATTCATCGCATTTCGTGGCACTCTCGCCCACGGTAAGCTGGCTGCGAGCGCGCTCAATCTCGTCTTCAACGCTTGCGTCGATCTGCTCCTGAACCGAACCATCACGTGACCATCCACCTGCCATAGCCTCACCCCAGAAAGATCAGATGACTGAACCCGTCAAATGGTTGCCTCCGAAAGCGGACGCTCCACGATTGCCGATTTCCCCTTTTCGCGTTTCAAGCCGGTAAATTGTCAGTCAGAACTTTCCAGCGCCGTGGAATCTTCATGGGCATGCCTGATTCGACGAACTCTCCACCAAATCGACAGCATCACGACGGGTACCAGTACCGACATCAGCGCTGTGACAACATCGTAAATGAACGGAATACCCTTCAGGAAATAGCCTGAAAGACTCACGACGTAATATGAAACGGCTGCCACTGGCAAGCCCCCGATACAGTAGACGCCTGATAGCGTTACACTAAACGCAAATCTACAGGTGTTGGCAATGAGCGGAAAGCGATACTCCGAAGAATTCAAGATTGAGGCGGTCAAACAGGTCACGGAGCGGGGCTACAAAGTGACCGATGTGTGTCGGAGGCTGGGAATTACCTCGGCCAGTCTGCACAAATGGATCAAGCTATACGGTGATGCTGGCAGTCAACATCAACAGATCAGTGAGCAGCAGGATGAGCTGCGCAAGCTGAGAGCGGAGTTGCGCCGAGTCAGTGAGGAGCGCGACATACTAAAAAAGGCCGCAGCGTTCTTTGCCAAAGAGTCCAAGTAAAGTATCGCTTCATCAGGGCTCACCAGAGTGAATTTCGAGTCCGAGTGATGTGCCGAGTGCTGGGAGTCCACTTCAGTGGTTTTTATGCCTGGCTGCATGAACCGGAAAGCCCTCGCGCCAAGGCCAACCGTCGCTTGATCGGATTGATCAAGCAGGCCTGGCTCGAAAGTGGTGGCGTTTACGGTTACCGAAATATCACCCTGGATCTAAAAGACCTCGGCGAGAGGTGCAGCAAAAATCGGGTGTACCGATTGATGAAGACGGAAGGTATTCGTGCTCATCGCGGCTACAAACGTCACAAAGGCTATTACGGCGGAGAACCCGCTCATGTCGCGCCCAATCATCTGGATCGCGATTTTGAGGCTCAGAAGCCAAACGAGCGATGGGTGACTGATATTACCTACATTCGGACTCACGAGGGCTTCTTGTATCTCGCCACCGTTCTGGACCTGTTCTCCCGGCAAATTGTGGGCTGGTCTATGAAGCCACGGATGTCGACGGACCTGATTATGGACGCCTTGCTGATGGCTTCCTGGAGGCGCAGACCGAAACAGGAGGTTCTGATTCACTCAGACCAAGGCTCACAGTACACCAGCCGTGAATGGAGAGACTTCCTGAAAGACCACCGACTGAAACCCAGTATGAGCCGTCGCGGAAACTGTCACGATAATGCGGTTGCTGAGAGCTTCTTCTCGTTGCTCAAGAGCGAACGAGTGAAACGGAAAATCTACAAGGATCGGGAAACAGCCCGGCAGGATATCTTCGATTACATTGAGATGTTCTACAACCCGGTTCGCCGACACGGCAATAACGGTGGGCTGTCACCGGTGGACTTCGAAAAGCAGTATTTCACAAAGCTGTCAGGTGTCTAGGATATCGGGGGCTTGCCAGTGTGGACCCTGGCTCAATGCTGATGGGGGGGGGGCTTGCTGCGCTTCTGATCGGGGTGTTGACCAAATAGGGTGGGATCTTGGACGGGCTGGGACGCTTTTGGATGCCCCAGGACTATGTTCAATGACTTGCCTCAGGCGGTTGCGTTATACTGCCGCCCACGAAGGGTTCGGGTCCCATTTTTAGGTGATTTTTAGTGGGGCCAACAGTGTGGCCAACACCTTTTTTGGTTTTTTTATTATGTTGTAAATCAGATGGTTGGGGCTGTATTTGAGTCCGGCCTCTGGGATCCTGCCGGGGCTCCGCCCCTTTCGCGGGCGAGGCCCGCTCCCACAATATCCTTGCGAAGTAGAGTCCTGCCGTCACCCTCACTGATTTGTCGCCCTCAAAGCCAAACCCCCACCGCGATCAGGGCAAGCACCCCGGCCGTGGTTCGTTCCACCTTGTCGTGGTGCCGGCGCAGGGCCGCGAGCATTGGCCCGCGCGCCAGCAACAGCGCCACCAGACTGTACCAGGCGGCGTCGATCACCACCGCCGTGGCGGCCACCTGAACCCGCGCGGCCATGGCCATCTCCGCGCTCACGAACTGGCTGAACAGCGCCAGGAAGAACAGCGCCACCTTGGGGTTCAGGAAGGCGATCAGAAAGCCGTCGCGCACCGCGTTGGCGCCGGCCTGCGCATCCGGCTCCGGCGCCGGACGCGCGGCGGCGCGCCAGCTGCCCAGTGCCAGCCACAACAAAAACAATGAACCCGCCAGCCGGATGGCGATTTCCAGCTGTGGGAAGCCGCGCAACACCACCGCCAGCCCCGCCACCGTGGCGGCGGCGTACACGCCGATGCCGGCGGCATGGGCAAGACCGGCGCTGACGCCGGCGCGGGCCGAGCCGCGCAGTGTGTGGCGGGTCACCACCGCCAGGCTGGCGCCCGGTGTCATCGCGCCCAGGGCGCACACGCCGATCAACAGCAGCCAGTCGTTTACAGCAAGCATGGGGTCCTCGTCAGATCCTGGGGTCGGGTGATGATGCCTTTTATACGCGTCAGGTAAACTTAGGTGTCGTTTTTTTCTTTATTGCAAACCTGGCGCCGGCGCTGTGGCCGCTCTCCCGCCTTTCTGATTACTCTCCCAGACTTTGTGGTTATTTATCCGCCCGGGCGGATTTTTGCTGTGCTTAAAAGCAGGTATCGGGAGAACAACAATGTCAGGTATTTCCATGCACACCGGGCGCGGCGCCGCGATGGCGCTGTGCACTTTGCTCGCATTAAGCGCCTGTGGCGGTGACAGTGGCTCCGGCGGCGAGACCACCGCCAACGCGCCGCAACAGCGTGACGCCGCCCCCACGGCGGTGGACCGTGGCCGCGAGATATTCCGCTTCGAGACGTTCGGCAACCAGGGTTTCTGGACCAGCGCCATGCGCCTGCCCCAGGGCATCGAGGACAGCGGCATGACGCCGCTGCAGGCCCTGGAAATGGGGCTGAACATCAACACCGCCGCGCTTGAGCCGCAACAGGCCGAGGCGTTGCGCAACGCCGCCGCCCGCATCGAGGCCGGCGCCGAGCCGGCCGATACGGTGCTGGCGGAGCCGACCCGCCTCAACGCCTGGCTCAACCAGGGTGCCGTGATCGGGCTGGTGCCGTTCCGCGCCGACGGCGAACGCAAGCCCCTGGGCAGCAGCGACGGCTTCACCGGCGGCGGCCTCAACCTGGCCGCCGGCGACCGGCTCGGGGTGAGCTGCGCGCTCTGCCACGCCAGCACCGACGGCGACGTGCTCGCCCCGGGCGTGGCCGGCGCCGGCTCCGCCGGCCAGCCGGTGGACGGCGTCATCGCCCGCGACCTGGATGTGGGCGCGCTGTTCGCCACCGCCAATAACCCGCTCGCCTACCTGCCGTTGCTGCAGCTGCGCCTGGACCAGCCGGACGCCGGCGGCGACGACGACCAGGGCGGCCTGCTCGACGGCCTGCTGCCCTCCGGGCCGGAGCCGGAGCCCTATGACGGCGTCACCGTCGGGCGCGGCGACTTCGCCGGCATCCCCGCCGACGGCACCGTCGAGGAGGCCACCGCCGCCGCCCGCGAGTACCTTACCGGCACCTACCAGCAGGACGGCGAGACCCGGCGCTACTACCCGCGCACCTCGTTCGACGGCACCCCGGACGGCCTCGGCAACGCCTCCATCACGCCGCCGTTCTTCCGCACCGACCTGGCGGCGCCGGGCAGCCACGCCGGCATCTTCGAGCAGGTGGACGATTTCAACAATCTGGATTACACCGTCGCCATGGAACCCACCAGCCTGCTCACCGAATCCGGGCGTGCCTTCCTGAACGTGGTCGCCGGCCGCCTGGGCGACGAGATCGCCCGGCGCTACGAAGCGGTGCTGCGCGACACCGGGGTGATCCCGGAGGGCATGGCCGCCACCGATGTGATTCCGTTCGTCGAGGTGGAGCGCACCGACCTGCCGGTGGGCGCCCCGGCCGGCCCGGTGGGCCGCCGCGTCGCCCAGCGGAAACTGGATGACCTGCGCGCCTACACCGACCAACTGCCGGCGCCGGCCGCCCCCGACGATCTGGACGCCGACCAGGTGGCCGCCGGCCGCGCCCTGTTCACCACCAGCCGGGAAGACGGCGGCGCCGGCTGCGTGGCCTGCCACACCGCCGACCCCAACCAGCCGGTCTCCGCCGAGGTGGTCCCCATCGAAACCCTCTACCCGGCCTACAACGACGAGCTGCTGGTGCTGTTCGAACGGTCCACGGTGAGCGACTTCAGCGACGTCCAGGACGCCCGTGGCGGCCCGGCGCCGGCCTACGACGACTCCGTGGTCGCCCTCGACGCCACCCTGCGCGGCGGCCGGCGCGGCTTCGCCCAGCCGCTGCTGCTGGCCCTGGACGGCAAGGCCCGCTTCCTGCACGACGGCTCGGTGCGCGGCAGCGACGCCCGGGACGGCCTGGACCGCCTGCTCGACCCGGCCCGGGGCGAGCAGGCCCCGCATCCCTTCTACTTCCCCGAGAACCTGGACCAGGGCGATGACGCCCAGGGCCGCGCGGCGCTGGTCGAATACCTGCGCAGCCGCACCACGGATTAGGAGGAATAAGACAGGTCTCTGGTATCCCGCCGGCAAGCTCCGCTTGCCTTTCGCGGGCGGGGCCCGCTCGCACAAGGGCTCCGCTCCCGGCGCCGGGCTACGGAGCCCACCATCAGACCCTAATCCTCAAGGATGCTCGGCAAACACCTTAACGCCGTCCTCGCCATACAGCAGCACCTGATAATCGTCCTGCCGGTCGCCCATCTCCATCCCGGGCGACCCCACCGGCATGGCCGGCACCGTCAGCCCGTGGGCATCGGGCTTCTGCTCCAGAAGGCGGCGCACGTCTTCCGCCGGCACATGGCCCTCGATGGCGTAGCCGTCGATAAAGGCGGTGTGGCAGGAGCCGAGCCCCGGACGCAGCTGCGCTTTCTCCTTGATCGGCTGCAGGTTCTGCACGTCGTGGGTGACCACGTCGAACCCGTTATCGCGCATGTGGTCCGCCCATTTTTCACAGCAGCCGCAGGTCGGCGATTTATACACCTCCAGGGTGCCGGCCTCGGGGGCCTCGGCGACGGCCAGGGAGCTGGCCACCAGCAGGCCGGCGGCGGTCAGTAAACGCTTCATGGTTCTATCCTCGTGTCAGTGAACGATCAGTTTGCCCTGGTACATATTCATCTGGCAGGTAAAGCGGTAGGTGCCCGGTTGCTCCGGCGTCAGCGTCACCGTGGTGGTCTCCCCCACGGGTAGATATTCGCTGACGTCGAGGCCGTGGAACACCACCTGTTCGGCGCAGGGGCTGGCGTCGCGGCGCTCGAAGCGCAACGACAGCGGCTCGCCGGCGTTGCTCTCGATCACCGCCGGCTCATAGACCCCGTCGTCGACGATAATATCCACCGCGCCGTGAGTGGCGCGCCGTGCCTTGCCGGCACCGGCCAGCCAGAACCACCAGACGATCAGCGCCATCAGCGCCAGGCCGGAAAGATTGATCAACCAGCTCATGAGTCGTGCCTCCCATCGGCCGTGCGGCGGTCCGCTTTGTTAGGTTTAAAGAAGCGCAGCCGGTTAGCGTTGCTGACCACGGTCACCGAGCTCAGCGACATGGCGGCGCCAGCGATCACCGGGCTGAGCAGCCAGCCGGTGAACGGGTAGAGCAGACCGGCGGCCACCGGCACGCCCAGGCTGTTGTAGACGAAGGCGCCGAACAGGTTCTGCTTGATGTTGCCCAGTGTCGCCCGGGAGATCGCCATGGCGTCGGCGACGCCGTGCAGCGAGCCGCTCATCAGGGTGATCGCGGCGGACTCAATGGCCACGTCGGTGCCGGTGCCGATGGCGAAGCCCACGTCGGCCTGGGCCAGGGCCGGGGCGTCGTTGATGCCGTCGCCCACCATCGCCACCTTGGCGCCGTCCTGCTGCAGCCGCTTCACTTCGCGGGCCTTGTCCTCCGGTAGCACTTCGGCGAGCACCTCGTCGACGCCGGCCTGGCGGGCGATGGCGTCGGCGCTGGCCTGAATATCACCGGTGATCATGATCACCCGCAGGCCGCGCTCGCGCAGCCGGCGGATCGCCTCGGCGGCGTCGTCCTTGATGCGGTCGGCGACGCCCAGCACGCCGATCACCCGGTCGTCGCGGGCCAGGAACAGCGGCGTGGCGGCGTCCTCGCTGAGCGCGGCGGCCTGGTCCTGCAGCGCCAGGGTGACCCCTTCCTGCTCCAGCCAGCGGCGGTTGCCCAGCCGCAGGGTGGCGCCGTCGAGCCGGGCGCTGACGCCCTTGCCGTTAAGCGCCTGGAAGTCGCTGACCGACCGCGGTGACAGGCCGCGTTCCTCGGCGGCGGTCATAATCGCCCGGGCCAGCGGGTGTTCCGAGCCGGCTTCCAGGCTGGCGGCCAGTGTCAGCACTTCCTCCTCGGTGTCGCCGTCGGCGGCCAGCACCCGGGTCAGCGCCGGGCGGCCCTCGGTGATGGTGCCGGTCTTGTCCAGCACCACGGTGTCCAGGTCGGCGGCGGTCTGCAGCGCCTCGCCCTGGCGGATCAGGATGCCGTATTCGGCGGCCTTGCCCACGCCCACCATCACCGACATGGGCGTGGCCAGGCCCAGGGCGCAGGGGCAGGCGATGATCAGCACCGTGGTGGCCGCCACCATCATGTGCGAGAACGGCGGCTGCGGCCCCACGTTGAACCAGACCAGGGCGGCGGCCACCGCGATCAGCATGATGGTGGGCACGAACACCGCCGACACCTGGTCCGCCAGCCGCCCGATCGGCGGCTTGGTGCCCTGGGCTTTTTTCACCAGCTCGATGATCCGCGCCAGGGCGGTGTCCGCGCCCACCCGGGTGGCCCGGTAGATCAGCGTGCCGCCCTCGTTCAGGGTACCGGCGGCGACGCTGTCGCCGGGGCCCTTGGCCACCGGCATCGGCTCGCCGGTGAGCATGGATTCGTCCAGCCGGCTGCTGCCTTCTTCCACTTCGCCGTCCACGGCGATTTTCTCGCCCGGGCGCACCCGCACGCGGTCGCCGGCCACCACCTGTTCCACCGGAATGTCCTGTTCGCCGCCGTCACGCAGCACGCGGGCGGTTTTGGCGCGCAGGTCGAGCAGGCGTTTGACGGCGGCGCTGGTCTTGCCCCGGGCGCGCACTTCCAGGGCCAGGCCCAGGCTGATCAGGCCGATGATCATGGCGCTGGCTTCGAAATAGACATGGCGGGCCGCTTCCGGCACCAGCCCCGGCGCCAGCACCACCACCATGGAGTACAGCCAGGCGGTGCCGGTGCCCAGCGCGATCAGCGTGTCCATGTTGGCGTTGTGGTGGCGCAGCGCCTTCCAGGCGCCGACGAAGAACGGCCGTCCGGGCACCGCCAGCACCGCCAGGGTGATCACGCCCACCGCCAGCCAGGCGGCCTGGCTCCAGGTGCCCGGCTGCACCGTCATGCTGCCGCCGAGCAGGCCCCACAGCATCAGCGGCGCGCCCACGCCCAGGCCGTAGCCGGTGTGGCGCAGCAGCTGCCGGTAGTGGGCCTGCTCGCGCTCCTCCCGTTCCTGGTCGGCGCGGCGCGGGTCGTCGATCACGCTGGCGCCGTAGCCGGCGCTTTCCACCGCGCGGATAAGATCCCGCGGCGCCGCCTGGCCGCTCACCCGGGCGCTGTGGTCGGCCAGGTTCATGCTCGCCTCGCGGACGCCGGCCACGCCGCCCAGGGCGGTTTCGATGCTGCGAACGCAGGAGGCGCAGGTGGCGCCGGTGATCGCCAGCTGGATGTCGCCGCCGGACCGGGCACTGTCGCTGCCTTCGGATTCGGGCTCGGGCTCGGGCTCGGGCTCCGGCTCGGGCGCCGGTTTCACGCCGTAACCGCTCTCCGCCAGGGCGCGGGTCAGTGCCTCGGGCCGGGCGTCGCCGCGCACGGTGACCGTCTGTTCATCGAGATCCACCTGGATCTCGTCGGCGCCGGGCACCGCCCCGAGGGCGGTCCGGATTTTTTTGGCGCAGCCCTGGCAGGTGGCGCCCTGAATCGGCAAGTGATGCGTGCGCATGGTGGTGGCTTCCGTATTGATCAACGGGAACAACGATCAGTGACCAGTGTTAAACCTTGGGGCAACCCCAAGGTCAAGCAAGGCGTTGCGGCGCGCCTGAAAAACGACAAAAAAGCGTGAAAATGAAAACTTTTATAAAAGGGTCATAAAGCGCGAGGCCGGTACTGGTAGAGGGTCGCGGGCAGGTGGATGATGGCGCTTATCCTGATCGACCATTTGAAAGCGAGGACATGGAAATGTTGAAGAAGACCCTGATGGCATCCGCGATCGCCGCGGCTTCCCTGGCCAGCATCAACGCCCAGGCCCAGAGCCAGCAGACCACGCCGGTTCGCGACAACGGCTTCTCGTACACCTACGGTCAGTTCGGTTATGACAACTGGGATTACGACAACGGCCCGGATGTGGACGTGCTCAGCGGTGAAGGCTCCTTCGCCCTGGACGAGCATCTGTTCCTGCGCGGCGGCGCCAGCTTCTACGACGGCGACTACGACAGCCCGGGTAGCGACGACGTGGACGGCAACCGCCTGTACGTGGGCGCCGGCTTCCACACCCCACTGCAGCGCGGCCTGGATCTGGTCGGTACCGCCGACGTGATCCGTGACGACAACGACTTCAATGACGAAGAGTGGGGCTACGCGGTGAGCGGCGGCCTGCGTCATCAGACCACCGAGGTGCTGGAGCTGTCCGGCGGCGTGCTCTACGAAGATATCTATGACGGTAACTTCGGTGTCTACGGCCAGGGCCTGGTGAATCTGAACCGCGCCTGGGACGTGGGCGCCCGGGTGGCCTTCACCGACGATTCCGACAACATCGGCCTGTTCGGGCGCTACAACTTCTAAGCCCGGAACCGATCCTGACTTCAGGATGAAGGCCCCCGCCATGGAAGGCGGACGAGCGCGGCTACGGCCGCGCTTTTTTTTGATCATCGCGCTTTAGCGGGAAGTGGTGTTCCTCCAGCGGGGACGCGGGTCTGTGTTATGCCCTCCCGGGAACGCTGTGAATACGTCCCTGTACGCTCCCTGTCGAACGTCCTGTTCTCCAGGGTCCCGGGAGGGCATAACACAGACCCGCTCCGAGGGAGATTCCGGCGTCCCGGGTTATCGCTGCGCCGAACCTTTCTACGAAGCTGGGTTTGTGGGAGCTTGCCTTGCAAGCGAAAGGGGCGAAGCCCCGGCGGGATACCAGAGACCTTGTTGGTGCTGCCGTTAGAAAGGTCTCTGGGATCCTGCGGGGCAACCTTTGCCGGGGCTTCGCCCCTTTCGCGGGCTGGGCCCGCTCCCACAAGGTTTGCCTCCAGCAAGGGGCGCTCCCAAAACCGGGCTAGTCGCCGTGGGCGTGCAGCCACTCGCCGAGTGGCGTCCAGCTCTCCGCTTCCACCGCCTGGTCGAGGGCGGCCTCGAAGCCGGGGTAGCCGCTTTCCAGGGCGGCGCGGGCGTCGCCGTTGGCGTCGGCGCTCAGCTGCGCCAGGGCGGCGGCCGGCTGGGTGGATTCGAGGATTTCCACGCTCACCGCCGGAATGTACAGGCCTTCCTCGGGCGCGGTGGCCTGGCGGTGGGTCTGGAGCGCGGCGAGGCGGTCGTCCAGGGTTTCCAGGGCGCAGCGCAGCGATGTCAGGCTGAGGCCGTCGTCCCGATCGAGGGCGTTGAGGTCCGCCCGCAGCTGGTCGGCGGCCAGTTTCAGGTAGGTGCGGCGCCGTTCGCGCAGGGCCGCCGCCGGCTCACCCCCTTCCGCGCGCAGGTCCTTGGCCTGGCGGGGCGCGCCTTCGGCGCCGACGATCAGCAGGCGGATCGGTTGGAACCCCAGGGCCACTTCGCCGTCGGCGGTGGCGCCTTGCTGGCGGCGCAGGCTGGCGGCGCTGAGCTCCAGGGCCGGGTCGTTGACGATGCCGGAGTCCGGCCAGGCGGGCAGGGCGTCCACATAGGCCGGGTAGAGCGGCCAGGCGTCCAGGCGCTGCAGCGGCGCCTGGCGGTCGCCGGCGCAGGCCTGCGCGGCCAGGCTCAGGTAGTGGCGGTTGAAGGCGTCGTACAGGTCGCGCCAGCGGCGGTCGGCGGTGGCCAGCGTGTCCGCGTCCGGCGCCGCCAGCAGGGCACGCAGCGCGTCGCGCCACTCGCCGCGCCGGCTTTCCAGGGGGGCGCCGCTGTCGGTGGTCAGTTCGAGGGGCCGGTCGGCGCTTTGCGTCGGCGCCGGCGGGCGCGCGGCGGTGTCCTCTTCGGGCGGCCGGTCGCAGCCGGGCAGGGCGACCGCGGTGGTGGCGATCAGGACGGCGGCGAGGCGGAAACGGCGGATCACGACGGCGCCCTCAGCGACAGGATCGGCCAGCCCAGTTCCCGGGCGTGGCGTTCCAGGGTCGGGTCCGGGTCCACGGCCACCGGGTGATCCACCTTGCGCAGCAGGGGCAGGTCGTTGTGGGAATCGCTGTAGAAGTAGCTGCCGTCGAGCGTTTCCTGGTGTTCGACGAGCCATTCGGAGAGCCGCTCCACCTTGCCGTACTGATAACTGGGAATGCCTTGGACGCGGCCGGTGTAGAGGCCGTCGGCGTCGGTGGCCGCCTGGGTGGCGATCAGCCACGGCACGCCCAGGCGGGCGGCGATGGGCGCGGTGATGAAGTCATTGGTGGCGGTGATGATCATCAGGGTGTGGCCGCGCTCGCGGTGGTCGGCGATCAGCTGCTCGGCGGCGGGCAGCCAGATGCTGTCGATCACCGTGTCCATGTAGCGCTGGCGCAGGCGGTCGAGTTCTTCCAGCGGCCGGCCCTTGAGCACGCCGAGCACGAATTCCTGGTACGCGAAGATGTCCAGCCGGCCGTCCTGATAGTCCTGGAAGAAACCGTCATTGGCGACTTTGAAGCCATCAGCATCAACGATACCCTGGTCGATCAGGAATTCCCCCCAGAGATGGTCGGAATCTCCGGCGATCAAAGTGTTGTCCAAGTCGAAAATAGCCAGTGTCATGGGCCCTCCCCTGTCAGGGTCGCTAGCTTAGCAGAGGCGATGGGCGCACCGTGAACCGGTGCCGGCGATCCGCCTGATTCAGGGCGCCGATTGATTGCCCCGGGCCCGGCAAGGTTTAATGGCAGTAATTGGGGGACGGCGGGTTTTCGTCGTTTCCACGGGATTGAAGACAATGACGGGCATTATTGACGACAAAGGATACCGGCTGAACGTCGGCATTGTGATCGCCGGCCCGGACGGCCGGGTGTTCTGGGGTCGCCGGGTGGGCAACCGCGATGCCTGGCAGTTTCCCCAGGGCGGCATGATGCCCGGTGAAAGCCCGGAAGAGACTCTGTTCCGGGAGCTGGAAGAGGAAACCGGCCTGTTGCGCGAGCATGTGCGCATTCTCGCCACCACCGAAGGCTGGCTGACCTACCGCCTGCCGCGCCGCTTTCTGCGCCCGCCGCGTAACCGCCCCACCTGCATCGGCCAGCGGCAGAAGTGGTATCTGCTGCGTCTGGAGGCGGGCGAAGCGGCCATCGACCTGGCCCGCTCACCGGTGCCGGAGTTCCAGGACTGGCGCTGGGTGAACTACTGGTACCCGATTCGCAAAGTGGTGCACTTTAAGCGCGGGGTGTACGCCCGGGCCCTGCGCGAGCTGGCACCGGCCTTGCGTGCCTTGCAGAAGCACTAGAAGCCTAAGAGGAATCCGCATGCTCGATACCCTGCGCCGCATCGTGCAGGAAGTGAACAACGCGCCTGACATCCCGTCCGCTCTGGATTTGATGGCCAAGCGCGTGCGCGATGCCATGGGCACCGAGGTGTGTTCCATCTACCTTCGCAACAACAGCGAAGAGCGTTACGTGCTGATGGCCTCCGAGGGCCTCAAGCGCGAGGCGATCGGCCGGGTCAGCCTGGGGCTTTCCGAGGGTCTGGTGGGGCAGGTGGGCCTGCGCGAGGAGCCCATCAACCTGGAAGACGCCTTCTCGCACCCGAAATTCCATTACCTGGCGGAAACCGGCGAAGACCCCTTCCACGCCTTCCTCGGCGTGCCGGTGATGCACCACGGTGACGTGCTCGGCATCCTGGTGGTGCAGCAGCGCGACGCGCGCCGTTTCGACCAGAGCGAGGAAGCCTTCCTGGTCACCATCTCGGCGCAGCTGTCGGCGGTGATCGCCCACGCCCACGCCTCCGGCGCGCTGTTCGAACAGCTCGACGCCCACGAGAAACTGCCCACCATCTATGACGGCCAGTCCGGCGCCTCCGGCGCGGCCATCGGCCAGGCGGTGCTGCTGTTTCCGGAAACCGACCTGTCCTCGGTGCCGGACCGGGAAGTGGAGGACGTCAACGCGGAGATCGCCCTGCTCGATGAGGCCCTGGTGCGGGTGCGCCAGGAAATCCGTGATCTTGCCGAGCGCGCCAAGAAGAGCCTGGGCGCCGAGGAGCAGGCGCTGTTCGACGTCTACCTGCGCATGCTCGACCGCCACGCCCTGCCCGCCGAGGTGGTCGCGAAGATCCGCGAGGGGCACTGGGCCCAGGGCGCCCTGCGCATGGTGGTGGACGCCCATGTGCACAACTTCGAGATGATGGATGACCCCTATCTGCGGGAGCGGGCCGCCGACGTGCGCGACCTGGGCCGCCGGGTGCTGGGGCAGCTGCAAAGCCGCAACCGGCGGCAGATCGAATTCCCGGACGCCTGCATCCTGATGGGCGAGGACATCTCCGCGCCGATGCTGATGGAGATGCCCCAGGAGCGTCTCGCCGGCATCGTCACCACGCGCGGCTCGCGCAACTCGCACATGGCCATCGTTGCCCGCGCCATGGGCATTCCCACGGTGGTGGGCTGCCAGAACCTGCCGCTGAAGAAGCTCGACGGCAAGGAGCTGATCATCGACGGCTTCCGCGGCCGGGTGATCGCCAACGCCACCGCCGAACTGAAGGAACAGTTCCAGGACATCATCGCCGAAGAGAAACATCTGCTGGCGGGCCTGGAAAAACTGCGCGACCTGCCGGCGCAGACCGAGGACGGCCAACGCATCTGTCTGCAGGTGAACACCGGCCTGATGACCGACATCAACCGCTCCATCGAGCGCGGCGCCGAAGGGGTGGGACTGTACCGCACGGAAATTCCGTTCATGGTGCGCGACCGCTTCCCGTCGGAAGAGGAGCAGCGGCTGATTTACCGCGAGCAGCTGTCTCCGTTCGCGCCCCATTCGGTGACCATGCGCACCCTGGATATCGGCGGCGACAAGGCGCTCAGCTATTTCCCCATCGAAGAGGAAAACCCCTTCCTGGGCTGGCGCGGTATCCGCGTGACCCTGGACCACCCGGAGATTTTCATCGTCCAGGTGCGCGCCATGCTCAAGGCTTCGGAGGGCTTCGACAACCTGCGCATCATGCTGCCGATGATCACCAGTGTGTTCGAGGCCGAGGAAGCGCAGCACCTGATTCACCGGGCCTGGCTGGAAGTCCGCGAAGAAGGCGTGGACGTGGCGATGCCGCCGGTGGGCGTGATGATCGAGGTGCCCGCTTCGGTGTACCAGGCCCGGGCGCTGGCCCAGCGGGTCGACTTTCTGTCCGTGGGCACCAACGACCTGACCCAGTATCTGCTGGCGGTGGACCGCAATAACCGGCAGGTGTCGGACCTGTATAACTCCTTCCACCCGGCGGTGCTGCACGCGTTGTTGCACGTGGTGGAGCAGGCCCATGAGGAAGGCAAGCCGGTGTCGGTGTGCGGCGAGATGGCCGGCGACCCGGCCTCGGCGCTGCTGATCATGGCGATGGGCTACGACGCCCTGTCGATGAACGCCTCCAACCTGCTGCGCGTCAAAGCCGCCGTGCGCCAGGTCAACATGGGCTTCCTGCGCCGCCTGCTCAACGAGGTGCTGGCCATGGACAACGGCGAGGTGATCGCCTCCTACGTGGACCTGCAGCTCACCAAGGCCGGCCTCGGCGAGCTGATCCGCCACCGCAAAAGCGGCTGACGGGTTGGCGCTCCGTAGCCCGGTTCGGTCTCGGTGGCCGGTGTCCAGGACCCGCCGTGAATCCATCCCTGGAGGCTTGCCGCAGCGGCGGACCGGATCGGCTCCCTGCCTCACACAGTCCTGGACACAGGGCACCGAGACCGAACCTCCTTGGCGGCCAGCCGCAAAGCGGCGCTACGAAGCAAGATTTGTGGGAGCGGGCCTTGCCCGCGAAAGGGTGGCTTTTAGCCACCCGGCGGGATACCAGAGACGCTCATGGGTTTTAGAGCGCCTGGCTGTAGCGGACCGGGCCGTCGGGCTGGCCGTTCGGCTGCCAGCTCTGCTCGGCCATTTCGATGTGGCCGTCGTCGTGCAGCTGTACTGCCGAGCTGGCGCGGGTGCCGTATTGGTCGGATTGGATGAACACCGGCGCCACCAGGCGTTCCAGTTCCCGGCTGACGCCGGTGTCGGGCAGTTCCGAGTCCGCCGGCTGATGGCGGTCGTTGACCACGTCGAGCAGTCCTTCCAGGCCGGCTTCCCGGCCCAGGGCGCGGTCCAGGTTGGCCTTGCCGCGCGCCACCTTGGGCCAGGGCTCGTCGAGCAGGCCGTTGGAGAGGCCGTGCAAGCCGGGGTCCACCGGCCGGGGCGCGGCGCCCCGGTTGCTCAGATACCAGAGCGTGCGGCGGTCACCGACCAGTAAATTAAACCCGGCATAGTGGTGCTGTTCATCGGCCAGGGCGGCGCAAAAGGTTTGCGGCGTGTCGCGGCTTTCCAGAAAGGCCTGGGGCAGCAGCCCCCGGGAGCGTTCGCCGCCGCCCGGTTCGGCGATCGGCTCGCGGAAATTGGTGATCACCGCGAAGCGGCCGTCGCGGTGGATGCCCAGCCAGGTGCCGCCGGCGCGGATATCCAGGCCGCAGAAGACGTCGCCGCGCCAGCGCGCCGCCTCGGTGGGGCGGGCGTGGAACTCGTCGCGGTTGGCGGCCACGGAGAGCGGCGTGGCCGCGCCGGGCCGCCAGTCGAATAGCACAATGCACATGGGTAACCGGTTCCCTGGGACATAACAAAACGGGGCTGCTAGCATAACCGCCATTTCCAGTAGGGGACATGAATGACGCTTGTGTTGATCTGCGCCCTGATCGGCGTGTTCGCCGGTTTGCTGGGTGGTGCCCTGGGCCTGGGCGGGGGCGTGGTGATCGTGCCGCCGCTGATCTATCTGTTCCACGCGATGGGGTTCGATGGCGCGGTGGTGGCGCAGATGGCGGTGGGTACCTCATTGGCCACCATCATCGTCACCGCCGGCAGTTCGGTGCGCGCCCACCATGTGGCCGGTTTCGTGCGCTGGCCGCTGGCCTGGCGGCTGGCGGGGGGCATCGTGGTGGGCGCCTTGCTCGGCGCGGTGGTCGCCGACCGGCTGTCCGGCGCCGCGCTGACCCGCCTGTTCGGCGTGTTCGCGGTGCTGATCGCGGCGCAGATGCTGCTCAGCCGGCGGCGCGCGGTGAGCGCCGGGGACGGCCTGCCCGAGCGGGTGCCCGGCGGCGTCGGCCTGGCCGGGGTGGGCTCGGTGATCGGCGGCATCTCCAGCCTGTTCGGTATCGGCGGCGGCTCACTCACGGTACCCTTTCTGTCCTGGTGCCGGCTGCCGATGCAGAACGCGGTGGCGATCTCCGCCGCCTGCGGCCTGCCCATCGCCCTGGCCGGCAGCGCCGGCTTCGTGGCCACCGGCTGGGGGCGAACCGAATTGCCGCCCTGGAGTCTGGGTTATGTGTACCTGCCCGCGGCCCTGGCCATCGTGGTCACCAGTTTTCCCATGGCGCGGGTGGGCGCGCGGCTCAGCCACCGCTTGCCTTCGGCGACCCTGAGGCGCATTTTCGCCGCCGTGCTGATCGTGATCGGCGTGGAATTGATACTGAACTGACGCGGCCCGTTCCGGGGCCGCGCTGACGGAGTATTGGCATGGAGTTTCCCCAGATCGACCCGGTGGCGATAGCGCTGGGTCCCTTGCAGGTTCACTGGTACGGCCTGATGTACCTGATCGGCTTCGTCGGCGGCTGGTGCCTGCTGATCTGGCGCGCCGGGCGGCCGGACAGCGGCTGGACCCGCGACCAGGTCAGCGACCTGGTGTTCTATGTGGCGCTGGGCGTGATCCTGGGTGGCCGGGTCGGCTATGTGCTGTTCTATAACTTCGGCAAGTTCCTGGACGACCCGCTCTGGCTGTTCGCCATCTGGACCGGCGGCATGAGCTTCCACGGCGGCGCCCTGGGCGTGCTGTTCGCGTTCTGGCTGCTGGCCCGTAAATTCGGCAAGCGCTACTTCTCGGTGGCGGATTTCGCCGTGCCGGTGGTGCCCATAGGCCTGGGCGCCGGCCGCTTCGGCAATTTCATCAACGGCGAACTGTGGGGCCGGCCCTCGGACGCGCCCTGGGCCATGGTGTTTCCGTCCGATCCCATGGGCGTGGCGCGGCATCCCTCGCAACTCTATGAATTCTTCCTGGAAGGCATCGTGCTGTTCCTGGTGCTGTGGCTGTACTCGGCGCGGCCGCGCCCGGCCGGGGCGGTGACCGGCCTGTTCGGGGTCGGCTATGGCCTGTCGCGGACCTTCGTGGAGTTCTTCCGCGAGCCCGACGCGCACCTGGGTTATCTGGCCGGCGGCTGGCTGACCATGGGCATGCTGCTGAGCATTCCGATGATCGTGATCGGCGCCGCCATGATCGCCTGGGCCTACAAGCACGACGACCGTCCGCTGAAGAGAGGCTGACGCCATGAAGCAATATCTGGAACTGCTGCACCGGGCCCGGCACGAAGGCACCTACAAGGGCGACCGCACCGGCACCGGCACCTATTCGTTGTTCGGCCACCAGATGCGGTTCGACCTGGCCGAGGGCTTTCCCCTGGTGACCACCAAGAAGGTGCACCTGAAATCGATCATCCATGAGCTGCTCTGGTTTCTGGCCGGCGACACCAACATCCGCTATCTGAAGGAAAACGGCGTCAGCATCTGGGACGAATGGGCCACCCCGGACGGTGATCTGGGCCCGGTCTACGGCGAGCAGTGGCGCTGCTGGCCCACCGTGGACGGCGGCGTGATCGACCAGATCGACGAGGTGGTGGCGGAGATCCGCCGCAACCCGGATTCCCGCCGGCTGGTGGTGAGCGCCTGGAACCCGGCGGTGCTGCCGGACCCGCGCCTGTCGCCGCAGCAGAACGCGGCCAACGGCCGCCAGGCGCTGCCGCCGTGCCATTGCCTGTTCCAGTTCTACGTGGCCGACGGCAAGCTGAGCTGCCAGCTCTACCAGCGCAGCGGCGATATCTTCCTGGGCGTGCCGTTCAATATCGCCTCCTACGCGCTGCTGACCCTGATGATCGCCCAGGTCTGCGATCTGCAACCGGGCGAGTTCGTGCACACCCTGGGCGACGCCCACCTTTACAGCAACCATGTGGAACAGGCGGACAAACAGCTGGCCCGCGCGCCGCGCCCTCTGCCGACCATGACCCTGAATCCGGCGGTCCGTGATCTCTATACGTTCCGGTTCGAGGACTTCACCCTCGAGGGCTACGACCCGCATCCCGGCATCAAGGCGCCGATCGCGGTGTAACCTCCGCCGCCGTGCAATAAGGAACCACCATGACGTTTCGTCTGGCGATGATGGCCGCCAAGGCCGCCAACAATGTGATCGGGCGCAACAACGCCTTGCCCTGGTACCTGCCCAACGACCTGAAGTACTTCAAGAAGGTCACGTTCGGCAAGCCGATCATCATGGGGCGCAATACCTGGGAGTCCCTCAAGGGGCCGCTGCCCGGGCGCACCAACATCGTGATTACCCGCCAGCCGGACTATTCGGCGCCGGGCGCCAAGGTGGTGGCGGATCTGGACCAGGCTCTGGAACTGGCCGGGCATCTGGTGGTGGTGGAAGGGCACGACGAAGTGGTGGTGATCGGCGGCGCCCAGATCTACCGGCTGGCGCTGCCGCGCGCGGACCGTCTCTATCTCACCCAGGTGCACGCGGACGTGGACGGCGACACCCGCTTCCCGGATTTCGACGCCGGCGAATGGCGCGAGGTGGCGCGGGAGGATTACGCGGCGGAAGGCCCCAACCCCTACGATTACTCGTTTATCGTTTACGACCGGGCTTAGGGGGCGGGTTCAGTAGAGCCCTTTGGTCTCGGCGAGGCGGGCGGCCAGGTCCACCAGTAGACGGCGCCCGTTAGTGTTGAGTTTGTCGGACAGCTCGATCAGTTGGCGGGTGTCCTTGTCGAAGGCGCTGGCCGGATCGCGCAGATGCGGCGTCTTGGCCTTGCCTTCCAGTTCCTCGAACAGTTCGGTGAGCGACATCTCCAGGGCATCGCAAAGACGCCCGAGACGCTGCACCGACACATCCTGCCGGTTGCGTTCGATGCGCGACAGATTGCCCGCGTCGGTGCCCGCCCGAAACGCCACGTCCTCGAGGGTTTCGTCCCTGCGCACGCGCCTTGCTTTGAGAATGCCGCCGATATCCATGCCGCCCAGTATTCGGAATGCGCTCTTGCCTCCTCAATGTGTTAATTGCAATAGCGCAAATTACCGGTATTGCGTATTAGCAAATAGCGGGGCGTTGAGGTTGAATCGGCGCAAGTCGTAATGCCGTTGTGGCGTTGTCGAAACGCCGGGCCGGCGGCCCGCCGGCGTCAGGCTTGCCGGCGACCGCCGGTCAGCACCGGCAGGCCCAGGGCCAGGCGCCGCCGGGCGGTTTCGTACTGACCGCCGGGGTCGCGAACCCGGCGCGGTTTGATCCGCACCGCGTCCAGCCGCCGGGCGAATTCGTCCAGCGGCAGCCCCAGGGCGTCGCAAAGCCGCACCAGCTGCACCACGGTCAGTTGCTGCTTGTTGCGTTCGATACGCGACAGGTTGCCGGCGTCGGTGTGGGCACGGGCCGCTACCACTTGCAGCGTTTCGTTACGGTTCCGGCGCTGCTCTCTAAGAATGCTGCCTACATCCATCATTGCAATTCCCTCTGCGCTTGCGGGTTTTTATACTTTGCGGTTTGCGCATAAGCAATATATATCCATTGCTTATGCGCTAATCCCTATGTTTATACTTTGCGCAGAGGGGTTCTGCAAGGGCATGAATAGGGAATGGACGAGCAACAACGGCGGGATGCCATGGAAACGCTGGCATTGCGGGACCCCGAAGAGACCGGCCGCTGGGATGCGGGGGCCGTGGAGGCCTACCAGCTCAGCTGGCCGGGCAAAGCGGCGATGCTGGCGGCGCTGCGAAGCCCGGCGGCGGCGGTGCTCAAACCCTGCCCGGAAGCGAGCCTGGAGGCCGCCCGGATGCCCCACGGCGTGATCGAGGGCGACAACCTGCCGGTGCTCAAGCGTTTGCGAAAACGCTATCTGAAGCGGGTGAAGATGATCTACATCGACCCGCCCTACAACACCGGCGGCGACTTCCTGTACGAGGATAATTTCCGCGCCCGTCGCGGTGACGGCCCCGGCGCCGCCGACGACGAAGGGCGCCGGCACGGGCCCTGGCTGAACATGATCTATCCGCGCCTGGTGCTGGCCCGGGAGCTGCTGCGCGACGACGGGGTGCTGTTCGTCAGCATCGACGACCACGAGGTGCACACCCTGCGGCTGGTGCTCGACGAAATCTTCGGCGCCGCCAATTTCGTCGCCATGTTCGCCTGGCAGTCGCGCACCTCGCGCCAGAACGACACCGACCTCTGCGTGCAGCACGAATACGTGGTCGCCTACGCACGGCGGCGGCGTCAGGCCCAGCGCCGGCTCACCGCCGCCAACGAGGCGCTGTGGCGTTCCCTGCCGGGCTTCGCCGCCTACCCGGTGGCGGTGCGGGCGGGGCGCTACCACAATCCGGATAACGACCCGCGCGGGCCCTGGAAGGCGGATCCGTTCGACGCCCCCAACGTGCGTCCGGCGCTGACCTATCCGATCACCAATCCGCTCACCGGCGAGGTGTTCCAGCCGCCGCCCGGACGGTGCTGGCGGACCGGGCCGGAGCGCTTCGCCGAGCTGCAGGCCGACGGCCGCATTCTGTTCGGTCGGAGCGGGCGCGCCCGGCCGCAGCTCAAGGTGTTCCTGAAGGAAAAGCAGCCCTACGGCGAGGTGGCCACCACCTGGCTGGACGGCGCCGCCTTCGGCACCGCGCGCAGCGGCACCCGGGAACTGCAGGCGTTGTTCGGCGCCCGGGTGCCGTTCACCTACCCGAAACCCACCGCCTTGCTGCGCTTTCTGTTGCGGCTGGCCACCGGTCCCGGTGATCTGGTGCTGGATTTTTTCGCCGGCAGCGGCAGCACCGGCCATGCGGTGCTCGCCGAGAATCTCGCCGACGGCGGCGGCCGCCGCTTCCTGCTGGTGCAGCGCGGCGACGCCACCGGCGAGCCGCGCTGGCCGACCATCGCCGACATCACCCGCGAGCGGCTGCGCCGGGCGGCCGAGGCGTTGGGCAGTGAGGAAGGGTTTCGGGCCTGGCGGCTGGTCAGTCCTGGTCGTGCAGGGTCCAGAAGCGAAACGCCACCACGTTGACCAGGGTGGCGGCCAGGCTCACCACCAGGCTGGCCACCAACAGCACACCGGGATGGTCGCCGAGCACACCCACCAACAGGCTGTTGGTGAAGCCGGCCACGGCGAACACCAGGGTGCCGGCCAGCAGGATCGCCGCCAGCAAGTGCCATTGGCAGGGCCCGCTGCGGGTAAAGGCGGTGCGCAGGGCGTTGAGGGGTGTGTCACCGCGCAGCATCACCCGGAATGGCGCGAAGCACAGCCGGGCGTAGATCCAGAACGCCGGGAAGAACAGCAGCATCCAGCCCACCGACACCGCCAGGGCCATCAGGAAGTAGGTGCCCAGCAGATAGGGAAAGCGCAGAAAGGCGGCAAGAATACTGTGCCAGGGGCCCTGGCCGTCACCGCGCTGAATGATCGACAACTGAAAGATCAGCGCGCCCTCGGCGAGCGGCCGCAGCATCATCAGAAACAGCATGCTGGCCGCGTTGAAGCCCACCACCTGGCCGCCGGCGTCGTTGACGATCACCGGCCCCACCAGCCATTGAAACGCCTCGCCGATCAGTGCGAAGGGCGCGCTGATAACGAACAGCGCCGCCAGATGGCGGCGCCAGAAATAGAGCGACTCTTTCAGACGTTGAAGAATCAAAAGCGGTTTACCACCAGTATTTTCCCCAACGCTCCGGGTTGGCCCAGAAGCGCGGATTATTCCATTGGCGGCGGAAATTATAGTCGTCCAGATCGTAGCTGTAGATATCCAGCTCGCGGCCGTCCTGGGCGAAATGGCCCTCCTCGCGGCAGCCCAGGGCCAGGAAACCGTTGTGCGGCCAGCGCAGTTTTTCCGGCGCCAGGCGCGGCTGATAGACCGCCACCATGGAGTCGGTGTGCAGATTGCGCAGCAGGCCGAGCAGGGCTTCGCCGTCCTTCTGGCTCATGTATTCAAGCTGGTCGGCGACCACCGCCATATCCACCCGGCGCACGGCTTCCAGCTGTTTGAACGGGTCCAGCTCCTGGATGCTGATTAACTCGCAATCGTGATCGTCGCACCAGTGTTGCGCCACCGGCACGGGGTTGAGACTGACGGTCAGCAGATTGCGCGGCTGATGGCTGTCGAGGATCGCCGCCAGTTTCTCCTGGGGCGTTTCGATGGCTTTTGAGGCGATAGCTGTATTCATAGGGTCAGTCTAGGCGCTTAGAACGACAAGCTCCATAGCCGCCGGTCGCCAAAGCGGGGCCTTTGAGCGGCCCGCTGTTAAAAATTGTTTGCTCACCGTGCCAGGGCGCTTGACGGTATTGGATTACTTAATGATAATCATTCTCATATTCTTTCGAGCCACGAAACTCAAGGAGAAGCGTCATGACTCAAGGAACCGTTGCCCCCCGCCAGGCGAGCGCCCCCGCCGTGGCCAAGCAAGGCCGCAGCATCGCCATCAGTGACGACAGCGTGGCCACCAGCGTGGCGCTGCTCAACCGTGACGGCAAGCTGTGGATCGAGCACGGCGGCGAACGCTATCTGCTGCGCCGCACCGCCAACAACCGGTTGATCCTCACCAAGTAACAGAAGGCTCCCCCGTTCTCCCTGACTGTGGAACGCCAGCCGACGCCAGCTGCCCACACCCTGTTATCCCAGGAGGTCCGCTGTGACGGTCACCACCCTGGCGTCCGCCAACGACGTCTCCACCACTTTTCATCACTGCCGCGCCGCCCTCGGCGACCGGGTGCTGCGCCTGCAGGACGAGCCGCTGGCCATCCTCAAGGGGCTCTACCGGCTCGGCGCGCTGGTGGTCACCACCTTCGCCGACGGGGCGCGGGTATCCCAGTCGATGCGCTATCCCACCCTGCTGGACGATGAAGCCTGCCTGGAATCCCGCGGCGAGCAGTGCCGGCTCAGCCAGCAGCTGAACCTGCCCCTGTGGCATTCGGTGATGGCGGTGCTGGCGCCGGTGGCCGACCTGCCGGCGCGCAGCCTGCTGTTTTTCGACCGCTACGGAGCGCCGGTGCAGCAGATGGCGGTGGCGCCGGAAACCGGCGGGCTGGCGTTCGAGGAACTGGTCTGCGCCATGCTGCATCCGGACCAGCGCCAGCTCGGCGCGCCGCCGCAGCGCCGCGACCGTCGGGCCGCCTCGCCGGCGGTGGCCGAGCTGGAGCGGCAGTGGTCGCAACTGGATGACGACGGCTTCCGCGACCTGATGGCCGGCCTCGGCGACCGCCGCCAGGTGCTCTACCAGGCGGTGCGCGACAAGTTCGCCTGCCCGGTGCGCATGGAAACAGTGCCGGCGCTGCTGGCGCTGGCCGGTCAGCGCCAGCATGCGTATACCGTATGCACCGGCAACAACGGCGTGCGCCTGTGTCTGAGCGCGCCCTGGTCGCCGCCGCGCTGGCAGAAGGGCCACTGCCATCTGGCGCACAACGGTGTGCTGGTGTCGCTGGATATGGGGCGGGTGGCCAGTGTCTGGCGGCTGCGCCGGCCCGGCCCCGGCCGCGTGGTCACCGCCCTGGAGGGGCTCGACGCCCAGGGCCGCTGGCTGTGGACCCTGTCCGCCGGCGACGACGAAGACGCCTGGCTGGCGCTGCTCGCCGACAGCCTGATCCGGGAAGGCGCCCCTGGTCAGCGGATGGCTTGAGCGGTCCCGGAAGGGCACCACCATTGCACCGCGTCTCGGATACGGAGCACCGAACGCAGGAACAACAAAGGTCTCTGGGATCCTGCCGGCAAGCTTCGCTTGCCTTTCGCGGGCGGGGCCCGCTCGCACAGGCTTAGAAGTGGTCGTCGAACTCGGCCAGCAGGGCCACCAGGGCATCGGTGTCCTGCGGCAGTTCTTTCAAGGCTTCCTCGGCCATGGGGGCCACGTCGCATTGCGCGGGCAGTGGGTGTTCCTCGGCGAGCAGGGCGCGGAAGCGGGCGATGAACACCCACTGCAGCCACTGGCTGAAATCCATGCGGTCGGCGAAGAACGGCGTGGTGCTTTCGAACGCTTCCGGCTCCGGGGGGTGGCCTTCCCACAGGCCCAGGCTTTGCAGTTCGCTCTGCATGTCGTCGAGCAGGGTGTTCAGTTGGCCGCGGGTATCGGTCATGGGTCTCGGCTTCAGTTGTTGGCGTCAGTCATCGAACAGGGGCAGCAGGTCGGTCAGTTCGCGCAGATGGTGAATATGGTGCTCGGGTTTGTCCAGGTCGCCGGGCCAGCGCAGGTCGATCAGGTTGGCCCATACCGCGTGGAAGCCGTGCTGGCGCGCCGCGTCCACGTCTTCCACCGGGTGGTCGCCCACGTGCAGTGCCTGCTCGGGCCGCACGCCGGCGCTCAGCAGGGCGGCCTGGAACATGTCCGGGTCCGGCTTGCGCCGGCCGATGCTCTCGGCGGAGTGGTGGAAGCCGAACAGCTCGCGGATGCCGATCCGCTTGAGGTCGGCGTTGCCGTTGCTGAGCGCCCCCAGGGTGTAGCTGTCCGCCAGGGTTTCCAGCACTTCCAGCGCGCCGGGAAAGAACGTCACCCGGTTGCGGGCGTCGTGGAACACCTGAAAGGCGTCGGCGGCGATGTGGCGCGCTTCCTTTTCCTTGAAACCGGCGTCGATGAAGGCCCGGGCCATGGCGTCGCGGCGCAGGCGGGTCAGGTTGTTGAGGTAATCCGGGTGCGCGCGCACCAGCTCGTCGCGCACCGTGCGCACCCGCTCCGCGGTGAGCGCGGCGGCGGCCGAGGGGTGGTGCTCGGCGATCCAGTCGCTGCAGGTCTTTTCCGCCTGCCGTATCACCTCGTCCACCGGCCACAGGGTGTTGTCCAGGTCGAAGGTGATCAGTTTCAGTCCGGTCATGGGCTCAATAATAAGGGGTTGCGGGTCAGTCGTCTTCCTCGCGCCGCTGGGCGCGGGGATGGGCGCCGTCGTAGATCCTGGCCAGGTGCTGGAAATCCAGATGGGTATAGACCTGGGTGGTGCTCAGGTTGGCGTGGCCGAGCAGCTCCTGCACCGCGCGCAGGTCGCCGGAGGACTCCAGCACATGGGTGGCGAAAGAGTGGCGCAGCTTGTGCGGATGCAGGTTGTCGTCCAGGCCCCGGGCCAGCGCCGCCCGGCGCAGCCGCTGTTGCACGCTGGAGGGGCTGATGCGCCGCCCGCGCCGGCTCAGGAACAGGGCCGGCTCGTCGGCGTCGGCGGTGAACAGGGGGCGGGCCTTCAGCCAGGCGCGCACCGCGTTCAGCGCCGGGGTGCCCACCGGCAGCCAGCGGGTCTTGTTGCCCTTGCCGGTGACCACCAGCTGGGCGCCGGCCAGATCGATGCTGTCCAGGTTGAGGCTGATCAGCTCCGCCAGTCGCAGCCCGCAGGCGTACAGCAATTCCAGCATCGCCTGGTCGCGCAGGCCCAGGGGGCCTTCGCCGCCTTCCGCGTCGAGCAGCTGGCGGGTCTGGTCCGCGTCCAGGGCCTTGGGCAGGCGCCGGCCGCTTTTCGGCGCGCGCACGTCCAGCGCCGGGTTGTCCCGGGCCAGCCCTTCGCGGTTCATCCAGGTGTAGAAGGTGCGCAGGGTGGAGAGCAGGCGCTGCAGGCTGCGCCCGCCCAGGCCCTGGCGGTGCAGCCGCGCCACTAGGGCGCGCACGTCGTGCACCGTGACTTGGGTCCAGGGCGGCAGATGGGGCGCCGCCCGTTCCAGGTCACGCCGGTAGTGTTTGACGGTATGCGGGGACAGCCGCCGTTCGCTGGCCAGGTGGCGCACGAAGGCGGTGAGGGTGTCGTCGCCGCGCTCAGGCACGTTGCGCCTGGCGCGGCGAGGCCGGCCGGCTGACGTCCACCAGCCGGCGGCTGAGCACCTGACCGATATGGGTGATGAACAGGGTGCCCATGGAGCTGCGGAAATGCATGGCGTCGCGGCTGCCGATGGCGAGAATGCCGAGCCGGCCGTTGTGCTCCAGGGGCACCACGGCGGCGGAGCGCACCTGCTCGGCCTGGTCCTGGAACAGCGCCTTCAGCTCCTCGCCGCGCAGCACGCCGCACACCGCCTTGCCGGTACGCAGCAGCGGCGCCAGCGGCTGCGGCAGGTCGTCCGGGTCGACGAAGCGCACCTGCTTGCGCACTTCGCCGAGCAGCTTGGCTTCCCGGTCGTGCAGCAGTAGCGCCACGGTGTCGCAGCGGAATTCCTCTTCCAGGCTGCGCAGCAGCTGGCGCAGCAGCTTGTCGGTGCTGCGCGCTTCCAGCAGCGCCAGGGTCAGGCGGCGGGTGTGCTCGAACAGCTGGTCGTTTTCCCGGGCCACGTCGATCAGGCCGTTGAGCCGCTCACGCAGCTCCTGGTTGCGCTCGCGCAGGATCGCCGCCTGGCGCTCCAGCAGCGAAACCGCCGGGCCGCGCGGGTCCGGCAGGCGCATCAGTTCCAGCAGGTCGGAGCGCTGCTGGAAGAATTCCGGGTTCTGGCGCAGAAAGGCGGCCACCTTGTCGGCGCTCAGCTTGGTGTCGTCGGTCATGCCGAAGGCTCCGTGGTGGGGCCCTGGTCCGAGGGCGGGCCCGCTACGTCGATTTCGCCATCATAGACACGGCTGGCGGGGCCTGTCATCCGGATGCCGCCGCTGCCGTTGTAGTGGACCTGCAGGTCGCCGCCGGCCAGATGCACGGTGACGGTGTCGTCGAGCAGACCGCGGCGCTGGCCGCACACCACCGCGGCGCAGGCGCCGGAGCCGCAGGCCAGGGTCTCGCCGGCGCCGCGCTCGAACACCCGCAGGCGGATCTCGCGGCGGCTGACGATCTGCATGAAGCCCACGTTGACCCGCTCGGGGAACTGCTCGTGGTGTTCCAGCTCCGGGCCCAGGGTGGCCACCGGGGCGTTGTCCACGTTCTCGGTGAGCATCACCAGATGCGGGTTGCCCAGGCCCACCGCCGATATCTCGTAGGCGTTGTTGCCCGACACCAGCACGTAGGTGTCCGCTTCCTGTTTGGCGAGGAACGGGATCGCCTCCGGCGCCCACAGCGGCGCGCCCATGTCCACGGTGACCAGGCCGTCGTCGGTGACGTTCAGGGTCATCTCGCCGGCGGCGGTTTCCACCCGGATGCGGTGCTTGTCGGTGAGCCCTTCGTCGCGCACGAAGCGCGCGAAGCAGCGCGCGCCGTTGCCGCACTGGCTCACTTCCGAGCCGTCGGCATTGAAGATCCGGTAGCGGAAATCCACGCCCTCGTGGCGCGGCGGTTGCACCACCAGCATCTGGTCGAAGCCGACCCCGAAGTGCCGGTCACCCAGGCGGCGCAGCTCCGCCACCGACAGCGGCGGGCCGTCCTCGGGCAGCGGCTGGTCGCAGCCGTTGAGTACCAGAAAGTCGTTGCCCAGGCCGTGCATTTTGGTAAAGCGCAGTCGCATGGCGGCGTCCGGAGTCGGTTAAGGAAAGCATTATTGTAAGGGGGCAGGCCGGTTAGGAACAGCGGCGGCTGCGGCCTTGCTCACGAAGCTCGGTCTGTGGGAGCTTGCCTGCAAGCGAAAGGGTGGCTTTAGCCACCCGGCAGGATCCCAGAGAGGTTGTTTGTGCTGCCGTTAGAGAGGTCTCTGGCATCCTGCCGGGAGCTTCGCTCCCTTTCGCGGGCCAGGCCCGCTCGCACAAGAGGTGCTGTCGCCGTGTATCCTGCAGCTTGCAGCTTGCAGCTCGTCTACAATGCCCGCTCCCAACCGTCGGATGTTCCCATGCTTTCCTATCGTCACAGCTACCACGCCGGAAACTTCGCCGATGTGCTCAAGCACCTGGTGCAGGTGTCGGTGCTCGACCATCTGCTGCTCAAGGACAAGCCGTTCGTGGTGCACGACACCCACGGTGGTGCCGGGGTCTATGAGGTGGCGTCCGAGCACATGCAGAAGACCGGCGAATACCAGGAGGGCATCGCCCGTCTGTACGGCGCCAGCACCGGCCTGCCGGCGATCAACCGCTATCTGAATCTGGTCGGCCGCTTCAGCCGGCCCGGTGGGCTCAGCCATTACCCGGGCTCGCCGGCGATCAGCGCGGCGCTGCTGCGCGACCAGGACCGATTGCAGGTCACCGAGCTGCACAGCACCGACGCGGCCCTGCTGGAAGCTCATTTTCGCGGCGACCGCCGGGTGCGGGTCTACAAGCAGGACGCCTGGGCGGGGGTGAAGGCGCTGCTGCCGGCGGCGCACAAGCGCGGCCTGGTGCTGGTGGATCCGTCCTACGAGTTGAGCGGCGACGACCGCGCCACCGTGGCCGGCGTGCGTGAGGCGGTGAAACGGTTCAATACCGGCTGCTTCGTGGTCTGGTACCCGATGCTGCAACGGCGCCGGGCGGATTATCTGGCGCGCGGCCTGATGGGGCTGGCGGACAAGCACCTGCGGGTGGAATTGAATGTGCTCAATGACGGCGCCGCCCGGGGCATGACCGGCTCCGGGCTGGTGGTGCTCAATCCGCCCTGGACCCTGGCCGGGCAAATGGAGGAGGCGTTGCCGTTCCTGCACGGCAAGCTGAGCCAGGGTGGCGGGGGTTATCGGTTGGAGAGCGATGCCGGCGTGCTGCTGGAGCACGCCGCCCGCTAACGGCTCAGGGCAGCAGGGTTTCCAGCCGCAGCTGCTCGTCCACGGTTTCCCGGGCGCGCACCAGGAAGGCCTGGTCGCCGTCCACCATCACTTCCGCGGGCCGGTTGCGGCTGTTGTAGTTGCTCGCCATCACGAAGCCGTAGGCGCCGGCGGAGCGCACCGCCAGGTAATCCCCGGCTTCCAGCGCCAGCGCCCGGTCCTTGCCCAGGAAGTCGCCGGTTTCGCACACCGGGCCGACGATATCCCAGTCGCGGCAGTCGGCCTCGTGGGGGGTCACCGGCACGATCTCCTGCCAGGCGGAATACAGGCTGGGACGGATCAGATCGTTCATGGCGCCGTCCACCACCGCGAAGTTGCGGTGCTCGGTGGGCTTGAGGAACAGCACCTGGGTGATGAACAGACCGGCGTTGGCGGCGATCGAGCGGCCCGGCTCGATGTGCACCGGCAGGTCGCCGGGGATGTGCTTGAGCAGCGCCTGCACATAGTCGGAGCGGGCCGGCGGGGCCTCGTCCTGGTAGGTGACGCCCAGGCCGCCGCCCAGATCCAGATGGTGAATCTCGATGCCCAGGGCCTGCAGGTCGCCGAGCAGTTTCAGCACCCGCTCCAGGGCGTCCTCGAACGGCGCCAGACGGGTCAGCTGGCTGCCGATGTGGCAGTCGATGCCCAGCACCTTGATGTGCGGCAGCTCGGCGGCGCGCTGGTAGAGCGCCGGCGCCTTCTGAATGTCGACGCCGAATTTGTTCTCTTTCAGGCCGGTGGAGATGTAGGGGTGGGTCTGGGCGTCCACGTCCGGGTTCACGCGGATCGCGATCGGCGCCACCCGGTCCAGCTCGCCGGCCACCAGGTTGAGCAGTTCCAGCTCGGCGGCGGACTCCACGTTGAAACAGTGGATGCCCACTTTGAGCGCATCGGCCATTTCCCCGGCGGTTTTGCCGACCCCGGAAAAGACGATGTTGCGCGGCTCGCCGCCGGCGCGCAGCACCCGCTCCAGTTCGCCGCCGGAGACGATGTCGAAGCCGGCGCCGGCCTGGGCCAGCACCTGCAGCACCGCCAGGTTGCTGTTCGCCTTGACCGCGTAGCAGACCCGGTGCGGATGCTCGCCGAAGGCGTCATCGAAGGCGTGGTAATGGGTCTCCAGGGCGTCCCGGGAATACAGGTACAGCGGCGTGCCGAAGCGTTCCGCCAGCTGGGCCACGGGCAGCTCTTCGGCGAACAGTTCGCCGTCGCGGTAGGAGAAGGGGTCCATGGTCATTCCTGGTCGTCGTCCTTGGATGAGTCGTCGTTTTCGGTGTCTCCGTCCAGGCGGTCGCCGCCCAGCGGCTGGGCCGACTCGGGGCGGTCTTCCGCCTTGTAGAGCGGGCCTTTCTGGCCGCAGCCGGCGAGCAGGGCCGTCATCACTATCAACAGAAAAACCGCGCGCATGCGATCTACTCCGGCGTCATGGGTGCAATGGCGTGCAGTATAGCCGCTTCTACACGGTGACACGATGCGGTGGCCACGCCCAGGCCGCGCTCAGCGCAGCGCGTCGCGGCCGCGTTTGACGGCGGCGCGCACCTGGTCCGGGGCGGTGCCGCCGATGTGATCGCGGGCGCTCACCGAGCCTTCCAGGGTCAGCACCTCGAACACGTCGTCGTCGATCTGATCGCTGAACTGGCGCAGCTCGGCCAGGCTCATGTCGCTCAGGTCCTTCTTTTTCTCAAGGCCCAGCGCCACCGCCTTGCCGACGATCTCGTGGGCGTCGCGGAAGGCCACGCCCTTGCGCACCAGGTAATCGGCCAGATCGGTGGCGGTGGCGAAGCCGCGGCGGGCCGCTTCGCGCATCACTTCCCGGTTGGGCTCGATGGCCGGAATCATATCGGCGAAGGCGCGCAGGCAGCCGGCCAGGGTGTCCACCGCGTCGAACAGCGGCTCCTTGTCTTCCTGGTTGTCCTTGTTGTAGGCCAGCGGCTGGCTCTTCATCAGGGTGAGCAGGGCGATCAGGTGGCCGTTGAGGCGGCCGGTCTTGCCGCGCACCAGCTCCGGCACGTCCGGGTTTTTCTTCTGCGGCATGATCGAGCTGCCGGTGCAGAAGCGGTCGGGCAGATCGATGAAGTTGAACTGGGCGCTGGTCCACAGCACCAGCTCCTCGCTGATGCGCGACAGGTGGGTCACGCACAGCGCCGCCAGGGCGCAGAATTCAATCGCGAAATCCCGGTCGCTGACCGCGTCCAGGGAGTTTTCGCAGACCTCGTCGAAGCCCAGCAGCTCGCGGGTGCGCTCGCGGATGATCGGGTAGGTGGTGCCGGCCAGCGCGGCGGCGCCCAGCGGCATGCGGTTGACCCGCTTGCGGCAGTCGGCGAGCCGTTCCCGGTCGCGCTTGAGCATCTCGAACCAGGCAAGCAGATGGTGGCCGAAGGTCACCGGCTGGGCGGTCTGCAGGTGGGTGAAGCCGGGCATGATGGTGGCCGCCTCGCGCTCCGCCTGGTCCAGCAGGCCGGTCATCAGTCGCTCCATTTCGCCGTCGATCAGGTCGATCTCGTCGCGCAGCCACAGACGGATGTCGGTGGCCACCTGGTCGTTGCGGGAGCGGCCGGTGTGCAGCTTCTTGCCGGTGATGCCGATCTTGTCGGTGAGGCGCGCCTCGATGTTCATGTGCACGTCTTCCAGCGCCACCGACCATTCGAATTCACCGGCCTCGATCTCGGCGCGGATCTCATCCAGACCCTGGATGATGGCGTCGCGCTCCTCGCCGGTGAGCACGCCGGCTTCCGCGAGCATGGTGGCGTGGGCCTGGGAGCCCTGGATGTCCTGGCGGTACATGCGGCGGTCAAAGCCGACGCTGGCGGTGAACGCCTGCACGAAGGCGTCGGTGGACTCGCTGAAGCGGCCGCCCCAGAGTTGGTTTTGCTGGTTGTCGCTCATCTTGCTGCTCACGTCCGGCTTGCGGGAATACGGGAATTGACAGGGCGCGCAGTATAGCATCGCCGGACGGTGGTATCGTACCCGAAAGCGTCGAGCCCCTTCCGACAACAAGAGCGCCCATGTCCGAACCGCAAAACAACGTCTTTCTGCCCGACCTGTGTACCACCCGCGCCGTGCTGGTGGTGGTGGTGGCGTCGGAATTGATGGCCATCGTGATCAGCCTGGTGGCCGGCTACTTCGAGCCGTTCGGGTTCGAGCGGCTGGCGCTGACGTCGCTGTTTATTCAGTGGATCGCGCTCACCTCGGCGGCGCTGGTGTGCCAGCTGCGCGGCCGGCTCAACCGTTTGCCGCAGGCCTGGGCGGCGTTGTCGGTGGTGGCCCTGGTGGCCTTCGACACCCTGGTGTTCAGCCTGCTGGCGCGGGCGCTGATGTCCTGGGTGTCCGCCGCCGCCATGCCGCCGTTGTGGCACTGGGATATTCTCGCCAACGTGCTGATCGCGGCGATCATCTCCGGGCTGGTGATGCGCTACTTCTATGTGCAGGAGCAGCTGCGGGTCAAGGACCGGGCGGAGCTGAAGTCCCGTATCCAAGCGCTGCAGTCGCGCATCCGGCCGCATTTCCTGTTCAACTCCATGAACATCATCGCCACCCTGATCCGCATCGACCCGGACGCCGCCGAGCAGGCGGTGGAAGATCTGTCCTCCCTGTTCCGCGCCAGCCTCAAGGACAGTGGCAGCGAGGTCACCCTGGCCGAGGAACTGGCCCTGTGCGAGCGCTATATCCGCATCGAGCAGCTGCGCCTGGGCGAGCGTCTGGGCGTGGAATGGCGCATTGAACTGGAGCCCGAATCCGTGGCCTTGCCGCTTTTGACGTTGCAACCGCTGCTGGAAAATGCCATCTATCATGGCATCCAGCCGCTCACCGGCGGCGGGGTGGTGCGCATCGCCGCCGCCATCGAACAGGGCCGGGTGGTGCTGCGCGTCGGCAACCCCAAGCAGGAGGGCGCCAGCGAGCACCAGGGCAACCGCATGGCGCTGGACAACATCCGCCACCGGCTGGAGGCCCTGCACGGCCCCAGCGTGTCGGTGTCGGCCCGTTCGCAACAACAACACTACGAGATTGAAATCAGCTACCCGCTCCAATAAAAGAACCGGGTGAATAAGAAGAAGGGGAACCCATGGACGACATCGCGAAAATGAAGGTCCTGGTCTGCGACGACGAGGCCCTGGCCCGAATGCGCCTGAAACGTCTGGTGGAGATGGCCAACATGGAAGTCAGCGCGGAAGCCGCCAGCGGCCGCGAAGCGGTGGAGAGCGCCGGGCGGCTGCGCCCGGACGTGGTGCTGATGGACATTCGCATGCCCGACATGGACGGCCTGGAGGCCGCCGCCCACCTGGACAAGATGGAGAACCCGCCGGCGGTGATCTTCTGCACCGCCTACGAAGAACACGCCCTGCAGGCCTTCCGCGTGCACGCGGTGGATTATCTGCTCAAGCCGGTGGGCGCCCAGGACCTCAAGCGCGCGCTGGATAAGGCCCGCGCCCTCAACCGGGTGCAGATCGCCGAACTCAGCCACAAGATGGCCGCCAACCAGAGCGGCCGCCGCCGCCACCTCAGCGCCCGCACCCACCGCGGCCTGGAGCTGGTGCCGGTGGAGGAAGTGCGCTACTTCCAGGCCGACCAGAAATACGTGGCGGTGCACCACGCCGGCGGCTACGTGCTGATCGACGAACCGCTCAAGGCCCTGGAAGACGAATTCGGCGACCTGTTCGTGCGCATCCACCGCAGTACCCTGGCCTCGCTGCATTTTATCGAAAGCCTGGAGTGCTCCAGCCAGGGCCGCTTCGAAGTCCGCCTGCGCGGCGTCGACGAACCGCTCAACGTTAGCCGCCGCCACATGCCCGGCCTCCGCCGCGCCCTCGTCAAACGCGGATGAAAAACAGTTAAGAGTTAACAGTGAATAGTTAATAGTTCGCGAGGGGGCGCCTTGCCGGCTGCCTGGTGGGTGCCCGCGACGCCGCCACGGCGCCCGCCGCTGCTCCCCAACCGCTCTAGCGATGTTTTCGCTATTAACTATTCACTGTTAACTATTAACTCTTAACCGGCGCCGCTGTGTTCGGCGCCGCCCGGCTCTTTCCGTTACACTACGCCCCATCTATTCCCCGCCCAGGAGCTTCCATGTCTCGCGAGATTTTGCGCATCGCCACCCGTTCCAGCCCGCTGGCCATCTGGCAGGCCGAGTACGTTCAGAAACGGCTTGAGGCGCTGCATCCGGGGTTGCGCGTGGAGCTGGTGCGGATCAAGACCCAGGGCGACAAGATTCTGGATACGCCGCTGGCGAAAATCGGCGGCAAGGGTCTGTTCGTTAAGGAGCTGGAAGAGGCGATGATGGACGGGCGCGCGGACATCGCCGTGCCCTCCATGAAGGACGTGCCCATGGAGCTGCCCGAGGGCATGGCGCTGCCGGTGATCTGCGAGCGCGAAGACCCGCGCGACGCCTTTGTCTCCAACCACTACGACAGCCTGATGGGCCTGCCCGAGGGCGCCCGGCTGGGCACCTCCAGCCTGCGCCGCCAGTCCCAGGCGATGGCCAACCGGCCGGACCTGAAAGTGTCCAGCCTGCGCGGCAACGTGCAGACTCGCCTGGGCAAGCTGGACGCGGGTGAGTTCGACGCCATTATTCTCGCCTCCGCCGGCCTCAAGCGTCTGGAAATGCACGAGCGCATTCGCTATGACATGCCGCCGGAGGAATCCCTGCCGGCGGTGGGCCAGGGCGCCGTGGGCATTGAGTGCCGCGCGGACGACGCCGACACCCGGGCCCTGCTGGCGCCGCTCAGCGACGCCCTGACCTGGGACCGGGTCACCGCCGAGCGGGCCATGAACCGCCGCCTGGAAGGCGGCTGCCAAGTGCCGATCGCCGGCTTCGCGCTGCTCGAGGATGACGGCCGGCTGTGGCTGCGCGGTCTGGTGGCCAGCGAGGACGGCACCACGGTGCTGCGCGCCGAGGCCCGGGCCCCGCGCGCCGACGCCCGGGCGCTGGGCATCGGCATCGCCGAATCGCTGCTGGAGCAGGGCGCCGACCGGATCCTGCGCGAGCTGTACGACCGCGCATGAGCCGTGCCGTGGTGGTAACCCGGCCCGTCGGCCAGGGCGAGCCCCTGGCGGCGCGACTGGTGGACGCCGGCCATCGGGCCTGGGCGGTGCCGGCGCTGGCCATTGAGCCGCTGCCGCTGGCCGACGCCCACCGCCGGCTGCTGTTCGATCTGGACCTCTACCACGCGGTGTTTTTCGTCAGCGCCAACGCCGCTCACCATGCCCTGAACGCCTTCGCCGACCTCTGGCCGCAGTGGCCGGTGGGGGTGCACTGGCTGGCGGTGGGGGAGTCCACCGCCGCGGTGATCCGCGACGCCGGGCTGACTCCGGAATACCCGCGCAGCGGCTTTAATTCCGAGGCGGTGCTGGCGTTGCCCTGCCTGGCCTCGGTGGCGGAAAAACGTATTCTGATCTGCCGGGGCGACAGCGGCCGCGACTGGCTGGCGGCGCGGCTGCGGGAAAAAGGCGCGGGCGTGGACGTGGTGCCGTTCTACCGGCGCCTGCCCGCCCCCGGCCGCCACTGGCCCGAAGGCGCCGATACGGTGATGATCACCAGCGTCGAGGGCTGGCGGGCGATGGCCGCGCTGGTGCCCGCCGAGGCCACGGTGATCGCCGCCGGCGAGCGGGTGGCCGCCGCCGTGGCCGAGCAGCATCCGGGGCCGCTGGAGGTGGCCGCCAGCGCCCATGACAGCGACATGCTGGCCGCCGTGCCGCCGTCTTGACGGGGCCTTCCGGCGCGAACGTGTGACGATAAGAGGTTGGACGGCGCCGGTCGGTCTCTTTATCGTTTACCCATTCCGCCACCAGCTTTTTTAGGGAACGACCGGGATCGTCCGCCGCCGGCGGCAACAACAAAAGGGAGACCCCATGACGCACCGCGCTTTTCACCGCCAGCAGGGCTTGAGCCTCTGGCCGCTGCTTATCGTGCTTATTGTCCTCGCCGCTCTGGCCGCCGCCGGCTGGTGGGGCTGGCAACAATGGCGGGTGCTGGAGCAGGACCGCCGGGCCAGCCAGGGCGAGATCAGCGACCTGCGCAGTGAACTGAACCGGGAATCCCAGCGCCGCGACCGGGCGCTTCAGGAAATACGCGAATCCCAGGACCGCATCGAAGCGGCCCGCGCCCGCGACCGGGAGGCCCTGGCCGATGTGCGCCAGGGCGGGCAGCGTCTGTGGCTGATCAACGAAGCGGAATCCCTGGCCGCGCTGGCCGGCCAGCGCCTGATGCTCACCGGCGACGCCGAGGCCGCACGCCGCCTGCTGCAGGCCGCCGACCAGACCCTGGCGCGTCTCGACGACCCCCAGGCGCTGCCGGCCCGCAAGGCGCTGGCGGTGGACATCGAAAAACTCAACGGCGCCCGCCAGGTGGACGTCGAGGCCATGGTGCTGCGCCTCGGCGCGCTGCAGGCGCTGATCCCGGAGCTGGCGGTGCCGGAGCGCCAGGCGCCGCCCGCCGAGGACACCGAGCAGGACGCCGGCTGGTGGCAGCGGCTGCTCAACCATCTGCCGGTGACGGTGCGCCGCCACGAAGGCGAGGTGCCGCTGCCGCTCACCGAAACCCAGGCGTCCACCGTGCGCCTGACCCTGGACGCCAGCCTGCAGCAGGCGCAGCTGGCGCTGATGCAGCGGCGCGTGCAGGCCTACCGGCAGGCGCTGGATAACGCCGCCGCCATGCTCAACCAGTGGTTCCAGGAAGATCAGGGCCGGGTGCGCCAGATGCGCGCCGCCCTGGAGGAATTGGGCGGCCAGCAGGTGGAGCAGGCGTTGCCGGAAATCGGCGCCGGCCTGGACGCGGTGCGCGGCCTCAAGCGTGACCTGCTGAAAAGCGGCGGTGACGGCGCGGCCGGGGAGGCCGGCCGATGAAAAAAGCGCTGCTGCTGATTGTCGTCGTACTGCTGGCGGCCACCTTCCTGGGCCGCTGGATGGCCGCCGATTCCGGCTACCTGCTGGTGATCCGCGACCAATGGCGTCTGGAGTCCACGCTCGGCTTCGCGCTGCTGGCGCTGATCCTGGGCGCGGTGGCTCTGATTATTCTGACCCTGTTGGGCAACCTGGCCTGGAACCTGGCGGAGCCGGTGCGCGCCACCCGGCGTTTCCGCCGCGGCGTGGCCCGCCGCCGCCTGAAAAGCGGCTTTATCCTGCTGATGGACGGCGAACTGGATAAGGCCGAACGGCTGCTCACCGCCGCCGGCCGCGACGGGGACTGGCCCCTGGTGGCCTGGTTGCTGGCGGCGGAATGCGCCCGCCAGCGCGGCGACGGCGAGGCCCTGGAAGAGTACCTGCAAAACGCCGCCAAGAGCCGCCGGGGCGACAGCTTCAGTGGCCTGATGCGGGCCCGCTTCGCCCTGGACGACGGCCGCCCGGCCGCCGCCCATCAGGAGCTGAAAGGTCTGGTGGAAAAGGCGCCCGGCAACAAACGCATTCTGGCGCTATACGCCGACGTGCTGGAACGCGAGCGCGACTGGCCGGCGCTGTGCGCCCTGGCACCGCGTCTGCGCCGCGCCCTCGGTGACGCCTACGCGGCCCGCCGCGAGCGCCGCGCCTGGCTGGCCCGGGTGCAGCAGCTGGCGCAGAAACCGGGCTTCAACGACGGCGACAGCCGCGCCCGGGAATTGCGCGACCTGTGGAAGCAGGTGCCCAGTGCCCTCAAGCAGGATCCGGCCATGGTGGCCCGCTACGCCGGCTTCCTGGCGCAGCTCGGTGAAGGCAGCCGCGCCCTGTCGCTGGTCAAGGAGCAGCTGGAACGGGACTGGGACGACCGCCTGCCGCCGGTGCTGGAAGCCATCGACGACGTCTCCCCGGACGAACTGCTGCAGAACCTGGAGAAGTGGCTGGTGGACCGCCCCGGCAACGCGGCAGTGCTGGTCACCGCCGGGCGGGTGGCGCTCAAGGCGCGGCTGTGGGGCAAGGCGCAGAATTTCTTCGAGGCGGCGGCCAATTCCAGCCAGAGCGCCACCGCCCTGGCGGAGCTGTCACGGCTATACCTGGCGCTGGGCGATCAGGTCAAAGCCGCCAAGGTCCTGGAACGCCGCGTCGCCGAACTCGACGGCCAGCTTCCCGACCTGCCGCTCCCCTGACTCGCCGCCACGCGGTGCCACGGAGCCGGAGTTGTGGGAGCGGGCCCAGCCCGCGAAAGGCCGGCAAAGCCGGCCGGCAGGATCCCAGAGAGCTTTATCGTTCCGGTGGGTGCTCCGTATCCGAGACGCGGTGCAATGGTGGTGCCTTCCGGGACCGCTCAAGCCCCGCAAGCGGGCCCGGCCACCCATCACAGATGGGCGGCGTTCGGCGGCGCGCGAAGCAGTGCTTCGCAACACGCTTGCCTCACCCCTGGCCGCTGTTAGTTTGGCCCTCCCTGGCCAAACAGCTCCCTCCAGGCACCACCATTGCCCCGCTCACTTGGCAGCGGAACCGCCACGGGTCAGAACACCGCCCGGACCTTTCTACGAAGCTCGGTTTGTGGGAGCAGGCCCGGCCCGCGAAAGGGAGCGAAGCTCCCGGCAGGATGCCAGAGAGATTGCTAACGGCGGCACAAACAGCGTCTCTGGAATCCCGCCGGCCGGCTTTGCCGGCCTTTCGCTTGCAAGGCAAGCTCCCACAAAACCCCATTCTATAGAAAGGTTCGGCGCCAGCGATAACCCGGGACCCTGGAGAACAGGACGTTCGACAGGGAGCGTACAGGGACGTATTCACAGCGTTCCCGGAAGGGCAGAACACAGACACGCGACCCCGGATGGAGGGCGTGAGCTTCCAGAGAAGGGTCTCTGGAATCCTGCCGGGTGGCTAGCGCCACCCTTTCGCGGGCGGGGCCCGCTCCTACAAATTTAGCTACCGGAGTGCGTCGGCGATCTGCTGGGCGACCGCCTGCCAGGCGGCGTCGAGGCGGGTGACGAGTTCCGGGTAGCCGTCCTGGCTGAGGGGGCGGGTGAGGTCGAAGCGGCCGCTTCGCTCCAGACTTTCCTGTTGCTCCGACTGTTCGGCCCGGTAGTGCCACTGGCCGCTGACGCGGGCGTTGCCGTCGGCGGTGCCCTGGAAGCGGGTCACGCTGACGCTGAGGCGGCCGTCGTCGGGGGCGCCTGCGGCGGCCAGGTGGTGGCGCAGGGCGCGCCCTAGCTGAGCCGGCAGGGGTTCGGCCCAGAGATGCTGGCGGGCGGCGTGCACCGAGGTGGGCGCGGTTTCCACCACCAGGCCGGCCTGGTCCAGGTAGCCGGCCACGTCCACCCGCACCCGGGGCAGCCGGTCGCTGGCGGCGGGCTCGCCGGCGGCGGGCAGCAGGTAGCTGTGTTCGCTGGCCGGGCCGCCGCTGGCGCAGGCGCCGAGCAGGGCGCTGATGGCCAGCAGCAGCGCGGCGAGGGGAAGCGTTGAACGGTTAGTCATGGGGCTGGGCCTTGGGCACGGGATCCGCCGGCGGATCGTGTTGGAAGATCAGAGCATTGGGTTGCTGGCGCAGGGTGCGCAGCACCGGCTCCACGTCGCGCAATACTTTTTCCAGGCGCTGCAGGGTGTCGCCGATCTGGCGGCCGTCGCCGCCGGCGGACAGGCCGTCCAGGGTGTCTTCCAGGGAGGACAGCGTGTCGTTGAGGCGGCCGGGCAGGCGCTGCATGTCCGACCCGCCGAGCAGTTTTTCGAGCCGGTCGGCGGTGGCGGCGATTTCCCGCAGGGCGCCTTCCGAGGCCGCCAGGTTGCGGTCCAGGCCTTCGGCGATGTCCTGCAGCGGCAGGCCGTTGAGGGTTTCCAGAAGCTGGGCGATCTGCCCTTCGATCTGCGCCAGCCCGCCGGATACGGTGGGGAAGACGGGCACGTTCTCGAAGCGTTCATCGCGATATTCCGGGGCATCCTGGTGCACCTGCACGTCCACGAACAGGGCGCCGGTGAGCAGGTTGCCGGACTTCAGGCTGGCGCGCATACCGCGCTGGAACATGCGCTCCATGCGCCGGCGCCAGTCGTCCAGCAGCACGTCGCCGTCGCCGGCGATGCGCTGCGGTTCGATGCGGATCAGCACCGGAATGGAGAAGCGGTTGAGCGAATCCGGTTGTTCCGCGGTGAACCGCCAGGGTACCTGTTCCACGGTGCCCACCCGTACGCCCCGGTACTCCACCGGCGCGCCCCGGCGCAGGCCGCGCACGGTGTCCTCCACCAGCAGCACGTACTCCAGGTACTGGTCGAACAGGCCGCGCCGGGCCGCTTCCTGGTCCGGGTAGAGGGTGTACTCGCGGCCGTCTTCCACCGGCGTGCCGGCGGGCATGGTGTCGTCGGGCACGCCGAAGGAGACGCCGCCGCCGAGCAGCGTCTCCAGGGATTGCAGGTTGACCTGGAACCCCTGGGTGTCGAGCTGGAAGCCGACCCCGGACACGCTCCAGAAACGGGTGGTGTCGGTGACCAGCACGTCGTAGGGCTGCTCCACGAAGATGCGGTGGCGGATACGCTTTTCGTCGGCCAGGAATTCGGTTTCCACCACCCGACCCACGGTCAGGCTGCGGAAGGTGATGGGGTCGCCGGTGGTGACGCTGTTGCCGGGTTCGCTGAACAGGGTCAGGTAGAGCCCTTCGGCGCCGGCCTCGGTGACCGGCGGCTGGTCTTCCACGGTGAAGCGGCGTTTTTTCTCGTCGCTGTCGCCGGGCAGCAGCTCGATGTAGGCGCCGGACAACACCGTGCCCAGCCCGCTGATGCCTTCGCGGCCGATGCGTGGTTTGACCACCCAGAAGCGGGTGTCCTCGTTGAGCATGCGGTCGCTGCCGTCCTGCATGCGGGCGGTGACCAGGGTGTGCCGCAGGTCCTTGGAGAGGGACACGGATTCCACCGTACCCACCTGCACGCTGCGGGTCTTGATCGCGGTTTTGCCGGCTTCAATGCCTTCCGCGTCCTCCATCTTCAGGGTGATGGTGGGGCCCTGTCCGGACAGGTGATCGAACGCCAGCCACAGGCCGATCAACAGGGCGGCCAGTGGGATCAGCCACACCGGTGACAGGCGGGGCAAGCTTTCGGCGATGGCGCGGGAGGGCTTGGAGGTCATCGTTCTGCCAGGTTCGGGGTTGCGGGTCGCGCCGGGTCGGGCGCGTCACTGGGCGGCTGGCGGTCCCACAGCAGCCTCGGGTCGAAACTGAACGCGGCCAGCATGGTCAGCACCACCACGGCGGCGAAGGCGACGCCGCCGGGGCCCGGCGTAATCGACATCAGGTTACCCAGGCGCACCAGGGCCACCACGATGGCGACCACGAACACGTCGATCATCGACCAGCGGCCCACCCATTCGGTGATTCGGTAAAGGCGCATCTGCGCGTGCATATCCACCGGCGCGCCGCGGCGCACCGCCAGGCACAGCCAGGCGAGCGCCATGATCTTGCCAAAGGGTACCAGAACGCTGGCGGAGAAGATGATCAAGGCGATCGGCCAGTCGCCGTGGGAGAGGAATTGCAGCACCCCGGAAATGATCGTGGCCGGCTGGGTGTTGCCCAGGCTGGTGGTGGTCATGATCGGATACAGGTGCGCCGGGAAGCAGAACAGGGTGGCGGCGATCAGCAGCGCCCAGGTGCGTTGCAGGCTGGCCGGCCGGCGCGGGTGCAGCGCGCCGCCGCAGCGCCGGCAATGGCTGTGGCCGTCGACGGGTTGCAGCTGGCCGCACTGCTCGCAGCCGATCAGCCCCTGTTCGCCGGCGGTGAGGCCGGGTTGGGTGCCCGGCGGCGCCTGCGGCGGCCCGGTAAGGCGCACCCACAGCGCCAGCGGATGCAGCCGCTGTACCGTGATCAGCAGCGCCAGGGCGAAGCCGGAGAACGCCCAGAAGCCCGGTTTCAGGGTGACCTGGGCCATGCCGGCGATCTTGATCAGGCTGACCAGGGCGGCGATGGCGAACACATCGGCCATCATCCAGGGGCGCCAGCGCGGCAGCGCGCGCACCAGCATCGCCGTGCCGGCCAGCGGCGTGGCGCGCGCCAGGCTGGCGTGCACCCACAGCAGCGCCACCAGAAAACAGGCCGGCACCACCACGATGGTGGCGAACACCACCACCGCCAGACCCGGGTGATGAAACGCCGCCAGCTGGGTGGCGGCGTCCAGCAGACCCATCTGCTCGCCGATACCGTTTCGTTCGAACCGGATGTAGGGGAACGCCAGCGCGACACCGAGCAGAATCAGCGCGGTTACCGCCAGCGCCGGACTGGTCTGGTCACTCACGGTATGGCGCGTCAGCGGATGACGGCAGCGTGGGCAACGCACCCACTCGCCGGCCGCCGGCGGCCGCACCGCCAACACCAGATCGCACTGTGGGCACGGCAACAGCGTGTCGGACGACTGTCGGCGGGTCTCTTCCATGGGGTAACCGTCGATGAACGATGTTCCATTGTGCCGACCGGCGGTAATCAGCCGCAAGCAGGACCTGTGATCCGGAGCATCCTGTGGGAGCGGGCCTCGCCCGCGAAAGGCCGGTGCAACCGGCCGGCAGGATTCCAGAGACGTCGTTGGTGAGTCGCTTTTTAAGGTCTCTGGAATCCTGCCGGCAAGCCCCGCTTGCCTTTCGCGGGCGAGGCCCGCTCCTTGTATGTTCAGGAATCAACGGTGGGGACTTATCCTTACCGGTGTTTTCGGGGAAGCCGTTCGCTCCTTGAGGCCGCTTTGGCGGACCCCGTTTGTAGAGCG
>Ga0206123_10000291_pt1 | contig 49970 bp, 39 predicted proteins | sample Helgoland_Spring_2_FD_160086 | JGI IMG/M metagenome (GOLD analysis project Ga0206123, IMG submission 160086) | Pelagic subsurface seawater microbial communities from Kabeltonne, Helgoland, North Sea - Helgoland_Spring_Bloom_20160316_1 | ecosystem: Environmental > Aquatic > Marine > Epipelagic ...
GAGCTTGAAAACTGGACTGCAGCAAATGTGATGAACTGGTTGTTTATGCTTATTGGATCTGTAGCATTTGTATATTGGATGATTCAGTTAAAGAAATTTAATGACAACAATGAAGAAGACACCTCTTCTACATCACATTCTTATCTTGGAGGAGATAATTAATCCCCTAAGTATTTTAGTATAAATCAAAACCAATATCGGTTCTGAAATTCATCCTGCTGAAAGATAGTTTCTCTATATTTTGATAGGATTTTTTTATTGCTTTTTTGTAATCTACATCCATAGATGTAACGGCAATAACACGACCTCCACTTGTGACAATTGCACCGTCTTTCATAGCCGTTCCTGCATGAAAAACGATAGAATCTGAGACAGTCTCAAGACCAGAAATCACAGCTCCTTTTTCATAAGCCTCAGGATAGCCGCCAGAGACCAACATAACAGTTGCAGCAGCTCTAGGGTCTAACTCAAAATCTAAGGCAGGTAGGCTTTGCTTGAAGGTGGCTTCAAATACATCTACCAAATCTGTTTTAATTCTAGGCAAAACCACTTCAGTTTCTGGATCTCCCATACGCACATTGTATTCAATTACAAAAGGATCATCACCCACTTTAATCAAACCTATAAACACAAAACCTTTGTAGTCTATATTCTCTTTTTGCAAGCCCTCTACAGTAGGGATTACAATGCGCTGTTCAATTTTTTGCATCAAAGTGTCATCAGCAAAAGGAACTGGAGAAATAGCCCCCATACCTCCTGTGTTTAGCCCTGTGTCTGCTTCACCGATGCGTTTGTAATCTTTTGCAGTAGGCAATATTTTATAGTTTTTGCCATCTGTTAGCACAAAAACACTAAGTTCTATCCCGTCCAAAAATTCTTCAATGACAACCGTGTTACTGGCAGCACCAAATTTTCCACCCAACATATCTGCCAATGCCTGTTTTGCCTCATTTAAATCTTGAATGATTAACACCCCTTTTCCTGCTGCAAGCCCATCTGCCTTTAATACATAGGGCGCCTTTAGGGTTTCTAAAAACTTTTTCCCCGCAGCTAATGTTTGTGGAGTAAAACTTGCATATCCTGCCGTTGGAATATTATGAGCCATCATAAATTCTTTGGCGCGCTGTTTACTTCCCTCCAGAAAAGCTCCTTTTTGAGAGGGACCAATAATTTGTACTTTCTGTAAACCAGGTGTAGCTGCAAAATAATCTACAATGCCCTGAACAAGAGGGTCTTCTGGACCTACAACTACCATATCAATAGCATTTGTTAATACACATTGCTCTATGGCTGCAAAATCCGTAACAGATAGGCTGATATTTGTTGCAATTGCAGCAGTACCCGCATTTCCAGGTGCTACAAAAAGATTTTTGCAACGCTTACTTTTTGCCAATTGATAGGCAAAAGTATGTTCTCTACCTCCAGATCCTAAGACTAATATATTCATGAAATATAGATTTTATGCACCACAAAAATAGGCTCTTTTTTGAGGCTAAGAAAATTATTTTTAGCATCAAATTGTTTTTTTGGTTTAATATATAGAAATACCGCACAACTTATTTTATCTCTTAAAGCAATACGTGTTAATTATAGATATTTCTCATTCATTGAATCCATTTATTTTTTAGTTAAAATTGATTAAATTTGCAGCCTTAAACAATTCATAGTTATACTAACAAGCTTCCTTTATAGGAAACTTAATTATTCGCTACCGCGATTTTGTAAGATGAGCATAAAATTTAAAGAATATAAAGGATTAGACCTCCCAAAACTTGGAGAAGAAATACTCGATTTCTGGAAAGAAGAACAAATTTTCGAGCAGAGTATTTCCATTCGTGAGTCAGCGGCCCCCTTTGTGTTTTTTGAAGGACCTCCATCTGCAAATGGATTGCCGGGGATTCATCACGTTATGGCTCGTGCAATTAAGGATATCTTTTGCCGCTATAAAACCCAAAAAGGTTTTAAGGTAGATCGAAAAGCAGGTTGGGATACTCATGGGTTGCCCATAGAGCTTGGCGTAGAGAAACAACTTGGGATCACCAAAGAAGATATTGGCACAAAAATTTCTGTAGAAGAGTATAACACCGCTTGTAGAAAAGCAGTTATGAAATATACAGATGTCTGGAACAAAGTAACCCAAGGGTACGGATATTGGGTAGATATGCAGGATCCCTATATTACCTACAAGCCAAAATACATGGAGAGTGTGTGGTGGCTCTTAAAACAGATATATAATAAAGACTTATTATACAAGGGGTATACCATACAACCCTATTCTCCTAAGGCAGGAACCGGCCTAAGTAGCCATGAGTTGAACCAGCCTGGAACCTATCAAGATGTTACCGATACCACCGTAGTGGCTCAGTTTAAAGCGGTAGCAGATACCCTGCCAGATTTTTTAAAGAAGTTTGATCATTTGCATTTTCTTGCCTGGACAACAACTCCTTGGACACTGCCTTCAAACACCGCCTTAACCGTTGGGCCAAAGATTGAGTATGTGGTTGTCTCAACCTACAATCAATACACCTTTGAGCCAACTCATGTGATTCTTGCCAAAAACTTGGTTGCAAAACAATTTACCGGAAAATACGAGCCAACTCAAGATGCTGCTGTTGTTTCAAATTACTCTAAAGAAGATAAAAAAATCCCGTACTTTATTGCTGCTCACTGTCAAGGAAGTGATTTGCTGGAAATCAGGTATGAGCAGTTGCTAGATTATGCAACACCAGATGCTGGAGTAGCAGATGCATTTAGGGTTATCGCGGGAGATTTTGTAACCATAGAGGACGGAACTGGTATTGTACATACAGCCCCAACTTTTGGTGCAGATGATGCCATGGTGGCCAAACAAGCCAATCCGCAGGTGCCTCCTATGTTGGTCAAAGATGCCAATGATAATCTGGTACCTCTTGTAGATCTCCAAGGAAAGTTTAGACCAGAGCTTCAAGAATTTGCTGGCAAGTATGTAAAAAACGAGTATTATGATGATGGCCAAGCTCCAGAGAAATCTGTAGATGTAGAACTTGCTATTAAACTGAAAACAGAAAATAAGGCTTTTAAAGTTGAAAAATATGTGCACAGTTACCCTAACTGCTGGCGAACAGATAAGCCTATTTTATACTATCCTTTAGACTCTTGGTTTATTAAAGTGACCCATTTTAAAGACCGCATGCATGAGTTAAATAAATCCATTAACTGGAAACCAAAAGCAACTGGAGAAGGGCGTTTTGGAAATTGGCTGGCCAATGCCAATGATTGGAATTTGTCTCGTTCACGCTATTGGGGCATCCCATTACCTTTGTGGCGCACAGAGGATGGCACAGAAGAGATTATTATTGGAAGCATAGCAGAGCTAAAAACTCAAATGCAAAAGGCCGTCACAGCAGGGGTGTTAGAAAAAGATATTTACCAGGATTTTGTTGTGGGTGATTTCTCCCAGGAAAATTACAATACAGTAGACCTTCATAAAAATATAGTAGATAAAATTACACTTGTCTCAGCTACTGGAAAACCTATGAAGCGTGAGGCAGATTTAATTGATGTCTGGTTTGATTCTGGCTCTATGCCATACGCTCAATGGCACTACCCATTTGAAAACAAAGAAAAAGTAGAAAATACTTGGCGTAAAGCAGATTTCATAGCAGAGGGAGTAGATCAAACACGTGGGTGGTTTTATACACTTCACGCCATTGCAACTATGATATTTGACGATGTAGCTTATAAAAATGTGGTGAGCAATGGATTGGTTTTAGATAAAAATGGGCAAAAAATGTCCAAACGCCTGGGGAATGCCACAGATCCTTTTGAAACCCTAAAAAAGCATGGACCAGATGCTACACGATGGTACATGATTAGCAATGCCAATCCTTGGGATAACCTTAAGTTTGATATTGATGGTATTGGGGAGGTTCGTAATAAGTTTTTTGGCACCCTGTATAATACGTATAACTTTTTTGCTCTTTATGCAAACTTAGACGGTTTTACGTATAGTGAACCAGCTATTGAAATAGAAAGACGTCCAGAGATTGACCGTTGGATATTAAGTGAACTCAATACACTTATCCTTAGTGTTGATGAGTCCTTTACCGCCTATGAACCTACCAAAGCAGCAAGGGAAATACAATATTTTGTAGGAGAAAATTTAAGTAACTGGTTTGTGCGTTTAAGTAGAAGGCGCTATTGGAAAGGAAGCTATGGGGAAGATAAAATATCTGCCTACCAAACCCTATACACCTGTTTGGAGACCGTTGCTAAATTGGGCGCACCCATAGCCCCATTTTTTATGGATAGGCTATATAAAGATTTAGTAGCCGTTGTTTCAAAAAATCAAGTGAGGGCTTCGGTTCACTTAACCGATTTCCCCCAGGCCAATAAGTCACTGATCGATAGTGATTTGGAAGCTAGAATGCAAAAAGCTCAAACCATATCTTCTTTGGTTTTATCCTTAAGGCAAAGAGAGAAAATAAAAGTACGCCAACCCCTACAAAAGATAATGATACCTGTTTTAGATGCTGAGGCTAGAGAAGAAATTAAGGCTGTTAGTGATTTAATTAAAAGCGAGGTAAATGTCAAGGAAATAGAACTTATTGATCAGGATTCTGGAATTTTAGTCAAACAAATTAAGCCAGATTTCAAAAAGCTAGGACCTCGTTTTGGGAAAGACATGAAGGCGGTAGCAGCAGCCATTGAGCAGCTTGATCAAGACCAGATTAATTTGTTAGAAAAAGATGGGCAGATGCGCATTAAAATTTCAGAAAAAAGCACTACATTGACCTTGGATGATGTTCTAATTAGTTCTCAAGATATTGAGGGTTGGTTGGTGGCCAATAGCAATGGAATCACTGTGGCTCTTGATGTTACTATTTCTGAAACATTAAAAAATGAAGGAATAGCCAGAGAGATTGTAAACAGAATCCAAAACCTACGTAAAGATTCTGGATTTGAAGTTACAGATAGAATTCATGTAAGTCTATTGTCTTGTGATAAATTAGACATAGCAATTCAACAAAATATGGAGTATATCAAAGAAGAAACCTTAACAGACACCCTTTCATTTGAGACCCAAATGAGTAATGCGACAGAGATTTCTTTTGACGGTATCCAAACAAAATTGAGTATTAATAAATAAAATATAACACTTATGGCAACAGAAGTAAAAACTAGATATAATGATGCAGAGTTAGAAGCCTTCAGAGTACTTATTAAAGAGAAAATTGTAGTAGCTCAAGAACAATTAGAGCTTATGAAAAGTGCCTATAGAAACGACAGTAATAACGGAACAGATGACACCTCCCCAACCTTCAAAGCCTTTGATGAGGGAAGTGAGGTGATGAGTAAAGAAACCTCATCTCAGCTTGCCATTCGTCAAGAGAAATTTATTCGCGATCTTAAAAACGCCTTGATTAGAATTGAAAACAAAACCTATGGTATTTGCAGAGTAACAAAAAAACTAATCAATCCTGAGCGATTAAAATTAGTGCCTCATGCCACCTTAAGCATTGAAGCAAAAAACATGCAGTAACCCTTCAAATTACCCTACAATATTAAAAAAGATCTTGCGCTTATGTAAGGTCTTTTTTAGTGTTAAAAAATCATAATAGCTTCTTTTAAGCCTTTCTAGTTGGCTCAAAAGCTAGTCTTGGCTTCATGTTTTAAATCAAATAATAATGGTATTTTTGCCTACATTGTGTACCAGTTATGACCTTAAAAAAATCCATTCTACTTATAGTTTTGATCTTACTAATTGATCAAATTTCTAAAGTTTATATCAAAACAACGTTCCAACTTCATGAGGAGGTGGGAGTGTTTTCTTGGTTCAGGATTTTATTTGTAGAAAATGATGGTATGGCCTGGGGGGCAAAGATTCCTGGAACCTATGGTAAATTAATACTTACATTATTTAGACTAGTGGCAATATGCGGTATTGGATATTGGCTTTGGGATAGTGCAAGAAAAAAAAGCGCAGGAGTGTTGCTTAGTGCTGTTGCCTTAATTTTTGCTGGCGCTCTTGGCAACATCATTGACTCTGTATTTTATGGTCTTATCTTTGACGCTAGTTATGCCAACGTAGCCACTGCCTTTTCAGATGCCCCATACGGGACATTGTTTCATGGTAAAGTGGTAGACATGTTGTCTTTTCCGCTCTACGATGGGGTTCTACCAAACTGGATCCCTTATTGGGGAGGAGAACGGTTCACCTTTTTTGACCCTGTTTTCAATATAGCAGATGTAGCCATTAGCACAGGGGTTGGGATGTTAATAGTGTTCAACAAAAAGACCTTTCCAAAGTAGCCAACCGTGTTAGGTCATAACAAGTTTTTTACAACCCACACTTTCAAATACGATAAAAGGGTCCTTTTTAAACCTTAAAATATATAGGTGCTTTTAGGTGTAACGCAGTAATCAAGTGCAATGTCATTTGGGGTGCTAGGTATGTTATTTTCAGGAGCAAAAAAGGACAGGCCAACAAAGCGAGTGTTGGGACCGCATTGTTTTAAAAACCGATCATAAAATCCTTTTCCATATCCTACCCTATGTCCTTGTTTATCATAAGCAAGTAATGGCACAAAAACCACATCTATCTTTGAGGGCAAAATTTCTATACCCTCCTGAGGTTCTGGAATTCCAAATTTTGAACTAGCAATACGCGTATTTTCTTGTAACAAGATGTGCCGCATTCTGTGGGTGCTAAAATTTGATTTTGATAGAATCACACTTTTATCTTTTCCTTGTAAAACACTCAGCAAATAACTAGTGTCTACCTCCACTTTATTTTCTATGGATAGAAATAAATGGTAGTTGGTGAATTCCCAAATAGGAAGTTTTAGCACCTGGTTTGCAATGGCAATGCTTTGATTTGCAACCTCAGAGGCATCCATGGAGGCTCTAAGAGATGTGTAGTGCTGTCTGAGTGTTTCTTTAGTCATTACAAAATAGGTTCTTGGAGCTCCTGTTCAACAGTTTTACTTTGTGTAGAAATATGGAAAATGGCATCTCCTTGATAAACGATTGGGGCTTGATTTACATTGATAATATACCCTGTGTTGGGCGCCAACACCTTAAATCGCATTGTCCCGTAAGGGTCTGTAATGGTAGCTAAAAATTCTCCTTTCTGCACATATTTGTTGCAAGGAATTTTAAGATGTAACAATCCGCTTTTTTGCGCTCTAATCCATCTGCTGGAACTAATCACTGTAGTTGGGGTCTTTTTTTTGGGCGCTTTTATACTCGGGTTTAACATTCCTAGATGTTCTAAAACGCGCATGACTCCTTCTACACCTTGAGTGACAATTTCTTTATGGCTGCTTTGTGATTTCCCTCCTTCAAAAAGCAAGATTGGAGTCCCTATTTTATGACAGGTTGCTCTGTATGATTTTGAAATATTAGAGGCATATACTGTAAAGGGCGCATTGAATACAGCCGCCAACTTCAGTAGTTCAAGGTTTTTAGGAATGATACGAATCTGTGGGGCATTAAATCGTTGGGCACCTCCCGTATGAAAATCAAGGCAATAATCTGCAAAAGGCAATATCTCTTTGGTAAAATAATAAGCCACTCTGCTCGCTAGTGAACCTGTTTTAGTACCTGGAAAAACCCTGTTGAGATCTCTTCCATCAGGAAAAGTTCTGTCGGCATTTAAAAATCCAAAAGTGTTTAAAATAGGAATGCATATGGTTGTCCCCACACATGGGATATTTATTTTTTTTGCAATAATTTGACGTACAATTTCTACACCGTTAATTTCGTCTCCATGAATACCTGCGGTAATCAGTAGAGTTGGCCCGGGTGTTGTGCTGCGCTGAATCACAACAGGTATTTCTACTTTGCTTGAAGTATAGAGTTTAGCAAAGCTAAAATTGATGGTTTTACTTTCTCCTAAAGCTATTTTTTCACCAAGTATGACAAGGTCTGTGTTTTTGTGTGCCATAAAAGAAAATATATTATTTTTTCTGCTGTTCTATAAATGTTATGATTTTTCCTGATATGTTTAATCCTGTAGCTGTTTCAATACCCTCTAGACCAGGAGTAGAATTAACTTCCAATACCAAAGGCCCTCTTTTTGAAGCCAACATATCTACACCGCAGACACTTAAATTTAATGCTTTTGCTGCGGCAACTGCCAATTGCTTTTCTGTATTTGATAACTGTATGCTATGTGCACTTCCACCTTGATGTAAGTTAGACCTAAAATCTCCGTCTTTAGATGTTCGTTTGATGGCGGCCACTACTTGCCTATCAATCACAAAGGCACGTATATCAGAGCCCTGCGCCTCTGCAATGAATTCTTGCATAACAAACTTTACTTTTGCAGATAGCAGGGTTTGAGCTGTAGTAAGTGCATTTTTATAGTTTTCGCATAAAATAACACCTTGGCCATGTGTGCCCTCCAAAATTTTGATAATTATTGGATGATCTCCAAAATCTTTTACAAACGCATCAAGATACGGGGATGAACCCAAAGTAGTTTTAGGCATAGCAATGCCTTTTTGTGCTAGTATTTGAAAACAAGTCCACTTATCTCTGGAGGTAACAATACCTTTTGAGGAGGCAATACTAAAAACCCCCATAGCTTCAAAATGCCTTACAATTGATGCGCCCCTGTAGGTGTTTGACGCGCCAATTCTAGGAATAATAGCATCAAGATCATCGATAATTTGATCATGGTACTGTACAACAGCTTTGTTATTAACGATGGTTAAATTACAGTAGGTAGGATCAATGATTTCTATCTCATGATTTTGAACCTCTCCAGCTTTTAAGAGGCTTTGTGTAGAGTATAATTGTTGGGCTCGTGAAAGAATAGCAATGTTCATCTTTGAGATCTTGGTTATTGCAATGTACTAAAAAATCAGATTTAAATTTCATAAATCCATTACCTGGAGTCAGATCAGATAAGGCTAATTTCGTGAAAGAATACAAGCCAATATCACAAAATGCTTTTATCTTTACCCTATGACTCTCCCACCAGTAGCTCTTCAAGTCTCTACCCTACCCAACACTCCTGGTGTGTATCAATATTATGACAAAAACAAGCAGCTTTTATACATCGGAAAAGCAAAAAATTTAAAAAAACGGGTTGCTTCTTATTTCAACAAAACCCACGATAATGCCCGCACGCGTATCCTGGTTAAACAAATTGTTGACATCAAACACATTGTAGTTGCCACAGAGACAGACGCCCTGTTGTTAGAAAACAACCTGATTAAAAAATACCAACCCAAATACAATGTCCTTTTAAAGGATGATAAAACCTATCCATGGATTTGTATAAAAAAAGAGCGCTTTCCAAGAGTGTTTTCTACCCGCAGGCTTATCAAAGACGGCAGTGAATACTTTGGGCCGTATACCAATTTTAAAACAGTGCACACCCTTTTAGATTTAATAAAAGGGCTTTATCCTTTGCGTAGCTGCAGCTATGATTTGGCTCAACAAAAAATAAGCAATGGAAAATATAAAGTTTGCTTGGAGTACCATCTTGGAAATTGCCTGGGCCCTTGTGAAAATTTACATTCAGAAGTATCATACAACACCTCCATTGATGCCATTAGAAATCTTTTAAAAGGGAATTTCAAAGAGTCTTTAGGGGGGTTTAAAAACCAGATGAAGCAATATGCTGCCAATTTGCAATTTGAAGATGCACAGCGTATAAAGGAAAAAATAGAAGCTTTAGAAAACTACCAAAGTAAGTCTACTATTGTAAATCCAAATATTAATAATGTAGATGTCTTTAGTGTCATTAGTGATGAGAGTTATGGGTATGTCAATTTCTTGCAACTTTCTTTTGGGTCCATCATTAGAAGTCATACCCTTGAGGTAAAGAAAAAATTAGATGAGACAGATGCCCAATTATTGGAGCTTTGTGTTATGGAGCTGCGTCAAAGATTTAACTCCCAATCTAAAGAGGTGTATGTGCCCTTTACCATCAAAGTAGAGGCTGGGGTAAAATTACATATTCCTAAACTGGGGGATAAAAAGAAAATTTTGGATCTATCCATTCGAAACGCTAAGTATTATAGAATGGAGCGTTTCAAACAAGCCAAAATTGTAGATCCAGCAAGGCATGCAAATAGAATTATGGCGCAAATGAAAAAAGATTTACGCCTTGTTGAGGAGCCTCGTCACATAGAGTGTTTTGATAATAGTAATATTCAAGGAACCAATCCTGTGGCGGCATGCGTGGTTTTTAAAGACGGAAAGCCAAGTAAAAAGGACTACCGCAAGTTTACCATTAAAACGGTGGTAGGCCCTGATGATTTTGCTTCTATGGAGGAGGTTGTCTTCAGAAGATACAAGCGTTTACTTGAAGAAAAGCAACCCTTGCCCCAACTTATTATTATTGATGGAGGAAAGGGGCAGCTCTCCTCCTCTTTAAAAGCTCTAGACAAACTTGACTTGCGAGGAAAAATAGCCATTATTGGAATTGCAAAACGATTAGAAGAATTGTTCTACCCAGAGGATCCCATACCCTTGTATTTGGATAAAAAATCTGAAACCTTAAAGATCATTCAACAATTGAGAAATGAAGCCCACCGTTTTGGCATTACATTTCATAGACAAAAAAGAAGTAAAGAGGCCTTAAACACTGCCCTTGAGACCATTGAGGGCATTGGTCAGAAAACTGTTGTTGATCTGTTGCGAGTTTTTAAAAGCAAGAAGCGTATTGGGGAGGCTTCTTTTGAGGATTTAACAAAAGTAATTGGCCCAAGTAGGGCAAAAAAAATTAGAGTTCACTTTAACAACACCCCATCTAAAGAAGAAAAATAGCCATTAATTGATAGGCATTTTTTTACGTCTTTACTGCTCAATTTTTCCGATATTTGTGTAACTCGAAAAAATCTATCTATGCCACGTTATCATTCCTTAGGTAAAATACCACCCAAAAGACATACTCAATTTCGTAAACCAGATGGCTCTCTTTACAGTGAACAATTGTTTGGCACCATTGGTTTTGATGGCATGTATACCAACTCATATCATGTGCATCGTCCAACGATGGTCAAGGCTATAAAAAAGCAATACAGTGTTGCTCCTACAATTGCCAAACAAAACAACATCCAATCATACCGTTTTAGAGGATTTCAAGTGGCCCCTGAAAACGATTATCTGGAGAGTCGAAAAGCAATTCTTACCAATAGTGATTGTACGATCATTCTGGCAGCTCCAAAAAAATCGCTGAAGGACTACTTTTATAAAAATACAGATTCAGATGAGTTGTTGTTTGTTCATAAAGGGTCCGGAACACTCCGCACACATCTAGGAAATCTAGATTTTAAATATGGAGATTACCTGTTAATACCTAGAGGGATTATCTATCAAATTGATTTTGACACCCAAGACAACAGGCTCTTTATTGTAGAATCTACAAGGCCTATTTATACCCCAAAGCGATATCGAAATTGGTTTGGGCAGCATCTGGAGCACTCGCCTTTTTGTGAGCGAGACATTCGGGTTCCTCATGAGCTAGAAACCAACGATGAAAAAGGAGATTTTTTAATAAAAGTAAAAAAGAACAATGAGCTGATAGAAATGGTGTACGCCTCTCATCCATTTGATGTGGTTGGCTATGATGGGTATAATTATCCTTATGCATTTTCTATTCATGATTTTGAGCCCATAACAGGCCGTATTCATCAACCACCACCGGTGCATCAAACCTTTGAGACAGATGCTTTTGTTGTTTGCTCTTTTTGTCCTCGCTTGTATGATTACCATCCCCTGAGTATCCCAGCTCCTTATAATCATAGCAATATAGACAGTGATGAGGTGTTGTATTATGTAGCGGGTGATTTTATGAGCAGAAATGATATAGATGCCGGACATATCTCCCTGCATCCAGCAGGAATTCCTCATGGGCCTCACCCAGGCGCAGCTGAGCGGAGTATTGGTAAAAAAGGGAGTGATGAACTTGCCGTTATGGTAGATACCTTTAAACCCCTAATGGTTACACAACTGGCTATGGAAATTGCTGATCAAGACTATTTTAAAAGCTGGTTGTAATACTTCATAGCAAAAGAAATGGAACAAATTTTGTGTGTAAGCATGTATGGTTTTCAATCACATTCAATGAAAAAGGTAGTTTTCTTAATTTTAATTTGTTTTACATCACTGCTAAGCGCTCAAAAAAAAGCCTATGGAGACGGAGAGTGGTTCAAATTTAGGATACATTATGGCCCCATAACTGCAGGATACGCAACCCTAAAAGTGGAGGATGTTGTTTTAAATAATAAAACCGTTTTTCATGTTCAGGGAGAGGGGCATACTACTGGGATTACAAAATTACTTTTTAATGTGGAGGATTATTATGAGTCCTACATAGACAAGGAGCTAGATATTCCACACCGTTTTGTGCGAAAGATTGATGAGGGTGGATATACCAAGGATCTGGTAATAGACTTTGATTATGATTCTCAACAAGCCATCATCATCGATAACAAACACAATACCGTTGTTAAAGAACCAATACTGCCCGATGTGCAAGACATGGTTTCCTCTTTTTATTACCTGCGCAACCATTTAGACACAGAAAATATCAAACAAGGTGATATGATTGACATGAACATGTTTTTTGACAGAGGCAATTATAAATTCAGGCTTAGATTTTTGGGTAGAGAGACCTTAAAAACTACCTTTGGAAAAGTACCTACTATGATATTTAGGCCCTATGTTGAATCTGGCCGTGTCTTTGAAGAAGAAGAAAGTTTAACGGTTTGGGTAACAGATGATGCCAATAAAATGCCCATTGTTATAAAAGCAGATTTAGTGGTAGGTTCTTTAAAAGCAACACTAACACAGTTTAAGGGGCTTACACATCAGTTTAAAATTATTCCACAATAAATAGCCTATGGAGCTTACACCGAAAACCAAAGAATTATTACAACAACTTGAAGATAAGTTTGGAGCCATAGGGCAAAACCTAGACACCCATCTTGAGGGATTGTTACATGCTACTCCAATAACATATTGGGATTATATTCAAACAGATGCGCTGCTTAATCTTCAAACACAGCGAACCAACCAGCCTGATGAGATGGTTTTCATTATGTACCATCAAGTAAATGAATTGCTGTTTAAAATGATCCTCTGGGAAATAGAACAAGTTTCTAAAAACACGAGCCTTACGGCTACTTTCTTTTGTGAAAAGTTAATGAGAGTGAGTCGTTACTTTGACATACTAACGTCTTCTTTTAACATCATGCGAGAAGGAATGGATAGAGCCCAGTATATGAAATTTAGGACAACCCTTACCCCTGCCAGTGGTTTTCAGAGCGCACAGTACAGAAAAATTGAATTTGCCGCTACAGATTTAATCAATTTAATTGATGCTAGATATAGAGATACCATAGACAGGAACACCTCTTATGAGCATGCGCTGGAACATTTGTATTGGCAAGCAGCTGGCAAAAATTATAAAACAGGAGAAAAATCATACTTACTGTCATCATTTGAGAAGAAATATCACAAAGAATTTGTAGAATTTACCCAAGAGTACAATACCATAAATTTGTATGCAAAATTTAAAGGGCTTCCTGAAAAAGTAAGGCAAGACCCTCAACTTGTAAAGGCAATGCGCCATTTCGATTATACCGTAAACATTACATGGGTAATGGCTCACTACAATGCAGCAAAATACTACATAGGGAGTACCGACAATGACGATCAATTACAAGCTACTGGTGGAAGTGACTGGACAAAATATATGTTGCCAAAATATCAAAAAAGAGTCTTTTTTCCTGAAGTGTGGACTGCACAAGAACTAGCAGATTGGGGGCAAAATGTATAAAGAAAATATCCAAAAAATACAATTATTGAAGACTGTTGCCATCTATCTTGGACTCCTATTTGTTTTTATTGCCTGTGGTGATACTACCTCAGAGAAAAACCAAGAAAAAACTCAAAAAATTGTAAAACCCTTGGTAGTATATGGCTTTGATTTAAACCAGTTTAATGCAGTTAGCGATACTGTTAAAAACGGAGACACTTTCGGGGCTATTTTAAATAGCCATGGTGTTAGCCACTCCACCATATTTAATATTGCCACAAAATACAGAGACACTTTTGATGTGCGCCGTTTGGTTGTAGGCAAACCCTACCTAGTACTAAAATCTAAAGACACTCTCAACAGGGTTCAGTATTTTGTATACGGGAAAAACAAAATCCAATACGCCGTTATAGACCTCAAGGATTCTCTAAGAGTCTATACCAAAAGAAAGCCGGTAACATATGTCGATAAATATGCCTCTGGGGTGATAGAAAACTCCTTGTATCTTACCATGGAAGAAAATAACTTAAGCCCCGCTATGACAGACAGGTTGGCAAACATTTATGCCTGGACGGTTAATTTTTTTAAAATCCAAAAAGGAGATCGGTTTAAAGTTGTATACACAGAAAAATTTATTGACGACACAATATCTGCAGGGATTCATAAAATTAAAGCTTCTTATTTTGAGCACAAAGGAGTACCATTATATGCTTTTGGATACGAAAATCAGAAACTACCCTCTTTAGATTTCTACGATGAAAAAGCTCAAAATCTTAGACGGGCATTTTTAAAGGCACCGGTTAAGTTTAGTAGGATTTCTTCAAAGTATAATCTTAAGAGAAGAATAAAATACTATGGCTATAAACTACGCCCTCACAAAGGAACAGATTTTTCTGCTCGTATTGGATCTCCTATTTTGGCTACCGCAGACGGTACCGTTACCAAAGCAGAGCGAAAGGGGGGCAACGGAATTTATGTCAAAATTAGGCACAACAGCACCTATGAAACTCAATATTTGCACATGAAGAAATACAACGTTCGTGTTGGAGATTTTGTAAGACAAGGGGATGTGATTGGCTGGGTAGGTATGACAGGCAATTCTGGCGGGCCTCATGTTTGTTATCGTTTTTGGAAAAACGGAAGACAAGTAGATCCCTTTAAGCAAGACTTACCGGCATCAAAACCACTGGCAAAGCAGTATCACCAAGATTACTTCTCATACATTGCCCCCCTGAAAGAGCAAATAGACGCCATTGAATATTAGGATAAAGTGTTGATAACCTTGTTATTAATTATTTTTCTAACCTCAAAATAGTTGTATCTGTAAATTGTACCTTTATTTTAAAGGTTACTTAATGTTTTCTTAAGCTTAGGAGTAGGAGAATTATACAATTAGGTGTACTTTTGCTTAAAATTTTTATTCCTTAAAAACAAACACATGAAAAAACTTTTACTTTTATTAGTATTGCTAGGCGGTTTCACTGCCTTTGGACAAGGCACCATTACAGGGAGTCTTATGGATATGGACCTAGGAGGCCCACTTCCCGGAGCAAATGTTATTGAAGCTGGCACAAACAACGGTGTTGTAACAGACTTTGATGGTAATTTTAGTATTACAGTAGCTAACAGCCAAGGAGCACTTGAGCTTAGTTATGTTGGGTACCAAACAAAGACAATTTCTTACACCCTATCTGGTGAGACTCTTGATCTTGGTTCTATTTCAGTAAGCCAAGCAGCAGCATCATTGGATGAGGTAATACTTATTGGGTCTGGAGTTATCCAGGTTGCAGAAGGAAGAAGAACTCCTGTTGCAGTATCAACCATTAGAGCTGAGGAGATTTCTACCAAAGCCGCAGGTAACGTAGAATTTACAGAGGCCATGAAAAACACGCCATCTGTATTTGTGGCAAACCAGGGTTCTGGTTTTGGAGATAGCCAAATATTCTTACGTGGTTTTAACGACACTAACACAGCATTTTTATTAAACGGACAACCAATTAATGGTCAAGAAGACGGTAGAATGTACTGGTCTAACTGGTCTGGTATGAGTGATGTGGCAAACGCAGTACAAGTGCAAAGAGGTTTAGGAGCATCAAAACTAGCTATTTCTTCTGTGGGTGGTACAGTAAATATTGTATCAAAAACAACAGATAAAAAAGAAGGTGGTTTTGTACGTTTTTTAGGTGGTAACGATAGTTATGCGAAAGCAACCTTGAACTACAACTCAGGAATGAACGAAAAAGGCTGGGGATTCTCAGTACTATTAGATCACTGGCAAGGATATAGAAAATGGGCTGAAGGTACTCAAGGTGGAGGTCAAACATACATGATCTCTGTGGGATACAAGGCAAGTGAAAAAAGTACATTCAACTTTTTACTTACAGGTGCCCCTCAGTTTCATGACCAAAACTTTTCTCAAAACAGAAGTGTTTATGAGCAATATGGAAACAAATACAACCCAAATTCTGGTTTCTTAGACGGGCAGCGTTACACAGAAAGACGTAACTACTACCACAAGCCAGTTGCTAACTTAAACTGGGATTACGAAATTAATGATAAAGTAGATCTTTCTGCAGTATTATACGCTTCTTGGGGCCGCGGTGGTGGTACAGGAGGTTTAGGTAGTGGATCAAACAGAGTTCGTTTTAGTGATGGTACAGATAATGCTAGGTCAGAAATTGACTTCGAAACTATTCGTGCAAATAACATCGCCAACGCAGACGCAAACGGTAATGGTAACTTCGGAGATTCTTACATCAGAAGATCTTCTGTAAACAACCATAACTGGTATGGATTTTTAGGAAACTTAAACTACGATGCTAACGAAAATTGGGATTTAAGTATCGGTGTTGATGCAAGAATGTACAAAGGAGATCACTTTAGACAAGTAAACGATTTATTAGGTCTTAACGGATGGGTTGATAACTTTAGAACAGACAGACCTGATGATTATACTTTCACAGAAGAGTTTGAGGCAGATCCATGGTCTGCACTGTTTAACTCTGCTGACGAGGCTAACCGTACTCAGTATGACTACAGCGAAAACATCAACTATGTTGGTGCTTTTGGACAAGCTGAATATGCTACAGATTATTTCTCTGCATTTTTCCAAGGAGCTGTTTCAACGCAGTCTTTCCAGAGAACAGGTCGTTTCATCGGTGCAGAGCGTGATGGTGGAGATGGTGTTGCTATAGATGGTCTTGGTGATTCTGAGAAAATAAGCAAGTTAGGATATAACCTTAAGGGAGGATTAGGATACTCTCCAAATGAGGCTAGTACATTCTTTGTAAATGCAGGTTTTTACTCACGTCAACCATACCTAGACAATATCTTTGCTGACATTAGAAACTCTAACGCTATTGTTTCTCCAGAAATTGAGAACGAGGAAATAGTAGGTTTTGAAGCAGGATACCGTTACAACAAAGGAAACCTTCGAATCAATGTAGATATCTACAGAACAGACTGGGGGAACCGTTTTGTTTCAACTGGAGGACAAACCACAGATGAGAATGGAGCAGATGTTTTCTTTACAGACCGTTTTACAGACGTAACACAGATTCACCAAGGGCTTGAATTTGATTTCGAATACCGCACAGATTCAGATGTTTTAAGATGGAGAGGATATGGATCTATCGGAAACTGGAAGTATGATGGAGATACTCCTTTTACACGTCAAAACAACGAGACACTTGATTTCATCGACCTAGATGATAACATATTAACGCTATCTGGCGTAAAAGTTGGTAGAGCACCTCAAACATCATTTGGTGGTGGAGTTGTTTGGAACATCAGTGAAGGTCTTAGCTTTGATGCAGATTACAACATCTACACGGATTTATATGCTGCAATTGATGCAGATGATGTTGTTGAGGCCGCTCAAGCAGGAGAGAGAGCTCAGTCTGATAGAATTGACGGATACGGTTTATTTGACCTTGGTCTTACATACAAGTTCATGTTTGGAGGTAACAAACTTACATTTAGAACAAATATGTACAACGCGCTTAATGAAGATTACATCACAAGACAGGATAACTTCGGTATTGGTCTTGGAAATGGAAGAACGTATAATGCTAGTTTGCGTTATAACTTCTAATCCAAATTATAGTTAGAAACATAAAGAGCCATCATGTGATGGCTCTTTTGTTTTTTAGTACATTTACACACTTACAAATTTAAATTTCTATTGATGTATCAAGCCATTCAACACCTTCATTCTTATTGGGCCTACTTGGTAGTGCTCGTTGTTGTCATTGCAACTCTTAATGCGCTTTATAGTTTTTTTACAAATAAAGAATATAGCTATAAGGATTTTAGACTTTCTTTATTTGCCTTAATTGTAACCCACCTGCAGTTTGTTATCGGGCTTGTATTGTATTTTGTGTCTCCCCTTGGGCTGCAGTCTATTTCAAACAACTCAATGGGAGTTGTCATGAAAGATAGTACCCTGCGGCTATATGCCGTAGAGCATCCAACGGTAATGCTGCTAACTGCTGTATGTATCACCATAGGGTACTCCAAACATAAAAAGAAATTAACTTCACAACCAAAATTTAAAATGCTAGCTATATTTTATACCATTGCATTGGTTTTGCTACTTAGCAGAATTCCTTGGGTAAGCTGGTTGTAAAGCCTCAGATTACATAAAAAAAGGCCACTACATGTAGTGGCCTTTTTTTGTGCGCTAATAAGAGAGATAACCTATATATTACTGCTCTTTTACAAGGTATACAAACACAGGAAAATGGTCGCTATATCCTCCTGTGAAAGATCCATTTCCAAAACTTCTGTAAGGATATCCTTTGTATTGCCCTTTTGAGTTTGCCAAATAAGATTTGTTGTAAATTCCTGCCTTATAAAAACGATAGGAGGTATAATCTTTCTTAGTAAATTCTGAAGAGAGAATCATCTGATCAAATAAATTCCAGCCATCTCTCCAAGCCAAGGTGCCTAAACCATTTTTAAACATGTCTTCCATAGGGTTAAAGAGCTGCTTTGTGCCTACATTTTCTCTTTTCTTTTTTGGCTTTAGTATGTCTTTCACACTTGGGCTTGTTGGATCATCATTTAGATCTCCCATGGTGATAATTTTAGCATACGGCTCTTCCACAAAAATAGAATCCATAATGTGCTTATTGAGTTTTGCTGCGCTAATTCTTTTCTGACGAGACCTCGCCTCTCCACCGCTTCTTGAGGGCCAGTGGTTGACAATAAAGTGCATTTTTTCTCCATCTAGCATACCACTAACTACCAATTGATCTCTAGTAAAAATACGTTTGGTAGGTTCAATATTATCATAAATTAACAATTCATGTGCGCGGTAATTAGTTGGAGTAAATAATTTTTTCTGGTAGATAAGCGCCACATCAATTCCCCTTCTATCAGGAGAGTCAAACTGCACAATGCCATATTCTTTACCAATTAGAGATTCTTGGTTTACCAAATCTTCCAAAACCTTTCTGTTTTCTGTCTCACATAGGCCAACGATGGCTGGAGCTGTGCCTGTTACATCGGCTCCAATTTCACTAATAACCTTGGCCATATTTTTAAGTTTGGCTTGGTATATCTCTTCTGTCCAGTGGTCTTTACCATCTGGGGTTCTGTCATCATCATAGGTGATAGGATCATTTTCAGTATCAAATAGATTTTCAACGTTATAGAAAGCAATGGTGTTTACTTTGTACTGTTTTTTTTGTGCAAAACCAATGCTTGAGACAAAGAAAAGTGCGATAAGAAATGAATTAGTGAAATGCATTAATTAAATGTATTAGTTGTGAATTTTAAGGCGCATAATTTATTAACAAATGTAATTAATTCCACTGAAAAATGTACATTTGTTTATAAGGATACTCTAATACCAAAGTGAAGGTTAAATTCTAAACAAACATTTAAAATTTCAGAATGAAAAAACTCATATTAACTTTTTTTGCTTTTTTGTTTTTTGTAGGCACGGGGATGTCGCAAACTTCAATAGTAAAAGGACGCGTTGTGGACAGTAATTCGAGTGATGTCATAGAAGATGTGGCCATTAGCATCAAAGCTAGCACATTTAATACCATGACAGACCCTCAAGGGCTCTTTGTAATTCAAGGTGATGCGCTACCCCAAGGCGAGCAAGTACTTTTGGTTTCAAAGCCTGGCTATTACACACAAAGAATCCAACTCACCATACAAAATGGGGCGACCTTAAATTTAAATACCATTTTACTGGAGGTAGATCTCTCTGTTACAGAATCTCAAATAGGGATCATTAGTCTTTCTGATAACGAGCTTGATGAAGATGACGGATCATCTTTTAACACCTCTGGACTATTACAGGCTTCCAGAGATGCTTTTTTAAATGCTGCCGCTTTTGATTTTAGCGCAACATTTTTTAGACCAAGAGGGCTAGATAATGCTAACGGGAAAGTGCTCATTAATGGTCTTGAAATGAACAAGCAGATTACAGGACGCCCACAATGGGGTAACTGGGGTGGCCTTAATGATGTACAACGAAATCGTGAATTTTCTATGGGCCTAAAGGCTAGTGATTACACTTTTGGTGATGTTGCGGGGACTACAAATATCATAATGAGAGCTTCTCAATACCGACAGGGTGGACGCGTATCTTATGCATCTTCTAATAGAAGTTACCGTGGTCGTGTTATGGGGACCTACAATAGTGGGCTTAATAAAAACGGCTGGGCGTATGCATTTTCTGCAGCAAGAAGATTTGGAGAAGGAGGATATCAGGACGGGACAATCTATGATTCCAATTCATTTTTTGCCTCTGTAGAGAAAAAAATTAATGACAACCATAGCCTTAACTTAACAGCGTTTTACACGCCAAATAGAAGAGGAAGGTCTACAGCAATTACTCAAGAACAAAGAGATCTTAAAGGAATACGCTACAACCCAAACTGGGGCTATCAAGATGGGGAGATTAGAAATAGCCGAATCAGAGAGATTGAAGAACCAATTTTTATGTTAAATCACTATTGGAACATAGGCGAGAAAACAACCCTAAACACAAACATTGGATATCAAACAGGAACAATTAACAATAGCCGTATCGATAACAATGGTAACCGTAATCCCGCAGGTAACTACTACCAGCGATTGCCAAGTTACTTCTTGCGTGATGCAAGCCCTACCCCTTACCAATACCAACAAGCATATTTGGCAAGAGAGGAGTTTGTAAACGACGGACAGATTCCCTGGAATACATTATATGATGCCAATATAGACTCACAAGGCAACGCCTTAAGAGCATCTTATATTTTACAAGATGATGTAAGTAAAGACACTCAAGTGCAGTTTAGCTCCATTCTTTTCTCTGAACTGACTAGTAACATTACCTTAAATGCCGCTGTTAATTACAGAAGCCTGAAAAGTGAAAACTACGCACAGGTTCGTGATTTACTAGGAAGTAGTGGGTTTTTAGATATAGATACTTTTGCAAATTCAGAATCTGGAGATGGATCTGGAGATTTGCAAACTAACATTGCACAAAGTGATGTGAGAAATCCAAACCGTATTGTGGGAGAGGGTGATCGTTACAAATATAATTTTGATATAAACGCAGATGTTAGCTCTGGATTTGTTCAAGCTCAATTTAAATATAGCAAGGTAGATTTTTATCTAGCTGCGAGTTTGGGAGCTACCAACTACCAACGTAACGGATTGTATGAAAACGGAAATTACCAAGGAGGGAATAATTCATTTGGAGAAAGTGAAGCGTTAAGCTTCAGTACACTTGGTTTTAAAGGGGGCGCAGTTTATAAACTTACAGGGCGCCACCTATTGGATATCAATGCTGGGTATTTAACAAAGGCGCCAAGCATTAGAAACTCCTTTAGCAACTCTCGTCAAAACAATAATGTTGTAGAAGGCTTGGTGGAAGAGAAAATCCAAAACTTAGATCTAAGTTATATTTTCCGCTCCCCTATATTAAAGGCCAGAGTTACTGGTTTTTATAATGCTATGCAAGATCAGACAGATATCAACTTCTTCTTTACAGAATCCATACAGAACGCTGATGGTGGAGGAACTTTTGTCCAGGAGGTACTTACAGGTATAGCGTCTAGAAGAGCAGGAGCAGAGATAGGTATTGAGGCTCAAGTAACTCCTACAATCAAACTTAAGGGTGCGGCATCAATGGCGCAATATGTATTTACCAACAATCCAAATCAATACTTTACAAGTGATGATTTTGAAGGTCCAAAAAGATTAGGTGATGGAACCACTAAAATGAAAAATCTGCATATCGCAGGAGGACCAGAAAATGCATTCCAATTAGGGTTTGAATACCGTGATCCAAACTTCTGGTGGTTTGGTGTTACTTCAAATTATTTCTCAAATGCATATATAGATGTGAGTAGTCTTCGAAGAAACGACAATTTTGCCACAGACACAGACAACATTGGCTACAATGATTATGACCCAACAATAGCAAGAGAATTATTACAACAAGAACAATTTAATGATTACACGCTTGTAAATGTAGTGGGAGGAAAGTCTTGGAGAGTTGATGGGTATTACATCGGATTTTTTGCAACAATAAACAACGTTTTTGACCAACGCTATAGAACAGGTGGTTTTGAAGATTCTAGAATTGCAGATTATCGTGGTATGGTTGAAGAATCAAATAGAGAAACCCCCGTATTTGGCAATCGCTATTTCTTCGGAAACGGAACTACATATTACTTAAACCTTTACGTTAGATTTTAAAAAAAACAGATAAACACAATACCAATGAAAAATATCAATTTATACCAACTAGTAATGCTGTTGATGGTAACAGTAGGAATAGTATCATGTGTGCAAGATGATGATTTTGAAACACCAAACACTACCGTTGTAGCACCAAACCTTGAAGGAGATGTGCTAACAATAATGGGTATCAATAGTGCCTTCGAACAACTAGTTGCTGATGCGGCAGATGATCTAGGTGTTGATCCTGGAGATTTTAACTATGATGATGTGCTTGCACAGCTAAGAGAGTCAGAAAAGTTAACCTTTGAAACAGATGTTATTACCTACGTGGAAGGGTATGTAATCTCTAACGATCAATCAGGAAACTTTTTTGAAGAACTCATATTACAAAACGCACCTGCTGACCCTATTAGTGGAATAAAAGTGCTGATAGACGTAAACCCTTTATTTATAACTTATGAAGTTGGGAGAAAAGTATATGTTCGTCTAGACGGCTTAACTGCCGGATATGATTCTGGGGTGTTAACCCTTGGGATTATTGATGTAAATGACCTTGGTAAAATTGGTGAATCCCAAATGCCAGACTATGTGATTAGAGATGCTGTTGTTGAGACAATAGTTCCTAAACCCATGCTATTCTCTGAATTTTCTGACGCAAACACAAACCTATTGGTAAAGTTTGCCGATGCTCAGTTTAACCGTAATGAGGTATTAGGTGATGACCGTAAAACATATGCTGGTGAGCCAGGAGATGAGTTTGATGGTGAGCGTATTTTAGAAAGCTGTGAAGAGGGTGGAAGTGTTATTTTTAGCACAAGTACATTTGCAGATTTTAAATCTTTCCTGCTCCCTCAAGGAAGAGGTTCTATGGTAGGAATTCTAACAAAAGATTTCTTTGGAGAAGTATTTAATGTTGTAATCAATGACCCATCAGACATTAACTTTGATAATGAGAACAGATGTGATCCAGACACATTTAATTGTGATGGCCCTAGTGGCGGGGGTGCAGAATTTTATAGTGAAAACTTTGAAGGCTTTGATTCTATTGAGGCCTATGTGAGCGCAGGTTGGACAAACGTAAATGTAAGTGGTGGAAACGAAGTATGGGAAATCGGAAACTTTGATAACAATAACTATGCGCAGGTATCTGGATTTAGTTCTGGAGAGGATATCATAGACACATGGCTTGTAACCCCAGCCATTGATATGGATACAACTATAGAAGAGGAATTGACCTTTAACATCCAAACTTCCTTTGATAACGGAACGATCTTGAGTGTGTTAGTCTCCACAGATTTTACTGGAGATGTAAATGCAGCTACCTGGAACTTATTGGATGCGTCCATACCAACAGGACCAGAGGGTGGCTTTGGAAGCTTTACTCCATCAGGACCCGTTAATGTTTCTTGTGTAGATGGTATGGCATACATTGCCTTTAGATATCAAGGAAGTGACCCAACAGCAACAACACGTTATCATATAGATGATATCAAGATAACAGGAAACTAAAATCCTTTTTTACACATATAACAAAACACCCCTGATAGCTCAGGGGTGTTTGTTTTTAAAGCTATGTTTTTTATAGATTGTTGTAAAATAACCTATTATAGGTCCAATGATGATATATTACCTTACTCCACAGTATTGTAGCCCCCCAACTCTTAACATAAATGATTCTATAAATACTCTTAAGAAGCATAATTGAGTTTGCCCATCACGCTTTACTAATGCCTTTAAGAAGGCAGGTAGTGAACATCAACTAAACAAGACATAAATATATCTTCCACACAGTCTTTAAACCGCGTTAATGGTTTTAAAATTCTAGCAAAAAGCAGATATATAGATGTTTAAGTGCTAATAAAAAGTCCCTCAACAAAACTTGTTGAGGGACTTTTCTGTAAGTCATGCTTTTCAGTAAAGCAGAGTTGAGGTTACTTTTTTACAATGGTAAACTCAGACCTTCTGTTTAGTTGGTGTTCTGCCTCACTACAGTTAGCTCCGCAAGAAACTTTAAGCTGCGACTCTCCATATCCTTTCCCGCTGATTCTTTTCCCGCTGATTCCTTTTGAGATAATGTACTGAACCGTAGATTGAGCACGAGCCTCAGATAAGGTAAGGTTATACGCGTCAGTGGCTCTATTATCAGTATGTGATCCTACAGCGATAACCATTTCTGGATATTTTTTCATTATTGCAACCACTTTGTCTAACTCAAAGGCTGCTTGAGGCTTGATATTTGATTTATCAAGATCAAACAAAATAGGATTTAAAACAATTTTATCTTCTACAATAATTTGCTCTATTGGCTTTAATGCAATAGTTGCAGAAACTTTCTGGTCATTGGCTGGTGCAACTTCGCTAACACCACTTTCAAAATCTGCTAAAACACCTTGTACTTCATGGGCTTGGTCACAGGCTGCTTTAAAAGAAACCATACCAGCTACATTAGATGTTTTACTAGACAATCTATTGCCCATAGTGTCATATAGATCTACACGAGCTCCTGCAATGACATCATTTGTGTTTTCATTAGTGACAAGCACTTCAATGGTTACCTCACAAGGAATTTCTACAGCCTCTACCATATAAATGTCATCACTCCCTTGACCACCTTCTCTATTTGATGATACGTACCCACTTTGTGAGGTTGGATCATATTTATAAGCAAAATCATCTGCAGGACTGTTCACTCCATTGCCCATGTTGCTAACTACGCCAAACCCGTCTTGCTGTGCTTCTGCATAAAATACATCAAGTCCTCCGATGCCCAAATGACCATTACTTGAGAAATATAATGTGCCATCGCTGTCTACGTATGGAAAAAGTTCCTTTCCTTCTGTATTGATGTTATCCCCTAATCTCATTGGAGTACCTAAAGACCCATCGCTGTTTATGGCAACCATGTAAAGATCAGAGCCTCCACTACCACCTGGCATGTCACTGGCAAAGTAGAGTGTTTTACCATCTTGACTTAGCGCTGGATGCCCTGTAGAGTACTCATCGTTGTTAAAGGGTACAGAAACTATCCCAGACCAACCTTTACCATCAATTTTTTCTGCATAATATAAGTTGATTTGATTGATTCCGTTTTCGGATTTATCGTAATCTCCTTCAAAGTAGTCGTTGCGGTCAAAGTACATGCGCTTACCATCTGCAGTAATAACGGCATTAGACTCATGGTATTTTGTGTTTACATCACCTTCTAGTAGCACAGCATTTTTCATAGTACCACCTACATTTGTTGCTTTGTAGATATCAAGATAAGGCTCCTCATTCCATTGGTATTTTTTGCGAGAGGTATTTCTACCAGAGGCAAAATAAAAATCTTTACCAGAAATAATACCACCAAAATCTGCATATTCACTATTTATATCTTGCATGTTTGTAGCTGTGTAACGCGCCATATCATCCATGATTTTTGGAATGTAATTAGGGTTTTTCATAAATTCTTTTACCCGAGTATCGTTTGGACTTAGTTTTGCAAAATTTTTCATCCATGTGTTGTAGTCGCTAAATTTGCCATTTGCTTTCAGACTCTGCGCATAATTATAAATAGCTTCTGGGTTAGCATCTTTAGACCTAGCTACTCTTTTGTAGTACATCTCAGCTTTTTTTGTGTCATTGATGAAATAGTAGCAATTTGCTAACCTTTCAAAGACATACACATCTGTAGTACCTCTTTTGAGCACTTTTTGGTAGGCCTGGGCAGCATCGGTGTATGCTAATCTATCATATAGGTTATCAGCCTTTTTAGTTTTACTATTTTGTGCTGAAACGGTTGCTGTACAAACAGCGATAAGTAGAAGTATGGTATATATTTTTTTCATTTTCAATGAAATTAAATGTTGTTAATTAGAAATATCTTGGTGAACGTAAAGTACGCTTGTTGGTAAATAGATCAAAGGTTAAAATAACCTCGTGTGATGAAGGTGCTACAAAATTAATATCTGATGTGACCGCATCATAGGCATATCCTATACGAAGCTCTGGCAGTACTTGAAACCCTACCAAACCACTAAATGAGTCATCTACTCTGTAAGAGACTCCCAATTCAAATTTTTCAAAAAATAAGGCGTTAAAGTTGGCGTCAAAAGAAACTGGAGTTCCAAAGGCAGACTTAACTAATATAGATGGCTTTAACTTTGTGTTTTCTGAAACCTGAAAAACATATCCTGCGGTACCAAAGAAGTGATTAACCTCTGATCCAATTTGTGTTCCGTTTGCATCTAGATGCACAGAGTTTAACATGTTTGGCACAGAAACACCCAGGTAAAATTTATCAGTATACAGAAAAGCACCTGCCCCTATGTTTGGGTATACACTGCTAATGTTTTGATTAAAAAATGGATCGTTGGGATCTTGTAATTCTAAATCTGCCAAGCCTACATCATGAAACGTAGCTCCAGCTTTAAGGCCCAAGGCTAGTTTTGTGCTTGAACTTAGTTGCAGTGTGTATGAAAAATCTGCAAATACATTGGTCTCATTTACAGGGCCAAGCTCATCCTTAACCGCAGATAAACCAACTCCAACTTTATCATTTAAAGGACCATGTCCAGAAAAGGTAAATGTTGTTGGCGCTCCATCCAAGGCCGCCCATTGTGTTCTATACAAAGAGGTAAAAGAGATATTCTCTTTTGATCCTGCATAGGCAGGATTTACAACGTTCATGTTATACATGAACTGAGTGTATTGAGGATCCTGCTGTGCATTTGCTTCTTTGGAGCAAAGAACAAGGCATAAAAGCATTAATGGTATTGATACTATTTTTTTCATTTCTGTGGTGTTTATTTTATGTTGATTGCATCAAGGTTATGAATACTAGAACTAGTGTTTATTTTTGATGCAAGTTCATCTTATTTTATGTTAGTTTTTCTCTCTGTTGATGTAAACCCATCCCGAATACTTAGATCCAAATACTGGGTCTTCTCCATTTAACCCTATTACATAGTAATAAGTTCCTGTTGGTAATTCTTCTCCATCTGTGGTTTGTCCTCCCCATTGGTTTGAGTAGTTGGTAAATTCATAAACAGCAGTACCATTTCTGTTAAATATCTGGAAAGAATTTATTCCTGTTCTATTGTTTAAGAAACTAAGGTCTAACACATCATTAAGCCCATCTCCATTTGGAGAGATTCCTTGAGAAATCACACAGTTTTCGTTATTTGTGTATAGTGATACATTCACAACAGCAGTTCCTAAACATCCATCACTATTAGTAACCACTACGCTGTATTCTTGAGTGGCTGCTTCATCTTGTGATAGTGTGATTACCAGGGTATTTTCACTTTGGTCAGCAATGAGTATTCCATTTTTAAACCACTGATAGGTTACTCCAGCATCACTAGAGTTTGCTGTAATAATAGTTTCAAAATCTGGACAAACATCGAAGTCTTCATTAAGTGTTACCACTACTGGATCTGAGATAACCACTACAATCTCATCTGTAACAATACAGCCATCAACAGTTGTAATTTCTAGAGAGTAAGTTCCACTTTGATCTGCAATGATAGAGGTTGTGTCCTCTCCTGTACTCCATAAAAAGGTAGCTCCAGTTGTATCTCCAGAAATATTTGGAATAATTTCAAAATCTTCTCCATCACAAAGAGTGACATCTTCTCCTAGATCTAAATCTGGGACTGGTTTTACTACTACATCTATACTTACTGTAGTCTCGCTACAGGGCGGGATTGAAATTGTTACAGTGTAGGTGCCAGATTCTAAAGGAGTGAAAATTGCATCTGTTGACACTGTAGTACCACTTGCATTTTTCCAATCATAAATGACACTGTTAAGATCTATACCACTATTAGTTGGTGTAGCATCTATAGCAGCAGCATCTTCATTAGCACATACATCTAGTTGAGAAGGCAAATTGGTTGTAATGACAAGAGGTAATTCAACAATTAAATCAAAGGGTGTTGTTGAGAAACAGTCATTTTGGTTCAATCTTTCAACTCTGGTGTAGATAGTTTCTGGGTTTGTCGTGTTTGAATAGACATTAGGGGTTGGTATTGGATTATCTCCCGTGTCTGCATCTTCTTGTGTGGTATGGAACGAAATTTCAAAATCTGCAGGATTGAGCCCATTTAATATTTCATCTATTTGAGAAGTCAAATCAAAGGTGGCTACACCACTTCCTGGGGTGTCCTCACAAGCAAACATATCCATAGGATCTTCTATAGATGGTGTGGTGCCCTCTGCACGAATTCTAATATCATCTATGGCAATATCATTTCCACAGACACCAAAAATATCATTTAATAAAACCAACTGAACTGTTGTGTTGTCTGCGGGATCAAACTCCAAAGAATAGCGGATCCAGTTAGGATTTGACCCATTTGGGACGTTTCCTGTTGTGCTGGTAGCCAAGACAGTTCCAGCAGGATCCTCTATTTGATAAATAAGTCTTGAGTCTACTCCTGTTCCTGGGCAGATATTAGTATCAATATCATACATGGTGGTCATGGCAAAATCAAAAACATGTGTGGTGTTTGCAGTAACAGCAATATCTCTTCTGTAGATTTCAATTTGAGATGGTTGGTCAGAAATATCAAAGAAAATAGCCCTACCATTTGTGTCTCCACTGGTATTGTCTTCCATACCTTGGTGCCATCCATTATTTAAACCTGTAGATATGTTTGTTACCACATATTGGTTAGGATTTAACTGTGTAGTACCATTAAATTCTAGAGGTGTAAATGGGTGGGTAGTTCTACCCAATCCAGTACCAAAATCTTCTAAAAATACATCATCTGTACAATCAAAAGGAGAACATCCTGACTCTTTTGTTACCGTTATTTGGTCAGTAAGCTCGTCAAAACTTCCGTCAGGTAATTCTACCACCAAAGCTGCAGTGTACACTGTAGTTTGGTCTGGGCATACAGTAAATACAGGGTCGTTACTTAGTACATTTCCAGCAGGATCTCTCCACTCAAAAACACTTGCATTTGTTACAGGGCCTCCATTGGGCACAAAACGCCAGTTTTCATTAGTGACCTCCCAAGTTCCCACATTTCTATCTTCTGGAACACTAAATTCTGTAAGGTCGTTTCCTTGCAATCCAATAACTGCCAGACCATCATTCCAAGTGTCACACACAGGCTTGTTGATGATATTAACATCAATTACATTTAAAGACTCATACAACAGTATTTGTTGGGTTGTTAACAGGTCATTACATCCAAATTGAGGAACTGCGTTAAAGTTTAAAACAAAAATTCTAAAAGGAGCATCTCCAGTTACAAAATAATTAATTCTATCTGCAGTTGCTGGTGCAACAGCTGGGTTTATATCGTGATAGGCACCAAAAATAGTATTGAGTGGATAGTTGACATCATTAGTTGGTACCTGGTCTACAGGATCCATGTTCCATCCATTATAATTTCCAGCAAGAGTAGCATCAAAAGAAAGCTGCCCATTGGCACCTGCTACAACATTTGTGTACGCATTGCCATAGAAGTTAAACTCAAAAGGAAGTGCGATTAATCCACTCCATACATCATCTATCGTCAAATTTGTTGGAGCTCCACCAGTAATAGCAGGCAGATCACAAAGAGGTCCTTGTATTTGGTATGCGGTAGTATCAAGGTTTGGTAAGGCTATGTAATCTGCAACCAAATCAGTACAAAATGTTTCACAATCTATAAACATGTCAAAACCAGCATCCAAAACATCACAACTTCCTTGGGCTTGACACTCAATAACACCGCTTGTGAAATCACAATTTAAATCTCCAGTTTCTATAGTAAAAGTAACACCTGTAGGTGCAGGATAGGGACCGAAGAATAACACACCTGGTGCTGTTGCAGTTTGTGGCGCACTTCCTTGGTCATCAGTCACGGTAATTCCAGTAGAACTACCCAAATCGGTTATGTCTACACCAATTGTAAATTGCTGTCCTGTTTCACACATTCCATCGTTTGTAAACTCAATGGTGGGATCTGTACAAGTCAAGCAATTAATATCATAATTTAAAGGGACAAACAAACCGTCGACACAACTTGCAATACCGTCTGATGTGACTTGAACTGTGATGGTATTTCCAGTAGATTCAAATACAAATCCAGACATATCTCCATTGTTTCCGTATGGATTGCCAGCATTAAGGTTGGTAACTCCATCTGAGTCTAAAATGACAACTTCATCAAAATTTAACTCTACGGTTCCTTCAATGAATGTTAATCTTAACGGAAACCCGGTATCACTTTGATAAACAATTTCTGTGGTATCATTGGCTGTATAGCAATAGGTATCGTTAAATGCGCCATCGGCACAAGGAATTGAGGTTTGACCATACGACACGCTTAGGCATAAAAAAACTACCATAGATGCTACGGTAGTAACAAGATTCTTTACAAATCCATACATGCGTGTATTTTTTTGAGGGAGTAATTTACTATTCATTTATTTATTTTTTGGTATTATTTTGAAGCTAAATTTAATTAAAAATTCCATGCAATGATAGTGTTTGCTTGTTTTTAGATGTATCGCTGTAATTTACCGATAAAAGTCTTTTAAAACAGGTATTTTTAACCTATAAATTTGCTTTTTGTCTATGGCCAGCGCTTCTTTTTTTAGTTATCAGCTCTCCCCTCCGATAACATACATACATTTTAGCTGCTGTATCAAAAAACAGTTTATTTTTTCTAACTCAATTTTAAACTAAAATAATAGGGTTTTTTATACACTACTATAATTAAAGTTCGCCCATGAAGTAGTGAAAATAGTCTGGTTGTCTTTTGTACCTTTGCTTTTTTTACAGCCTATGTTAGAACAAAAGGATACCGAATACGAAAGGACCATACTAGTTGGTTTAATTACTCAACAGCAAGATCAAGACACATCTAAAGAATATCTTGACGAACTCGAGTTTTTAGCTTACACGGCGGGAGGTCAAGTACTCAAGCGTTTTGTCCAGAAAATGGAAAGACCAAATCCTAAAACCTTTATTGGAACCGGTAAACTTGACCAGGTACACACCTATGTTCAACAACATGGTATTGGCACTGTGATTTTCGATGATGAACTTTCTGCAGCGCAACAAAAAAACATTGAAAAAATTCTAGCCTGTAAGATCATTGACCGTACCAACCTCATCCTTGACATTTTTGCACAACGCGCTCAAACAAGTTATGCTAGAACCCAAGTAGAGCTTGCTCAGTATGAGTACTTACTACCAAGACTTGCTGGAATGTGGACCCACTTAGAGAGACAAAGAGGTGGGATAGGAATGCGAGGACCTGGGGAGACAGAAATTGAAACAGATAGGCGTATTGTTAGAGATCGTATTTCATTGCTAAAAAAGAAACTAAAAAAAATTGATCGCCAAATGGAGGTTCAGCGCGGAAATCGCGGAAAATTGGTTAGGGTAGCATTAGTGGGTTATACCAATGTCGGGAAATCTACTTTAATGAATGCAATTAGTAAAAGCGATGTATTCGCAGAAAACAAATTATTTGCCACACTAGATACCACAGTGCGTAAAGTAGTGGTGGGCAATCTCCCCTTTTTACTTACTGATACTGTTGGTTTTATACGCAAGTTACCAACCCAACTTGTTGAGTCTTTTAAAAGTACTTTAGATGAGGTAAGGGAAGCAGATTTACTTTTGCATGTGGTTGATATTTCCCACCCAAGTTTTGAAGATCATATAGCCAGTGTGGGAGCCATTCTAGACGAAATTAAAAGCGCAGACAAACCAACGATAATGGTATTTAATAAAATAGATGCCTTTACAAACAAAACCATTGATAGTGATGATTTGGTTACTCAGAAAACAAAAGAACATTTCACCCTCGAGGAGTGGAAATCAACGTGGATGAATACAACCAACGGAGATGCCATTTTTGTATCTGCCTTGGAGAAACAAAATTTTGAAAGTTTCAGAAAAAAAGTATATGATAAAGTTCGAGAGATACACGTCACGAGGTTTCCTTACAATAGCTTTTTATATCCCCAAGAGTACATTCAATAATATGTAAGAAAATCACATCTAAAACTCCTGCCAGCCAGTTTTAAATTTTTAAAAGCCATAGGTAAGCCCTACCCCAAGCGCTTCTCTGATTTGAAACCCTTTTACTGCATTATCATCGTATATAGCCTGGAAAGTTACATTTGCTGTCATCCACTTATTTATAGACATCACAAGGTTTGCTGTATAATCAATGTCTACATTTTGCATATCTTCAAGATAGTTACTGTAGAGGTTAAGCACATTTTCTAGCACTACATTTTCTAATAAAGTAAATTTTCCATAAGCGCCAATAGCGCCACCAAACTCAAAACGTGAAGTTTCATTTGCATTTACCCCGAAATACCTCACTTGGTTAAAAGCATCTATATCACTTTGGTTTGCCCCAACCTTTGTAAATCTACTATCAACGAGTATCAAACGCCCAGTTAATGGAGCTATATTTATTTTTATATTTTCATCCTTTTCCCAAAGCAGCCCAGGACCTGCCTGGAAATACCCCGGTGATAACATCTTTGTAGTCAATGTTCTGGTGGTGCCACCATCTTGGTTCTGTGCAAAGACATATCCATTGGCAAGTTGTGTTCTTATATTGATGAAAAAAGAATAATACCAAAGACTCTGATGTATCTTTTTACCTACCACAGAATTCAGTTCAAAACGATCATTTGTTTTTCTGGTAAAGGCTTGATCTTTTTGATTGGCAATACCAAAGTCAATGACCATGCGGTTATCCCAAGTAATCGTATTTTTTTTGTAGTTGGCTTCATGGGTAAGGCCAAAATTTGCAGCATAGTTTGATGTCCCTCCTGCTTGCCATTTATCATTGAATGCTGCTTGGTTAAGTAAAAGCGATACGGTACTAACTTTTGTCCAAGGGCTTTTAACCTCTTCTTTTTTTTCTTGAGAAAATCCAGAAAAAGCCAACAGGCAAGACATAATAAAAAGAAGTGTTTTTTTCATTAGGGTTATTTTTTATACAAGGGCACAAACGAACAGGCCTCTCCATACATAATGCTTTTTGCTATGGGTTGGAGTTTTGAGATCAACATACCAAAAGCTGCACTTGGGATAGGTTTGTTTGCACACCCTTTGATAATTACAGGAGCGTTATGGTACTCACTCATATCAAGATCGCTCAAAATTTCAGCAAATAAAATTGTTTCAAGAGTTTGTTGTGACCCAATGACTGTTTTTTTTGCATAGGGAATCAGCTTTGTACTTACAAGCATAAATGCCCAGGCAGGAATAATAGCCTCTGTGCTGCAGTGTATCGAAACATACTGGTTTTTATAGTGCTCCCATGGGTGGGTAGAAACAGCCTCTCTAAAGTCTTTTTCTCGAAGCACGATACCATTTTCTAGCCATGGCGAAATATCAAAGGCAGTTCTGTTACCTTTTGGATATAATACCTCAAGGTCAATAGTTATTAAAATGCTATTTGCAACTCTATTTACAATCTGCTTTGCCATGAAACTTAATTTAAAGCATGCCCAATTCTAGTTTTGCCTCCTCGCTCATTAATTCTTGTGTCCAGGGCGGGTCAAAGGTTATTTCAACCTCGGCATCATTTACCATTTTAAGAGATTTAACTTTATCCTCTACCTCTACAGGGAGTGTTTCTGCAACTGGACAGTTTGGTGTGGTGAGTGTCATCAAAATTTTGACGTTATGATCCTCATTAACAAACACATCATAAATAAGCCCTAATTCGTAAATATCTACAGGAATCTCAGGATCGTATATTGATTTTAAAACCTTTACAATCTTTTCTCCTAATGCCTGTGTATCTATTGTCTTGTCTTCCATAATGGTACTGTGGTATTAAATTCACACTAGCTTCAAGCCACTAGCTATTTAGCTTTGCTTGATAAGCAGTTGCATACAATTTTAATTTTTTAATCATCGAACTTAGTCCATTTGCTCTTGTGGCAGATAGGTGTTCTTTTAAGCCAATTTGGTCAATAAAATCTGTGCTTGCATTTAAAATTGCAGCAGGTGTTTGGTTGTTAAAGGCTCTTATCAAAATAGCAATAATCCCTTTTGTGATAATCGCGTCGCTATCTGCAGAGAATACTATTTTATCTCCCTTTAGTTGTGCATCTAACCAAACTTTTGATTGACAACCTTTAATGACTCTGTCATCGGTTTTATTTTGCTTCTCTATAAGAGGTAAAGATTTCCCAAGGTCTATCATGTATTCATAGCGTTGCATCCAATCATCAAACATGGCAAACTCCTTTACGAGTTCTTCTTGTATGGCTTTAATGGTCATAGCTGTTCTTTGTTTTTAGTAGCCATAAGTAATTGTTTTTTATCAGTAACCGAATACAAAATCAAACGTGTATTTGAGAGATCAAATGACCCTACTTTTCTTAGCGCTCTTTGAATGGCAAACTCATTTTTCATAGCGCCTTCACAATAGGCCTTTGTTGAGGTAAATTGATCAATATCAATTAAGTTGCCGTTTTGAGTGTACCCTGCAGCAAAATCATTGCATCCAGCATTGCCCCATATTTTTTTATCTTCCATTTTAAATTCCAATACAGCCGGCGAATCAATTTGTTCTCCATTAATGGTAATTACAGTAAAAAAACCAGATAGCTTTGCTGGAGGAGCAACTGCTACAACTTTTTTTGTCTGATTGCAACCACACAATAAAAGGCAAAAAGCGATACTAATAAAGACTATTTTTTTCATAATTGTCATTTTTAAGACAGCATCATTTTGGCTTTCTTTACGGCTGCAATTAATAGATCAACCTCTTCTATGGTGTTGTAAAATGCAAATGAGGCTCTTACGGTTCCAGATATATTAAAGAAATCCATAATAGGTTGGGTGCAGTGTTGCCCTGTTCGAACGGCTATCCCTAGTTTATCGATAATGGTACCGATATCATAGGGGTGAATACCCTCTATGTTAAAAGAAATTACAGATGTTTTCTCTTTGGTTGTTCCGTAAATTTTAAGACCATCAATTTCCAATAATTTTTTGGTTGCATACTCTAAAAGACTAGCTTCATGATTTGCAATGCCTGTAAAACCTATGGCGTTTAAATAATCAATGGCAGCTCCAAATGCAATACCTCCACAAACATTTGGCGTACCTGCTTCAAATTTATGAGGTAGTCCTGCATAGGTGGTATGCTCAAATGTTACTTGATCTATCATTTCTCCACCTCCTTGATAAGGCGGAAGTTTTTCTAGCCACTTCTCTTTGCCATACAGCATACCAATACCAGTTGGGCCACACATTTTATGTGCAGAAGTAACATAAAAATCACAGTCTAATGCAACCAAATCTGGCTTTACATGTGAGCAAGATTGCGCGCCATCTATAAGTATGGCAGCACCTACTTGGTGTGCCTTCTGAATCATAAACTTGATAGGGTTTATAGTACCTAAGGTATTTGAAATATGATTGACAAAAACTAGTTTTGTTTTTGAGCAGAGCAACTCTTGGTAAGCGTCCATATCCAAAGCGCCCTGTTGATTCATAGGAATTACTTTGAGAACAGCCCCTGTATGTTTGCAAAGCATTTGCCAGGGCACTATGTTTGAGTGATGCTCTAATTGTGAAACAATAATTTGATCACCCGGGGAGAGCATACTTGAAAACCCACTGGCCACAATATTAATACCGTGGGTAGTTCCAGAGGTTAGAATAACTTCATGAGGCTTTGCAATTCCAAAATGCGATTGTATTTTTCTGCGAGCTGCTTCATAGGCATCTGTAGCCTCTTGAGACAAGGCATGAACTCCTCTGTGAATGTTTGCATTATAGTTTGCATAATAATCTACAATACAGTCAATAACCTGCTGTGGTTTTTGAGATGTTGCGGCATTGTCTAGATACACCAAAGCATTGCCATTTACTTTTCTAGAAAGTATGGGAAAATCTTTTCTTATAGTGGTTACATCAATCATATATGCTTTATTTGAGATTAACTTAATGATCTGTTTTTAACTCTGTACAGTTTCAGTAAAGAACCTCAAGATGATATTTTAGCTAGACTTTACTACTGGAGTGCCAACTACATTTTAAATTTTTAAAGGTCAAACCCTAAATTAACACCAATTTTGTTGGCAATTAATTTATTTATACGTCCTTTTAATTCAGGAATTTTTACGCTTTCCAAAACAGTATTAGCGAAGGCATACATAAGTAATGCTCTAGCTTCTTTGTTGGCAATACCACGAGAACGCAAGTAAAACATGGCTTCTTGATCTAGCTGTCCTATGGTACAACCATGAGAGCATTTTACATCATCTGCAAAAATTTCTAGCTGCGGCTTTGCATTTATGGTAGCTTTATTGCTAATTAAAATATTATTGTTTTTCTGGAAGGCATCTAGCTTTTGAGCCTGCTTTTCTACGTATACTTTTCCGTTAAAAACGCCCGTTGCACTGTCGTCAAAAACCCCTTTGTAATCTTGATGACTTTCACAATTTTCGGCAATATGATGCACCAAGGTGTTGTGATCTACATGTTGTTTGTCTTCGATCATGGTCACACCATTTAATATAGAATCACAACGCTCTCCAAGCTGTTTGAAGTTTAGATTATTACGGGTTAATTTTCCGCCAAAGGAAAAGGTATGGACACTACAAATACTCTCGCGTTGTTGCTGTATAAAAGTGCTGTCTATAAGTGAGGCGTTTTGGGTGTCGTTTTGGATCTTATAGTAATCTACATTAGCTCTTTTCTCTAGGAATATTTCGGTAACACTATTGGTAAGTACTTCGTTCTCGTTTAAACTTTGGTGACGCTCAATGATTTGCACATGTGCATTTTCTTCAACAATAATTAAATTTCGAGGCTGCAACATGGTAGCTGCTTCTGTTCCTGTAGCAAAGTTTATAATCTCAATGGGTTTTTGCGCCTCCTTGTGTTTTGCAATACGTATGTAAGCGCCTTCTTTTGCAAAAGCTGTGTTTAAACAGGTGAGACTCTCTGAATTAGCCGCTTTGTTAAAATAAGTTTCTATAATAGAGCTATATTTAGACTTATTAAGCGCGGATGACATCAAACAAACATCAATAACATCGTGAGTGATTTGAGATAAAAAAGAACTATAAACCCCGTCTATAAAAACGACTTTGTAGGTGTCAATGTCATTTAAGAAAAACTTCTTGACATCATTAAACTCTATGGCGGTTTCATTTTTAGGGAAAATGCTATAATCTTTACTCAACAAAGCATTCAAAGAGGTGTACTTCCATGCTTCTTGTTTTTTGCTAGGAAACCCGTTGGTCTCGAAATTCTTCATAGCTTTATTGCGCACATCGTGTAATGGCGAGTCTGCTTGCAAGTGATCTTCAAAAGCAAGGTATGAGGATTGTAATTTTTCTTTTAAATTCATTTTTTTAGTTCAGAATTTTCAGTGCCATGGTCAGTTAAACCAATTCCTCTTTTATCCAGTCATATCCTTTTTCTTCTAGCTCATAGGCAAGTTGCTTTGTTCCAGATTTTACAATTTTACCATCCATTATAACGTGTACAAAATCCGGAACTATATAATCTAGTAGTCTTTGGTAATGTGTAATAACAATAACTGCATTGTCTTTATTTTTTAATTTATTTACACCATTGGCAACAACTTTAAGGGCATCAATATCTAGTCCAGAATCTGTCTCATCTAAAATGGCTAGCTTAGGTTCTAACATGGCCATCTGAAAAATCTCATTACGTTTTTTCTCTCCTCCAGAAAAGCCAACGTTGAGAGAACGAGATAAGAATTTACGGTCTATTTCTAGTAAGTCTGCTTTCTCTTTAATCTTTTTGAGCATCTCAGGGGCAGGCATATCTTCTAATCCTTGGGCCTTTCTGTTTTCATTAATTGCCGTTTTAATAAAATTGGTAACAGAAACTCCAGGAATCTCTACAGGGTACTGAAATGAAAGGAAAACACCCTTGTGAGCTCTTTCCTCTGCGTCCAACTCTGTGATGTCCTCACCATCAATTGTTATGTGTCCCTTTGTGAGTTCAAACTCTTCTTTACCTGCAATGATAGATGCCAAAGTACTTTTCCCGGCTCCGTTGGGGCCCATAATAGCGTGCACCTCTCCTGCATTGACTGAAAGAGAAATACCCTTGAGGATATCTTTCTGCTCTACACTTGCGTAAACATCTTTTATCTGTAACATATTATTTTTCTTCAACTTTCTTAGTTTTTTTTCCACGCTGGCCTTTAGCTTCTTTTATTTTAACATCTGCTTTGGCCGGCTTAGCGCTTACCTGTACAATATCTATGATGGTCAGAAATTCATCCCAGGTTTCTATGTCTTGAGGTCCTGGGGCTAATGTTCCGGTTACTATCACAGCAACCATATCATAGGGGTCTTTTTTAGCCGGTGCTACTTTATCGGCTAGTTCTTTCATTTTATCATCCACAACAACCCCATATATAAAATCACTTCCTTTTAAAACAGCGGCGCCGTCTGTAAATATAAATTCTCCTTTATAGACTGCAAGGTTTGAGTTTTCTGTGGTGACTAAGGTTGTTTTTTGATCGTTTTTACAAGCGCTAAGGCTTACAAATAGGGTGATAAGTACAATTACTTTTTTCATAATAATATTGTTTTTAGGTGTCTTTTTATCCAACAGAGCCTTCAAGGCTTATCTCTAATAGTTTTTGAGCCTCTACTGCAAATTCCATTGGGAGTTTGTTTAGCACTTCTTTGCTAAAACCATTTACAACAAGTGCAATGGCCTTTTCTGTATCAATTCCACGCTGGTTGCAATAAAATATTTGATCTTCTCCAATTTTACTTGTGGTTGCTTCATGCTCTATTTGAGCAGTTTTGTTTTTAACCTCGATGTACGGAAATGTGTGCGCCCCACATAGGTTTCCCATAAGTAAAGAATCACATTGTGAAAAATTACGAGCATTTTCTGCGCCGGCGTTTATTTTTACTAATCCTCTGTAACTGTTTTGAGATTTCCCTGCAGAAATACCTTTACTGATAATGGTACTTCGTGTGTTTTTACCCAAATGAATCATCTTTGTTCCCGTATCTGCTTGCTGGTAATTGTTTGTTACCGCAATAGAATAAAACTCTCCAATACTATTGTCTCCCTTTAAAACACAGCTAGGATATTTCCAGGTAACGGCGCTCCCAGTCTCTACTTGTGTCCAAGATATTTTTGCATTTTTTTCGCACAGTCCTCTTTTGGTTACAAAGTTATACACCCCTCCTTTTCCTTCTGCGCTTCCAGGATACCAGTTTTGCACCGTAGAGTATTTAATCTCTGCGTCATTTAGAGCAATAAGCTCTACTACAGCTGCATGTAATTGATTTTCATCTCTACTTGGCGCCGTACAACCTTCTAGATACGAAACATAACTTCCTTGATCTGCGATAAGGAGCGTTCTTTCAAATTGTCCTGTTCCTGCTTGATTGATTCTAAAATAGGTAGACAGTTCCATTGGGCATCTAACACCCTTTGGGATATAACAAAAAGAACCATCACTAAATACGGCGCTGTTTAGAGCAGCATAAAAATTGTCTTTGGTAGGCACAACGGTGCCAAGATATTTTTTCACAAGCTCTGGATGCTCTTTAATTGCTTCAGAAATACTCATAAAAATAATACCCTTTTCACTGAGTGTCTTTTTAAATGTGGTGGCGACAGAAACAGAATCTACTACAACGTCTATAGCAACATTGTTCATTTTTTTCTGCTCATCTACAGAGATACCAAGTTTTTTATACATGGCTAGTAGCTCTGGATCTACATCGTCTAATGTTTTGTTTGGATCTACCGTTTTTGGGGCAGAATAGTATGCAATGGCTTGAAAGTCTGGCTTTTCATAATTTACATTTGCCCACTGGGGCTCCTGCATTGATTGCCAAACCTTAAAAGCTTCCAACCTCCAATTGGTCATCCACTGAGGTTCCTTCTTTTTCTTTGAAATTGCACGAACAATGTCCTCATTGAGTCCAATGGGAAAGGTTTCGCTTTCTAGATCTGTGTAAAAACCATACTCGTATTCCTTGGTTTCCAGTTCTTTTTTTAAATCGTCTTCTGTATACTTGCTCATATGTACTTTTGAATTCCTGAAAAGAATTCTTAGTTTTAAAATTATAAAGAGAATGATTCTCCGCAGCCACAGGTTCTATTGGCATTTGGGTTGTTGAACACAAATCCCTTACCATTCAAACCACCACTATATTCTAAGGTGGTTCCAACTAGGTATAAAAAACTCTTTTTATCAACAGCAATCTTTACGCTGTTTTGCTCAAATACCTTGTCATTTTCTCCAATCACACCATCAAAATTTAGTTCATAAGAAAGCCCAGAACATCCACCACTTTTAACACCAACGCGAACAAAATCTTGGTCAATGTTAAAGCCGTCTTCACTCATTAATTGCGAAATTTTGATTCGGGCCGTATCGCTTACTTTTATCATAAATTAGAATTCGTCTAAATTAGGGTACAAATATACGATATAAACCGCTTTTGTGTATCTTAAAAAATAGTAAAAATTTATGAGACCATAAGGCCTACAAGAAATGATACCTTGAGTCAAAAGTTGTTTTGATAGACAACAAAGGCAATGGGTTAGTTTGGGTTTTGATAGGCTGGGTTATTAGCCAGAGATGGATCAGACAGGCTCAACAAAAAAGCTTTTAAAGCCGCTTTATCTTGCAAGCTAAGTTGCACACCACCCTGGGAAACGGTTTTCATTAAAGGATCAATAGTAGGGCTATACACAAGCCCTTCGCTGTAATGGTCTATCACTTGGTCAAGTGTCTGAAAGCGGCCATCATGCATGTAAGGAGCGGTGTAGGCTAGATTGCGCAATGATGGAGATTTAAACAATCCAAATTGCGCAGGATCTCCAGTGATATCTCCTAGGCCTAGGTCTGTAAAATTTTCATCTAGGCCATTGTTATGAAAATCATTGTCTGTCCATAATGGGTTACTAGGGCTTCCATGGCAATGAAAACAATCGCCACGATTTTCATCTAAAAAGACAGCAAGCCCTTCTTCCTCTGTTGGGGTTAGTGTTGCTTGACCCAACAGGTACCTATCAAACTTTGAGTTTCCAGAAACAAGGGTTCGTATAAATTGAGATAATGCTTTAGCAGCCAGCTCTTTGGAAATTGTAGGACTTCCAAAAGCCGCTTCAAATTTAGCGAGGTAATTGGCATCATTTTGCAAAGTTGCTACTACATTGGCCCATGTATTGTGCATTTCTATTTCATTGATTACTGGCTCTAGGACTTGCTCCTCCAGTGAATTTGCACTACCATCCCAATTAAATTTGTTTTTTGTGTTCCAAGCAATGTTCACAATGGGCATCGAATTTCTAAACCCTGCAATACCATCTATTCCAACACTATACCTGCGCTGATCACTAAATCCCTCATTGGGTCTATGACATCCCGCACACGATAGACTATTGTCTGCAGATAGTCTTCTTTCAAAAAAAAGCGCTCTTCCAAGCAAAACTCCTTGTTGTGTTAGAGGGTTATCACTTGGTATTTGCGGCTCAGGAAGCAATTGCGAGAAAATTGCAGGAACAGCAATATTTACGGGTCTAGGTGAGTACCCTTGATTTTGGTTGTCATCCACACCGCATGAGATAGCGATACAAAGAAGGCAAAAAATAAAAAGGATTTTTTGTATCATAAAATAATAATTAATCACTCATATTACTTGCTAGAGAAAATACGTTTTGACCGTTTTCTTGCATCATTTTTTGGGCGGTGTAGTTTCCCATAAGTAATCCATTAAGCTCACTTAAATTCCAAAGGTTAGGATTTTCAAACCACTGATCAATGTGCATGTTAACATTAATTTGAGTAGCGCCCTGGGTAACAGTTATTTCTCCTAAATCTATCTCTATAGAGGTGTCCTCTCTGGTGTTTTCTGGACCAGGGTTTTGGACAGCGCTAATAGTGTGGTAAGCATATAGATAAGGCTCGTCAGGGCTGTCACCTGGGTCTAACCATCTTCCTTCCAGTTGCATGTAATGATATCCTCCACCAAGGTTTTCTGGTACATTCCAAGATACTGCGTTTAAATCTGGGTATACACTTGAGGTGTTTGTAGCTTCTGTAAATCCAAAGCGCATTTTCAAATTATAAGCCCCCGGGGGTAGTAAAATATCATTAATTGTAAGACTATTATCTTGACTTAGATCAACAAGGTGATAGTCTTTTACTATGGTTTTGATACCATCTTGGTTGGTGAAGCTCACCTGAGATATCAAATAACGAAGCCTTGTGATGCTCAGTGATGTGCCAAAGCCGTTTGTGTATTGTATGGTATTAGAACTTACAGAAACCTCATCTTCATAAAAGCTGTGAAGAAAACCAATACTTACCGGGGTGTTTTGTTGGGCTTGATCATCATCGTTTTTATCACAAGCCACAAAGGGCAAAACTAGCAATACTAAAAAGGCAGCTTTTTTAAACATTTGGGAGCTTATTTTATTTTAATTAATAACGCATCTTGGCTTCCTTTATTTTCTGGGATATCTATATCGTTGCTTTCTGTAGATCCTACAATAAGTAGTTTATTGTCTTGGGTCTGCACCACAGCATTGGCAAAGTCAATACCACCACCCCCAATGATATGGCTAAATTTGAGAGCTCCATCTGTGTCTATGATAAATATCCAAGCATCGTTTTGACCTCTATTTAAAAACCCGTTTATAGAGCTTCTTGTATTGCCTACAACAGCAAAATTTCCATTTTGCAACCTTGTGATGCTCTTTGCAGAATCAAAAGCTGCGCCGCCATATGTTTTTTCCCAAATGATATTCCCATTGGGTGAGAATTTAACCACCCAAGCATCTGCATTTCCATTTAAGGTACTTACGTCTTGGTCCATACTTCTGGTGTCTCCAACGACGATGTAATTTCCATCTTCAGTTTTAGCAATACCATAACCCTTATCTATTTCACTTCCTCCCAAAGATTTGGCCCACAATTTATCTCCATTACTTGACACACGAACCATCCAAAAATCGTAAGAACCTTTGTTATCTAAAATATCAAAATCTGTACTCTCAGAGGCTCCAATCATGATAAAACCACCATCGTCTGTCTGAACTACATCATAACTTCTATCGTTGCTAGAGCCACCAAAGTAACGTCTCCAGATAGTCTCTCCGTTTTGATCCATAAGGATTCCCCAAAACTCTCCAACACCATGCAGGGTAGCTTTTGAACCATGAGCTGCTTTACCGTCATCATTTCCTTGATTTTCACTTGCTGAAACATCAAAGTAACCGGTCACAAAGAAGTTTCCCTCTTTGGTTTGAATGATTTTTAGCGCTTGATCTGTTCCTGCAAAGCCGTGGGACTTTTCCCAAGAAATATTTCCTTGGGCGTCTAGTTTTGTAATCCAGTAATCTTGAAATCCTTCATTGTTTGAAACATCACCATCACTACTTTGACTATACCCACATACAATAAAACCACCATCAGCGGTATTAATTAAGCTGGAGGCGGTATCTGTGTTAGAGCCGCCATACACTTTGTTGAAAATAATGGCTCCATCTTGTGATGTTTTTACCAGCCAAAAATCTGTATCATCACCTTTTTTTCCTGTAATGTCTCCGTCAAAACTATCAGTAGAACCCATTAGCACATAACCGCCGTCGCTGGTTTGCACTGCAGCTATCAGCGTCTCATTTTGACTCCCTCCAAAGGTTTTGATAAAATCAATTTCTCCTAGAAATTCTTCTGTATTAGTTTGCGGCAAATTAACCTTGTCGTCGTTTGAGCATGCGCAAATAAACGCAAGGGTAATCATACAAAAGGTTGCAAGGTTTTTCATTGAGATTACTTAACAATTAATCGTTTGGTGATTTGAGCATTAATTTTAATGAGGTACATACCACTGTTTAGTGTGCTGATGTTAATGTTTTTTGACCCCGTGGCATCAAAGGTTTCGTATAAGATACGCTGTCCAAGGATGTTAAAAATTTCAACAGAATTTATAGGCTCATTACTAGCGGTAATTGTGATGTTTTTCTTTGCAGGATTTGGAGCTATGTCAAAATCAACTAAGGTTATATTTTCTTGATCTAAGCTTGGATCTCTTACTAAAAAAAATCCGCTATCTATATCACTAATAACAATGTTGCCACTAGCAAAAAATGGATACACATTCCAAGCTCCGTTAAAATTTGCACTATCACTCTCTGGGTAGGTATCAAAAAAGCCAATTTCTGTCATGTTTTGATCTTCAATTTGTGAGATGTCTAGCACTCGCATCCCTGCTCTGTAGTTTGACAAGTAGTAGGTGTTGCCCTTTACATAACCATTATGATCAATGGCCTCTGTGGGGCCCTCATATTCGAAATGAAAAGACGGATTGTCCAAATCTTCGAAATCAAAAATGATGGTTCTTGTATTAAAACCAACGTTGAGCTCGTCAATTTCATCCCCCACAATAAAATAGCGTTGGTCTTCAGTAAACCACCCTTGGTGTGTATAGGCAACATTTGAGTAGGATATTGTTGAAAGGCTAATTGGGTTATTTTTGTTTGTAATGTCAACAATTGCAATTTGGTTTGCATTACTTCCAATGAGGATTTCTTTTCCTTGGTGTTCTGTATCTGGCCCGGAGTATGTTACCACTTGCGCGTCATGACTATAGGCGTCATCACTGTATCCGCCAGCGGGAGTTGGGTTTGTGGGGTCTGAAATGTCTATAAAATGAGGGCCTCCCTCATAGGTTTGGGTTCCAACCCCGTAGGCATACCCTGTATCTTCATTTATAACAATGTTATGACATCTGCCAAATTCCTGATACAGCGCATCTTCTTCAAACTCTTGTGGTGGATTGGAGACATTTCTTAATCTGCCTAAATCAAAAACTTGCATTCCGTGATCACTAATTTCACTCACAACAAAAGCATGGTCCTGGTACACCTTTATATCTCTCCAGCTTTGTCCAGAGTCCAAAAAACCATTTGTTGTTATCAATTTACCTACATAAATAGGGGCTGTTGGGTTTGAAATGTCAATAAAGGCTGTTCCATTGTTAAGTCCTACAATGGCATATTCTTTTCCTGTTTGTGGGTCTGTCCATCCCCAGGAGTCGTTCCCTTCAGTGGCGTCCATCTGCTCAAGACTTATGAAAGATTGAAGGTCATACCCATTGCACGGATATGCTCCTGCCGTTCCGTTTGTGCATGGGGTTTGACCAAACATACTGAACACAGTTAAAAAACAAAGGGAAATTAAAAATGATTTCATTGCAATTTTTTTATTGTAAACCTACTTATTTATGCAATTCTTGTATGGCTAAAGTGAGTTTATTATTAGACAAATTTATCATAAATCAATGACAAAGTGAGTGCTATTAACGTTTTATAAACACATTGTCTGTGTAAAACTCAAAACATTCCAAAACCCAAAATCTATCTCTAGTGCTGGTCAAGGGGTATAAATTTTGAAAATAGTAATAGCATGTGCAATACAAGCACTATTTTTGCCATTGATAAAATACTACTCATGTTAGAAAATAAAGATTCGTCAAAAACAGCTATTTCTTCAATGGGGGAGTTTGCCCTTATAGAGCATCTCACCAAAGGGTTTGATGTCAAGCATGATTCAACAATAAAGAGCATTGGAGACGACGCTGCTGTTGTATCTCATGAACATCAAACGGTGGTAACCACAGATTTGTTGATTGAAGGAGTTCACTTTGATTTGAGTTACATGCCATTAAAACATTTAGGATACAAAAGTGTGGTTGTCAACCTTAGCGATATTTTTGCCATGAATGCTACGCCAACTCAAATTACAGTTTCCATTGCTGTTTCAAATAGATTTACAGTAGAGGCCCTGGAAGAATTGTACAAGGGTATTGCAACGGCTGCTAAGCAATACAACATCGATGTAGTTGGAGGAGATACAACCTCATCAACCCATGGGCTTATGATTAGCATTACAGCCCTGGGTGAGGTAGCAAAAGACGCCGTTGTGTATAGAGACGGGGCAAAAGAAAATGATTTGGTTTTGCTCACTGGAGATTTGGGAGCGGCTTATTTAGGCCTTCAAATTTTAGAGAGAGAAAAGCAGGTATTTAAAGTAAATCCAAACTCACAACCAGATCTTGAACCTTATTCTTATTTGATAGAAAGGCAATTAAAGCCAGAGGCTAGAAAAGACATCCCTGTGCTTTTAAAACAACTAGGAGTAAAACCAACCTCCATGATTGATGTGAGTGATGGTCTTTCTTCTGAAATATTACACATTTGCAAACAATCTGAAGTTGGGTGTACAATTTATGAGGACAAAATACCTTTAGATCCTCAAGTAATCACCACCTCTGAAGAGTTTAACATGGATAGCACAACAATTGCACTTAATGGTGGAGAGGATTACGAGTTGTTGTTTACAATTTCTCAAGAAGATTATCCTAAAATAAAAGCCAACCCCAACATGACAGTAATAGGTCATATTTTAAAGCCTACGGAAGGAACTCACCTTATCACTAGAGACAATACTAAAATACCTCTTATTGCAAGAGGTTGGAGTGCTACTCAAGAAAACGAGTAAGATTTTTTTACAGCAGTTAAACAATACCCTGCAATAGGGAAATAACCTCTGGGCCATTGGTTAACCAACTCATGTGGCCACTCTCAATTGGGTGGAGGGTTGTATTGGTTTGTTTTGACACCCTAACAATATCCTGAAGGGGTATAATAAGGTCTAACGCTCCAGCAATAATATGCTTTTCACAGGGGATGTTTTTTAGTATTGTACGTCTGTCTTTTCTATCACGCATTGCTTTAATGGCAGCTGTAACACCATTTGCTGAAATATGCAGGGCTTCATTTTTAAGGCCCTTAATGGCCAAGGTGTGTTTGGATTTTTCTTCAGCGCTAAATAGATTGCCGATGGCCATGGTGATAAAGGCATCTTTATTTTTATCAATAATAGTTAGGGCTCTATCTCTGTTTTCTTTTCCTGAAGCGCTATCTGGTGTAGGGCTTGAGTTTAGTAAAATTAGTTTGTCCAGTTTTTTTGGAAATAATTCTCCAAAGGCCAAAGCTACATAGCCGCCCATAGAATGCCCCAAGAGTGTCGCGCTTTTAAAATTCTCAAATGCTAATACCTCACAAACTATAGTTGCCATGGCTTCCATGGTGAGTGTTTTGTTAGGCACACCACTTTGCCCAAACCCTGGAAGATCTAACATAAGCACAGTATTTTTTTTAGATAATACGGCGGCTATTTTTTGCCACATTGTACTACTTTCCAGAAATCCATGCAGCATCACAATTACAGGACCCGTGCCTTGTTTGTGATAATGTATTGGGGTATTGTGGTAGTGAAAAATCATTTTGGTATATTGAAGCTCGGTTACAAAAATAGCCATTAACAAGATTCTTTTCTATGAATTACACCAAACAAACATACCTTGTTGCTTTTGCTTTGTTTTCCTTGTTTTTTGGTGCAGGAAATGTAATACTCCCACCTTTTTTAGGCTATAATGCCGGGAGTAGTTGGGTGTGGGTGGCCATTGGTTTTGCGCTTTCTGCAGTAGTAATACCCATTTTGGCTATTTACGGGCATTCGCGATTGCAGGGAACTCTTTTGGATTTTGCCAATAAGGTTTCTCCCAAATTTGCAATAATATATGCCATTATCATATATAGTATATGTGTTAGCTTGCCTTCTCCTAGAACAGCATCTGTTGCCTACCAAATTGCTGTTGCACCTTATTTTGATATTTCTTCTCTAAGTATAAGTGCTATTTATTTTACGTTGGTACTGGTCTTTGCCTTAAATAGGACCCGTATTTTAAGTCTTATTGGTACGTTTTTAACTCCTTTAATTGTACTGTTACTTTTACTAATAATTGCTTTAGGCTTCTTTGCAGATTTGGCGCCTATGGGGAATACTATTTTTGAAAACACATTTACTGAAGGGGTTTTGGAGGGCTATCAAACCTTTGATGCACTTGGAGGTGTTGTAGTTGGAGGCGTAATTGTAATTTCACTGGCCTTGCAAGACAAGTACAATTATCAAGAAAAAAAACGCATGATTGCCCGTTCTGGGCTTCTAGCTGGCATAGGGTTGTTTTTAGTTTATGGGGGCCTTATTGCACTTGGAGCTTATTACAGCGGAGATTTGCAAGTCACCGAGCGAATAGATTTACTCAACATATTAAGTACAAACACCTTGGGTGATTATGGCACTGCTTTTTTAGGGGTGTTGGTAGCATTGGCATGCTTCACCACTGCTGTTGGCATAGTAACAGGAACTGCAGATTTTGTAAAGGGGATTGCCAAAAACACTCCATGGGCTTATACAATTACCTCAATTATGGGCTGTCTTATAGGGGTTTTGGTAGGGCAATTTGATGTTCGTTTTATTATAAATGTAGCCTTGCCAGCTTTGATGATAATTTACCCAATTACCATTGTACTAATTATACTTAACAGCATACCCACAGGGCTTGCCTCTGCCTTAATTTTTAGAGCTGTTACGCTTGTTACCTTTGTGTTTAGTATTCCAGATTTTTTGGAATTTTTCATGAGCCCAGGATCTTTAGATAGTGTTAAACAATGGATTCCATTTGCAAAACAAGGGATGGGCTGGGTGCTGCCAGGGCTGCTAGTTTTTATAGGTGTAAATATATTTAAGCACACAAAAAAAACAAAACCAGCAGACGGCTAAGAGTTCATGAGATCCTCAATTTCATCTGCTAAAATTGGGATATTTCTCATTAAATTAAATGGCGCTCCAGTTTGTTGTATTACAACATCATCTTCAAGTCTAATACCAAAACCTTCTTCTGGGATATAAATACCAGGCTCTACCGTGAATACCATATTTGCCTGCATAGGCTCCCAAAGTAATCCATAATCATGGGTGTCTAATCCCATGTGGTGAGATGTACCATGCATGAAGTATTTTTTATAGGCTGGCCAGTCTGGGTTTTCATTTTTAACATCGGCCTTATCTATAAGCCCTAGACCTAGTAATTCGCTGGTCATAATATGTCCTACTTCTTTGTGGTATTCTTTCCAAAGCGTTCCAGGAACCAGCAATTTAGTGGCCTGCTCTTTAACACTGTTTACAGCGTTGTAAACTGCTTTTTGTCTAGCTGTATATCTTCCACTAACAGGGATAGTACGAGACATATCACTGCTGTAGTTTGCGTATTCTGCACCAACATCTAGCAAGATCAAATCACCCGCTTTACATTGTTGGTTATTTTCAATGTAGTGTAATACATTGGCATTATTTCCACTAGCCACAATTGGTGTGTATGCGAATTTCTTAGAACGATTTCTTAAAAACTCATGCATAAACTCTGCCTCAATATCAAACTCCCAAACACCAGGTTTTACAAATCCTAAGACTCTTCTAAACCCTTTTTGTGTAATGTCACAGGCTTGTTGAATTAAAGCGATCTCAATTGGGTCTTTTACAGCGCGTAATCGTTGCAAAATAGGATTGCTCTTTGCCCAAGTGTGTGCAGGAAAACTTGCTTTTGTTTTTAGTATAAAGCGGTCTTCTCTTGTTTGTGTTTCAATAGCTGCCCTGTAATGCTCATTGGTGTT